>Ga0334882_1005288_pt1 | contig 10301 bp, 4 predicted proteins | sample GraSluR1_MG_5_FD_207226 | JGI IMG/M metagenome (GOLD analysis project Ga0334882, IMG submission 207226) | Sludge microbial communities from methane-producing bioreactor in Wageningen University, Netherlands - Granular Sludge_15_04-R1 | ecosystem: Engineered > Bioreactor > Anaerobic > Unclassified... | reverse complement strand
TTGAGGAGAAAGGATTCTCAGATTTTTTTGATATTGATGAAAGGAAACTGATCATTTCTGGTTGTTTGTTCAAAAACGAGGCCTTGGCCTTGCATGCTCTTTTGGATTCTTCAATTTCACTAAATGCCTTAGATCCCTGGCTTCCTTTTCCTCAGAGGGAGTGTAGCTTTGCTTTTGGAGATGGCTACCAGCCTATACCTATCGGTTGTCTCGGCTTGCTTTGGGAACAAAAAGGACCTTTCGTTCAAGAATGCCCAAATTGTGGCAAACAAACCTATGTAATTGCATTCAGCGGTCTTTTGACGATCGGGGGTGCCAGGTTAGTCTGCCCCTCTTGCGCTACTGCGTTTTGGGACTTGATCGAAGGAGGGCTGGTAGGAGTTGCACAATACCTGCGATCTGGCCCTTTGAGGGGGACAGTATTTGAACCAAAAGCAATGGTGCTTGGTTCCAGTTTCTCTTCCAATGGCAAAGATCTGCTTGGAGAACTTGGCGTTGATATAGAAAAGGATGATCTCGAAGAGAGGGAAACATGGCTTTGGGATGGCTTTACCTTTGACATGGAGATTCCGGATCTGCCAAAGGTGCTACTAGGCTGCCACCCCTCCCTCTTACTGGTTAACCCGCCATTTAAAAAACCTAAAACATGAAGGCTTGGGGAATCTCAAAAAAGTTCGAGGGCAATATATTTGAGTTTCACTTGGGAGGGGAAAAGAGTGAGCGATTATTCCGTTTTTCAAATATATTCGAAACCTAAAACAAGTAGTTTCAAAGTTTTCGAAAAAAAACCACTTACGACTCTTATAGCAGGAGGCATAATAAATCCATTTGGCCCGACTCTTACCGCAATTGTTATTCCTGGGAAGCTGACCAAGGGGGAGGAAAAGATAATTACGTCTGTAGTTCTAAACCCTTTCAGCCAGCAGGTAAAGGAAATTGGGAAAGTAGAATTCCGGAAAAAATGGAGACCTCTTAATGACTTGACTCCCTTTTATTTAAAAGAATTTCTCTGTTGTCCAACGCTTCTTATTGCAAGCGACTTATTTGGCGAAACAGAATCTGTGAAACTTTTCTCCAGATTTCTCCAATCCTTTGATGACGGTTATCAAGTGCTAGAAAAAGTTCGAAAATACCCTTGCAATCCATGGGATAGAGTTGAAAGTGATATGAAAGATATGGAATCAATAATAAGATCCAGTCTCCAAAATCGTTCTAGTTCTAAGGGAACCAACAAAAGACAATTGTCGGAAAATGAATCTAATGAACTGGCTTCAGAATTGCTAAAACCTGCGGTTGTATTAGAAGAACTCAAGGCTTTTGAGTATGCTTGGAATGGGTCTATAGATTTTCAGGGTGGTAATTCCAATAAATTGAATCCTATGCCATGGAAGGATTTTGTTAAGTTTTTTTTCTCCTTGACTGATTCTACGGTGTTGCCTTCATATTTTGACAGTCCAAAGAAGTATGGCCTGACCTTGTAAAAAGATCTATTTGAGTTGCCCAGAGAGATTATGCTCTTGACATTTTTTCAAGGTTATTTGGAGCCTCTTGTTATCGTGAAATGGTCTTTTCCTAACTTGTTAAGGACAAAAAGGGTTTCAAAATGGTCGCGTGAAGCCTTGGGAAATGACCTTAGAGGAAAAAAGGGTTTATGATAATAATGGTAGCGGGTCCCTGTTTTTTAATCCTGTTGTGCAGGGCAGCCAAATCGGGCCCAGATAAGGTTCTAACAGCGGAGTAGTAAAAGGCCGGAACATATTTAGAAAAGGGGCAAAAAACCGGGAGAATCAGTTTTCGTTGATTGTATGGGTGCGACATGATCGGGTTCAAAATTTGAATTTCTTTTACATAAAGGAGAGGTTTGATTATGAAAAGAATCAACATCGATCAGGAAAAGTTTGATCTACCAGGATTACTTGAGGAAAGTTGCAAATTTTTCCAGTTCTCTTTGGAAGAGGGATTTGATCCAACACAGGCAATATATTCAGTTAATGAAGTTGGTGGAATGCCAACACTTTATGATGAAAAAAGGGATCTGATGAACGATCTGGATAAGGGGTTAATGCTTTTTGTCCCTTTCGCAATGCTTGAAGATGAAGATGGGAATTTCCCTTGCCCTGATGGGAATACCTACAATGTAAATGGAAATAAGATTGGTGAAGACAGAGATGAAGATGAAGAAATGGAAGAACGGGACTTTTTCCTTGGTGAATTGGATATTATGGGTTTTCTCATTGCCAGAGAAGGCAATACGCTGAATATTGATACTGCGGTTTGCTATCCGGGGGCTTGCGGTGGCCCGCACCCTTCTGTTGATCTTGTGGAAGAATGTGGCATTCTAAACGAACCTTCCGAAAAGTTTATAAGATCTTTCGTGCTTGAGAGTTAACGGTTCTAAGGCAAGGCCAGATTCATTGAGTTTCTGATGATCTTCTCTCAAGCCTTTCTCCTGGAGTTATAACCGATGCTTTTTTAAAGACAACCTTTTGGTTGTTATTCTCCAGGAGAACGGCTTGGTTAAAGAATATGCTTAAACGGCAGATTCATTGGCCTAATTGCAAAGTATCTGAATCAACTTGCTTTTCTTTTAACGGAGAGAGGGTAGACTAAGTGGATAGAAAAACATGTGAAGTAGAAACTTATCGGATCAAAACTGCCCCCTGGTCTGGCTAATATCAAATGGAAGAGCATTGGACGTGACAAACAAGAAATCGGTGATGATCCGTTAGGAAATGAATGGATAAGAGAAGCAGTTATTGAATCGTCTTTGGCGAATGATATTGAGCAATTAGAGACGAATAATGAATATCAAATTTTCGATATGTGGACTACACTCTGTTCCGAATATAGGGAGGCTGTTTTTATTCCTGTCTTCGTCCGAGTCAAGTCTAATTTAATTGAATCCATCAGAATTGATGCTTATTTCTCTTGCGGGCCTTGCCATGGTCGCCCAGGATATCTCGATCTTCAGAAAAGGGAAGAGAATCAAATTGGGAGGATGTTTAAAGAATTGTCGAAAAGATAAACCTCATTCTTGGAAATGCTTATAAAAGAAAAAGTTTTTAAAATCGGTTTTAAAGGGGAGGCCGGACAATGAAAACCCCCAAACACTCACTAAGGAAAATTGTAAGATTCCTAAATAACCCGGATGAAGAAGGGGGGTTCTGGCTTCCTAATATTCAGCGTCCATTTGTCTGGAAGGAGGACCAGATCTGTCGTCTTTTTGATTCCATAATGCGTGAATATCCCATCAGCACTCTTTTGATTTGGAAGACAGAAGCTGAAGTTCGCCACAGAAAATTTATTGATAATTACCACAGCAAACTTAGACTAGTTGATTTTTATGTTCCGGAAAACGGGAAAAAGAAGTGTTTAGTATTGGATGGACAGCAAAGACTCCAGAGTCTTTTCATCGGACTTTGCGGCAGTTATGAAAGTAGAGAGCTATACATGGATATCCTAAGCGGAGAAGTATCAGCACCAGATGACGCAAAATACAGTTTCGCTTTTCTTGATGCCCAAGAAGCCAAATTCCCCTGGATAAAATTTAAGGATCTTGTATTTAGTAAACAGGATCCGCTTTCAGAAGCTGAGGCAATCCTCAGTATGGCTGATTGTGAATTGTTGCCTGAAGAAAGGAAAAAAATAAGTCGTCACGTCGGTATTGTTTTCAAAACATTCCACTCGGATGATGGAATAGGCTATCAGGAGCTTGACAGTATTGAGGACAAAGACCTGTACACGGAAGATGACGTGGTTGAGGTTTTTATCAGGGCCAATTCAGGTGGAACAAGGCTGGGTAAATCAGACCTTCTGTTTTCTCTTCTGAGTTCGAGTTGGGATCATGCAGATGAGGGAATGGCAGATCTCCTTTCATCTCTTAATCGCCATGGTTTTGATTTTAGCCGTGATTTTGTGCTCAAATTATGTTTAACCCTTTTGAACCAGGGAGCCCGCTACGAGGTATCCAAGTTCCGAAAGGAAGGAATACGTCAGGAGATTGAAAAGGAATGGCAGAATATCTCAAAGGCGATTAAAGAAGTACTGGATTTTGTTCGAGGAAAGACTTTTATCCGATGTGACAAAGCATTGCCCTCGTACCTTGTCCTTATCCCGCTTGTTTATGTGCGATATCACTATCCGGAGAGTTGGGAGAAAGCAAAGGAAATTGAAAACTATTTATTGAGAACCCTGATAAGCGGCGCCTTTAGCGGGAGACCTGATCAGCTGATCGACGATTGTGTAGGGAAAATCAAGGAAGCGAAAGATCTTGATGTAGGATCACTCTTTGACGTGATAAGGTCCCAGGGAAGGAGTCTCGAACTTACAGAGGATCGTTTCTGGCAAATTGGTTATGGATCCGACTCCATCCACTTGCTCTTCAATCTTTGGTATAAGAATTTCAACTACAATCCTGCATACGAGAATAACCTGCCCCAGGTTGACCATATTTTTCCACAGAGTGCATTGAAAAAGATAAAAATACCGAGTCCCGAAACGGGCCACATGGTAATGAAATATAAACAGGATGAGCGGAACCAATTGGCCAACTGCATGCTGCTTACTCAGACCGAAAACGGAGCTGGGGGAAAATCCGATATCCTCCCCGACGTTTGGTTCCAAGATAAAGATGACAGCTATCTTGAAATGCATTTAATTCCAAAAGATAGAAGCCTTTGGAAACTTGAAAAGTTCGAAGATTTTATCAAAGAACGCAAAATATTGATAAAAGCCAAGTTTAACTATCTGATCTCAAACAAATCTTAGAACAGCTTCTGGAGCTGGTTTTTTAGTCTCTTGTTTGCTTAATGTAACAAGAAAAATGGTGAGCCTGCAGGAAAATCCCTTGCTATTTCAGATAAAAATGGAAACGGGAGTCCACTTCTGATAGGTCTGCTATTGATATTGAGCAGTAACAGGAACCATGCGTTTTTCCTGATCAAGAGCGATGAAATTTTTTAGGTCTATATTTGTTATCGGGGGATGAATAACCATGAAGCGTGAGATCATCAACGATCTGATCAGCAACTTCTCGATACAGAAGCTTGAAGATTTTTTCAGATCCGCCAGTGACTCATTTGCCCCCGAAAGAGAGAACCTTTCCAGGTATATATCCCATGATGATGGGGAAATGCATTTTCAGAACGTAACCAGAACCGGGGAGATTTGTTTTCCTACCCAGGAAAGGTTGATCGTTTGCGTTGTATCCTGCGCGAATGAGCTGACCAGCAGGTCCGGAAAAAAAAGACAGTACGAGCTCGCGAAAAAGATTTTGAAGGAAAATGTTTTGGATGCAGGGATATTCGTTTTCTTCGATGCGAATGGGCATTATCGGTTCAGTTTTATAAAAGCAAACTATTTCGGGCCCCGGAGAAAATTTACATCTTTCAAAAGGTACACCTTCTTTGTTTCCCAGGGGCAGACAAATAAAACATTCGTAAACCAATTCATCAAAGCCGACTTCACTAGCATTGATAAAATAACGGATATTTTTTCCATTGAAGCTGTATCGAACGATTTTTACAACGAATTCTCCTCTGTCTTCGCTGAATTATCGCAGAATGTTGTTTGTGAACCCTCCGTAACGGCGCAGGAACGGGAGGATTTTGCGCTTCTTTTTGTGATACGTATTATTTTTCTGGGGTTTGTACAGAAGAAAAGATGGATTGGACAAAACGAGCACTTTCTTGCGGATTATCTTTGCGAATACAAATCAAGCGGAGAACCTGAAAACAGTTTTTATCTTCGATGGTTAAAGCCTCTGTTTTTTGAAGCTCTCAATTCACCTCCAGGTTCAAAAGTGGCCTATGGGAACAACAGATTTTCACCTGATACAGAAAAAAGCCTTCAGATGGCCCCTTTCCTTAACGGGGAACTATTCAAGCAGGTCCCGGGTCTGGACGATATTGGATATTCAATACCGGATATGCAGGTGGAGAAATTTTTCAACTTTCTTGCCCAGTACAACTTCACGATCGACGAGAACACTATCGCAGACGAAGAGCTTGAACTGAACCCCGAATTTCTGGGAATAATCTTCGAGCGCCTGGTCAACCAGGAAGATGGTGCGGTCTATACCCCGCGTACTGAAGTTGACTTCATGTGCCGGATAGCGCTTGTCAAATGGCTTGAAAAGAACAGCGCATGCGGCAAAAAAGATCTTTATCGCTTCCTTTTCCGCGAACTTGGTTCGGGGGATGAATCTGAGGAGGATCAGCACCAGGGTGATTTTTCGCCCAGAGAGATGAAAGATTTGCACGGTCTGCTTTCCGGGGTGACTGTTTGCGATCCGGCGGCGGGGTCTGGAGCTTTCGAGGTCGGGATGCTCCATGTTCTGCATGATGCGCTCGATAATCTTGAAAGCCGCCCACATTTTCCCGAGGATATTCAGAAATTGGATTCTTTTGAACGTAAGAAAGAGATCATTGCCAACACGCTCTACGGTGTAGAGGTGAAAAAGTGGGCTGTGTGGATCAATCAGCTTCGCCTCTGGCTGACTCTTTTTATAGATATGCCGGAAGATTTCCGGATGTCTAGGGAGCCTCTTTTGCCCAGCCTGGGCTTCAAGGTTCGATGTGGCGATTCCCTTGTTCAGAGAGTGGGAGGGCGGCTTTTCCCAGTGCGGGGAGACGCCCAGATAGGAGAAACAGCGAAACGCCGTTTGAAAAACCTCCAAAAACATAAATATGATTTCTTTTTCAATCGGGGCAAAACGTATGAATTCGTAAGACAGGAGGAGTACCAGGTTTTTCGTACGATTCTGGAAGAAGAGATCAAACAGAAGGAAACAACGCTGGCACAGTTGCGTGGAATCGCGATGGGGCAAGAAGGGCAGGTGGGTCTTGGTTTTGCAGAAGATCAAACCGTTATTAAGGATCGAAGCCTGAGCCTGAACCGCGAGCGCATATCCGAACTGGAAAAGGAAGCCGACGAGTTGCGGCTTGAGTGCCGGAAACTTGTCGCAGATCATCCCTTTGTCTGGAACATAGAGTTTGCGGAAATATTCTTCGAAAGAGGTGGGTTTGATATTGTCATAGGGAATCCGCCATATGTCAGGCAGGAGAGCATCGACGATCCGCTTGGTAAAGTGAGCACGGCAGCAGAATACAAAACACTTTTAAAGCAGATGGTGGTTTTGGATTTCCCGGCTCATTTTGGATCAGGTCGGTCAATAGACGGAAAATCAGATCTATACACCTATTTCTATATTCACTCGCTTCGAATTCTCAATCCCAAAGGCATTCACGTATTCATTTGTTCCAATTCATGGCTGGATGTGGGCTACGGAGCATGGCTCCAGGAATTTCTATTGAGGAACGTGCCTGTGTATTTCATCTTTGACAACCAGGCCAAACGTAGTTTTGCGAATGTGGCTGTCAATACGGTTATCACGGTTATGGGAGCGCATGATGAGAATGCACATTTTCTGGAAAATCTGATCAGGTTCGTCTCTATCAGAAAATCCTTTGAGGAATCTGTCTTTTCCGAGAATCTTTTGGTTGTTGAAGGAAACAGGGGGCGTTATTCAGACGACACGTTGAGGGTTATAACGAGATCTGCCAAAGAACTGCTAGAGGAGGGAATGAGTGAACCAGAAGAAGAAACTAACATCATTTCAGAGAAATACAGCGGTAATAAATGGGGCGGTAAATACCTCAGAGCGCCGGACGTTCTATTTTCAATACTTGATAAATCTAATCTTATTAGATTGAATAGCATAATAAATATTTCATACGGGGTAAAAACCGGTGCAAACGAGTTTTTCTTTCCTAATGAGGTTAACATCCTCAAATATAACCTACAAGAATATTTAAGAAAGATTGTAAACAAAACATCTCTTTTAAATAATTACTTTTTAGACATCCAACAAACTGGGAAAATCCTAATTATAAACAAGAGTTCGATTTCGAAAAAACTTCGGGAATATGTTAACTGGGGCGAATCAAAAGAATTTCATAGAAGAGCCTCATTATCTTCACGAGGAGATTCCTGGTTTTCAATCACTTCCTTTTTTGAAACCCAAATTATCCTACCCCAATTTTATTTTAAAAGGTTTTTTTCTGTCTATTCTAGCGAGCCTGTTGGCATAACTAATGCCTTTTGGGGGGTAGTTGATACTTGTGGGAATCCCCAAAAAAATATTCTTTTATTTTTAAATTCAGTTTTTTATTTCTTGCAACTGGAATTATTTGGAAGGACTAATTTGGGTGAAGGAGTTTTAACAGTATATGGGACAGATTTTTCCAATATTGTTTTTCCGAAGAATCTTTTAGACAAAGGAGAAATCGATTTCTTGATAAATAGAAAGCTACAAGATATTTTTTGCGAATGCGGCATCAACCCAGAATCCGACGTTCCCATATCAGAACAGGAACCGGATCCGCTTCCCGATCGTGCCGCTCTCGATAAGGTTGTCTTTGATGCCCTTGCCCTGTCCGAAGAAGAGCGCAAGGATGTATATCGGGCCGTCTGTCAGCTTGTCTGGGACCGAATCTCCCGAGCCAGAAGTGTTTAGTCGAAATATCCAGGAGGCAGACATGAGAAAAAGCGCTTTTATTACAAACGCTCCGGAAGCGACTCTCAAAAAGAGGCTTTCGCAGCTGATCGAACACAGCGAAGAGCTGAAATTCCTGGTTGGGTTCTTCTATTTTTCCGGTTGGCGAGAAGTCGCCGTTTCTCTGGCGGGCCGCGATGACATCATCGTCAAGATATTAGTGGGGCTTGAAGTCGATGGCACTCTGGGGCGCATCGTTGAGCACGGTCCAGCCTCAGGCAGCCTTAGCAACGAGGATAAGGCCGAACGGTTCTTCGACTCTCTAAAAGTAGCTCTAAACGATGAAGAACTGGATTCGGAGAATTTCTACAGGCAGGTCGGTTTTTTTCTCGAGCTGTTGGAAGAAAATCGTCTTCTGATAAGAAAGACTGCGAATCCGAACCACGCCAAGCTCTACCTTTTCAAGATCCAGGAACACCTCCGGGGGATTGCAGATGCCAGGTTCATTACCGGAAGCAGTAACCTTACACGAGCCGGGATTCTGGAGCAGAACGAGTTTAACGTGGAGATAGGAGATTACGGCACCCGGGAGGCCGAAGAGTATTTCGACGCCCTCTGGGAGAATTCTGTCAGGATCACCGAAAACGACTCAAGACGGGACAGGCTGGTTGATATTATCAAGAACCGTACTCAGGCGGCTCAGGTTACTCCTTTTGAAGCCTATGCCCTTATTTTGAAGACCTACGTTCAGCTTCAGGAACAGAAGACAGTAAAACCTCAGGTTGTCAGATTGTTGGAATCCGGGGGGTATCGTGTTTATTCCTACCAGATAGATGCTGTCAACCAGGCGCTTACTGTCCTAGAGAATTATAACGGCGTGGTCATTGCCGATGTCGTCGGTCTGGGCAAATCGGTTATCGCGGGGATGGTTGCTAGAAATCTTGGCCGTAGAGGCATGATCATCTGTCCGCCGAGCCTGATAGGAGATCCCAACGGGAAATCAGGGTGGAAGAAGTATGTGCATGACTTTAAACTTTACGATTGGGAGGTAAGATCGTCCGGCGATCTTGAGAATGTCGCTGAGTATCTTCAGGATCAGGGAAGAGATATAGAAGTAGTCATAGTAGACGAGGTTCATCGCTTCCGTAACCAGGACACGACAGGATATGAGCACCTCAGCGTCATCTGCAAGAACCGGAAAACCATCCTTCTGACGGCAACACCTTTCAACAACACACCAGCGGATATCTTTGCTCTTTTGAAGCTCTTTATCGTTCCTGGAAAATCCAAGATATCCCTTGATGAAAACCTTGAGGCCCGTTTTGCTTATTACAACTACCTGTTTTTCAGGCTTTCCTTCATCAGCAAAAACTATAGCTCCGCCAATCCAGATAAAAAAAGAAGGGCTGAGAAATACTACCAGGAGATCATTGGCGAACTCCCCGTGGATTTGAGACAGGTCAAGGCGCATGCCCACAATCTTTCAAAGAAGATACGGGCGGTTCTCCAGCCGGTCATGATCCGGAGAAATAGACTGGATCTTATCAAGGATCCGGTTTATGGGGGAGAAGTAGAGGATCTTTCCACGGTAGAAAACCCCAGGGAATTGTTCTTTGAGCTGTCAAGCAACCAGTCTATTTTTTACGATCGGGTGATAACGGAATATTTCGGTGAGGGAGGAAAATTCACCGGAGCGATATATCAGCCATTCAGTTATGAAAAGATAAAAAATTTTGATGAGATGGACGAACTTGAAAACCGGGCATTCCAACAGCAGAGAAACTTGTATGACTTCATGCGTCGTTTA
>Ga0334882_1005287_pt1 | contig 10301 bp, 9 predicted proteins | sample GraSluR1_MG_5_FD_207226 | JGI IMG/M metagenome (GOLD analysis project Ga0334882, IMG submission 207226) | Sludge microbial communities from methane-producing bioreactor in Wageningen University, Netherlands - Granular Sludge_15_04-R1 | ecosystem: Engineered > Bioreactor > Anaerobic > Unclassified... | reverse complement strand
TGATTTATTATAACATTATTTTTGTCGAGTTCACTAAATTCTCTTCTCAAATACTGGACTAATAATCTCATGAGTGCAGATACCTCATCCCTGGGTCTGCACCAATTTTCAGTAGAAAATGCATACAGCGTAAGATACTTGACACCTATATTGCTGCACTCTTTTACAATTTCCCTTATAGCCTCAACTCCAGCCTTGTGCCCCAAAGTTCTGGGAAGATTTCGCTTTTTTGCCCACCTTCCATTTCCATCCATTATGATGCCTATATGTTTAGGTATATTATTAATATCAATATGTATTATAGTATCTGCATTATCTGTATTTATATTAAAATTTTCCGCCATTTTCAAACCTCCCCTTTCAATAAATAGTTCTTTCAGTGCAGTATTTTAATAAAACCTGCGAATTCGCAGGTTTAAAAACATTACAGACTATATTGACATAACTTCCTTCTCTTTAGCTTCAACTATGTTTTCTATATCCTTTATAAAACTGTCTGTCTTTTTCTGTATGTCTTCTTCTGACTTTTTCAGTTGATCCTCGGTTATGTCATTATTTTTTTTAAGGGATTTCAGTTTATCATTACAATCTCTTCTAATGGCCCTTATTGCAACTTTTGAATTTTCTTCAGCTTTTTTAACATTTTTAACTATTTCTTTTCTGGTTTCTTCAGTAAGTTCAGGTACTACCAGTCTTATTACTTCACCATCATTTGACGGATTGATACCGAGATCAGATTTCAGTATGGCTTTTTCTATAGCCTTGATGGAACTTTTATCCCAGGGCTGAATGGCAAGTACTCTAGGTTCCGGTATGGATATATTTCCAAGTTGGTTTATAGGTGTATTGCTGCCATAATATTCGGCCTCTATTCTATCCAGCATTGCTGTATTAGCTCTCCCTGCCTTCATGGATGCCAATTCTTTTTTCAAAGTCTCGGTAGTTTTCTTCATTTTTTCATCTGCAATTTTCAAAATATCTTCAATCATAGAAATACCTCCTAAAATTTATTCTTTGCACACAATTGTACCAATTTCTTCTCCAATAACTGCCTTTGATATGTTCTCCGGATTGTCAAGTCCAAACACCAGAATAGGAATATTATTGTCCATACAAAGTGAAGTTGCAGTAGAATCCATTACCTGAAGCCCCTTTTCAAGCACTTCAATATATGACAACTTACTAAATTTTACAGCATCACTGCATTTGTGAGGATCTTTATCATATACTCCATCAACCTTTTTTGCAAGAAGTATGACATCCGCTTCTATTTCCGCTGCACGTAAAGCCGCAGTTGTGTCCGTAGAAAAATATGGATTTCCGGTACCTGCCGCAAATATAACCACCCTGTCTTTCTCAAGATGTCTCATGGCTCTTCTTCGTATAAAAGGTTCAGCAACTTCTCTCATTTCAATAGCCGTCTGTACCCTTGTAGTGACTCCCAAGTTTTCAAGAGAATCCTGAAGTGCAAGTGCATTTATACATGTAGCAAGCATTCCCATGTAATCTGCCGTGGTTCTATCCATACCTCCTCCATTTCTTCCTCTCCAGATATTTCCGCCGCCGACAACAGCTCCAACCTTAACGTTCATATCCACCAATTTTTTTATCTGCTCAGCTATCTTTTTTGTTACATTAAAATCTATACCATATCCGTTATTTCCTGCAAGAGCTTCTCCTGAAAGCTTAAGCATGACTCTATTATACTTGGCAATGCTCATTCAATACAACCTCCAATAATAAAAATTAGATTTTATATATCCCTATTCTAAAAAAAGAGAACACACAGTGTTCTCTTTTCAGTTTCTATTTACCCTGCATCTGCTTTTTTACTTCTTCGGCAAAATCTTCAGTCTTCTTCTCTATTCCTTCACCTTTTTCAAATCTTTCAAAAGCAGTAATTTTTATGGGCGCTCCATTTTCCTTGGACTTGTTTTGAAGATATTTGGCAATAGTCAAATCCGAATCCTTTATCCAAACTTGATCCACCAGACAATTTTCCTTATAGAATTTCTTTATTCTTCCCCCAATCATTTTCTCAATGATTTTTTCAGGTTTACCTTCATTCAATGCCTGTGCTCTATATATTTCCTTTTCCTTGTTCAATACATCTTCATCTACTGAATTTTCATCTAAAAAAGCTGGATTGGCTGCTGCAACCTGCATGGCAACATCCTTTGCAACTTCTTTAAGGATTTCACCCTGTTTGTCACTTTCAACCTTAACCAAAACTCCAATTCTTCCACCACCGTGTATATAACTTGCAATTACTCCATTTTCAACGGATAACCTTTTAAATCTTCTTACTGTCATATTTTCACCGAGTTTTGAAATAAGTTCAGTAAGGGCCTGGGATATAGTCTTTGTTTCATCCAATAAATATTTTTCCTCCACAAGTTTTTCCACTGAATCTGAACTTGTGTATGATGCCTGTTTTGCAACTGTATCTGCAAACTTTACAAACTCACTATTGACAGCAACAAAGTCTGTTTCACAATTTATCTCAACTATTGAGGCACTCTTTCCATCTTCAGAAATATAAGTTTTAACAAGACCTTCTGCTGCTATTCTTCCTGCTTTCTTAGCTGCTGCAGCCAATCCCTTCTCACGTAATACTTCAATAGCCTTATCCAAATCTCCATTTGTCTCAGACAAAGCTTTTTTGCAGTCCATCATGCCTGCACCAGTTCTCTCTCTTAAATCTTTTACCATATTTGCAGTTATCATAAGTATTTCCCGATTTTAGCACCAATGAATATAAATGCTAAACTGCGGTTTTCAACTCCCTTCAATATCCGTATTTAATCCTTTTATAATGTATTATTCAGCCAGTTGCTCTCCCTGTCTTCCTTCAACTACTGCATCAGCCATTTTTGAAGTAATCAATTTTACCGCCCTTATTGCATCATCATTTCCAGGTATTACATAATCCACTTCATCAGGATCGCAATTAGTATCTACAATTGCTACAACTGGAATACCGAGAATTTTAGCTTCTGATATGGCATTTCTCTCTTTTCTTGGATCTACTACAAATATTGCTCCTATATTATTGGCATCCATAGCTTTGATTCCGCCTAGGTTCTTCTCGAGTTTCTGCTGTTCACCCTTAAGCTTAATAACCTCTTTTTTAGGAAGGACTTCAAAGGTTCCGTCTTCCTCCATCTTCTGCAAACCTTCTAATTTTTGAATTCTAGTTTTTATAGTTTGAAAATTTGTAAGCATTCCACCCAGCCATCTGTTGTTGACATAGAACATATCACATCTTGTTGCTTCCTGCTCAATTGCTTCCTGTGCCTGCTTTTTAGTCCCAACAAAAAGTACATCCTTTCCACTAAGTGCAACTTCCCTTACAAATTCATATGCTTTTTCAACTTTCTTCACAGTCTTCTGTAAATCTATTATATAGATTCCATTTCTCTCTGTAAATATATATGGAGCCATTTTAGGATTCCATCTTCTCGTCTGATGTCCAAAATGGACACCTGCTTCCAGTAACTGTTTCATTGATATAATTGACATATTTTTTCCCTCCTAGGTTTTTTCCTCCATCATCTTCATACTCATAGGTTTACCATATGGCACCCGCCTATAAATTAGATAATGTGTGTAATTATTACTGTAAGTAGTATATCACAACAAATCCATCTGTTCAATAAAATTCTATTTTATTTTTTTAAGTTCATCCAAAAGTTTATTATTTAATATTTTAATATGGGTTCCTTTCATACCAAGTGATCTTGATTCAATTACACCTGCACTTTCAAACTTTCTAAGTGCATTTACAATTACAGATCTCGTTATTCCAACTTTATCTGCTATTTTGGATGCAACAAGCAGTCCTTCATTTCCATCCAGTTCTTTAAATATATGTTCAACAGCTTCTAATTCTGAATAGGAAAGAGTCCCTATAGCCAGCTGGACTACCGCTTTCTTCCTTGCTTCTTCCTCGATCTGATCATTTTTGGCTTTTAAGATTTCAAGACCTATTATAGTTGCACTGTATTCTCCAAGGACAATATCTTCGTCTGTGAACTTTTCGTCAAATCTTGCAAGAAACAATGTGGCAAGTCTCTCTCTTCCTCCTATTATCGGAACTACCATCAATAATTTATCATCAAACTCCAATTCACTTTCACCAGTATTAAATATTTCTTTATCAGTTATATTTGAAACCGTTTCATATACTCCCAATAATTTGTTGTTATATTTTTCTGGGAAGTTATTTTCATCTGTAAATTTCTTCTCAAAAGTATTATTATCAAAACTTTCAGAAAAGTCGCTACCTAATATATCTCCTGTTTTGCTTATAATATATACATTGCAGTTTAATACTTCTCCCAGCAAGTTGCATATATCATTAAAAACTACTAGTTCGGTACCTGATTTTTGCAATATTTTATTTAACATTCTTGTCTTGTTTAACAAAGACATCATTAAAAATTCCTCCTTAGGACAATTCATATTTGACACCAGAGCTATGGATATGTTTACACAAAGGTATAATAAAAACAAATATATAAATTGCAGCAATTATGTAAATAAATTTTACACAAAATGCAAATTAAAATCAGTTTAATTTTTTAAATATTTAGAATTATTCCATATCCTTAAACATAATACCATAACACATACTATAATTCAACAATAATTTTTAATTTACTGTATTATTGGAATATAAGCTTAGGCACAATAAATTGATAGAAAATATATTTAAAGTTTAAATACATTTTCTATCACTCAAGTGTCCCTTTTAATAGTGCTTATTTTGTCACATTATTGCTGTCATCCTCATCACTTTTAATATTATATTCTCTATGCTTGCATTCACTATTAGAACACTCCAGATAATTTCCCTTTGATTTATTGTATTTCTTTACCATATAGCTGCCACAAGCAGGACACTTTTTATCTGTAGGTTCAAACCAGCTTACAAAATCACACTCAGGATAGTTGGTACATCCATAAAATTTTCTTCCCTTTCTGCTTCTCTTTTCAACTACTTTTCCATCGCCACATTTAGGGCATTTTACATCCAGTTCTTTAACTATTGGTTTTGTATTTTTACATTCAGGATAACCTGGACAGGCTAAAAAATCACCAAATCTTCCATGCTTTATAACCATGAACCTTCCGCATTTGTCACATTTTATATCTGTTACTTTGTCTTCTATTGTTATTTTTGCTACTTCTTTTTCAGCTATGTCTATGGATTTTTTCAGAGGTTCAAAAAAACCTCCGACAACATTTCTCCAATTCTCTTTTCCCTCTTCTATGCTGTCCAGTTTGTTTTCCATATCCGCTGTGAATTCCACATCGACTATCTGCTTAAAATATTCACTTAATATATTATTTACTATATTCCCCAATTCCGTCGGAGACAGTGTCTTTTTGTCACGCTCAACATACTTTCTATCTAGTAAAGTAGATATTATAGGTGCATAGGTACTTGGTCTGCCTATGCCATTTTCCTCCAGCGTCTTCACAAGCGATGCCTCCGAATACCTTGCCGGCGGCTGTGTAAAGTGCTGTTTGCCTTCAATAGATTTTCTCATAAGCATTTCATCTACAGTTAACTCAGGGAGATTGGAATCCTCTTTTTCATCTTCTGTAGAATAGTCATATACCTTCATAAATCCATCGAATTTAACCTTTGATCCGCTTGCCCTGAGGATATAGCTGCCATTTGCTATGTCTATGGATTTTACCTCGATTATACTTGAAGACATCTGGCTGGCAACAAATCGCTTCCATATAAGATTGTACAGCTTATATTGTTCCGGTTTTAAGCTTTCCTTGACTATATCAGGTGTTATAGATACATTTGTTGGTCTTACAGCTTCATGTGCATCCTGTATATTCTTTTTTCCCTTGAAATTTCTTGGACTTTCAGGAATATATTTTTGTCCAAAATTATCTACCACAAAATTTCTGCAATCATGCTGTGCTTCTTCTGCAATCCTTACAGAATCAGTTCTCATATAAGTTATAAGTCCTATGGTACCATATTTTTTAATATCCACTCCTTCATACAACTGCTGTGCTATTGACATTGTCCTCTTGGTGGAAAAGTTCAATTTTTTGTATGCGTCCTGCTGGAGGGTACTCGTTGTAAATGGCGGAAGTGGATTTTTATTTTTGGACGTCTTCTTTATATTTTTTACTATAAAATCCCCTGATTTTAAATCCTCTATTATTTTATCCGCTTCTTCTTTATTTTTAATTTCAAGTTTCTTTTTTTTAAAAGTGGTAAGTCTGACTTTAAAATCTTTTTTTGAGGATTGTTTGCTTAAAAAACATTCAATTGTCCAATATTCCTCCGGTACAAATTCCTTTATCTGCTTTTCTCTTTCACATATCATTTTAAGTGCTACGGATTGAACTCTTCCTGCACTCAGTCCCCATTTTACTTTTCTCCAGAGTATAGGACTTATCTTATATCCAACAAGTCTGTCTAATACTCTTCGTGCCTGCTGGGCATTTACAAGATTGATGTTTATCTTTCTGGCATTTTGTATTGACCCTTTAACAGCCGTCTTTGTTATCTCATGAAATTCTATTCTGCACTTTTCACTGTCGTCTAGCTTAAGTACATTGGCCAAATGCCATGAAATAGCTTCTCCCTCTCTATCAGGGTCAGTAGCCAAATATATTTTATCGCTTTTCTTGGCTTCCTTTCTTAATTTGCTTAAAAGTTCACCCTTGCCTCTTATAGTTATATATTTAGGATTATAATTATTATCTGTATCTACGCCAAGCTGACTTTTGGGAAGATCTCTTACATGACCCATGGAAGCTTCTACCACATAGTTCTTTCCTAAATACTTTCCTATTGTTTTAGCTTTTGCCGGTGATTCAACTATAACTAATTTTTGTCCCATATCTTAACTCTGGCCAAAATTATGCCAGAGCATCACACCCCCTCATTTTATTCAAGTAATATATATCTGTAATTAATTTATAATAAATAGTTTCGTATTTTAGAATTATATCAATCTATTATTACACTTTTATCTGGATCTTTAACATAATAATTACCTGAAAGACATATTATTTGTTTTTTTAACTGCAATTCAAATAATAACTCATATAATTGTTTTATGTCAACATTAGCTATTTTAGAAATGTCGTCTATATGTATTGGAGTATCTCCTATAATACTGTAAATTTTTTGTTCGGTTTTAGTTAGATTGTCTGATTTCTTATCAAATTCAACTGACCTTGTCTCATACTCAACTTCTAAGATTTGAAATATATCTTCAATATTGGTAAGCGGATATGCACCTTGCTTTATCAGTCTATTTGTTCCCCTGCTTTCCTCCGAAAAAATTGAACCCGGAACTGCCATAACGCTTTTCCCCTGTTCCAATGCCATATCTGCAGTTATCAAAGCCCCGCTTCTTTCAGCAGCCTCCACTACAACCAGTACATCACTCAATCCACTTATTATTCTATTTCTTTTCGGGAAATTGTATGAAATTGGTTTGACCCCGGGTATAAATTCTGAAACAACTGCACCATTAGCCAGAATATCTTTATATAATTTCCGGTTTTCCCTTGGATATATAACGTCCACTCCCGATCCGAACACAGCACAAGTATATCCATTTGACTCAATTGCTCCCCTGTGGGCATATGAGTCTATTCCTCTGGCCATGCCACTAATTACATTAATATTATTTTTTGATATCTCCCTGCTTATTATTTCAGCGGCATTTCTGCCATATATACTGCATTTTCTTGAACCCACTATACCTACATTTAAATTTTTATCTAATTTTACTACATTTCCTATATAGAATAAAACAGCTGGTGAATCTTCATAATTTTTCAATCTTGAAGGATAAGAGTCCTCATTAAAATTTACACTTCCTATACCTTTCTCATAGCAGTATTCCATCTTTAACTCCAGCTGATCTTTTTGCCACGCCCTTTTTAATGCCGAAATTACATTCATATTTTCATATTTGCTCTCGCATGAATCCACCAAAGTATTATGCCTAATTACATTCATCCATACTTCCTCCACGCTGCTGAATCTCTTTAAGATATTCAGTTTTAGCCTGCTGGATATTTGTGCTGAAGAAAACCACAAATCATAAATATTCATTTAAATTTTATCCTCCATACTCAGAAATTGATATTTTAATTATTTACATTACCCGCAATTTTATTCTCTGATATTTTTTAAATAATAGTGAAATTTTCCGTTTAATTTGGATTATTTATGTCCATAATTTAGCAGAGGTGATATTATGGCTGTAAAGATTACTACTGCCTTTCTTGTTGGAATAGCGGGAAACATAATATCTGTAGAGATAAATATTGAAAATGGGTTCCCATGCTTCAACATAGTAGGACTGGCGGATACTTCTGTAAGAGAATCCAGGGATAGAGTCAGGGCCTCCATAATAAATTCCGGCTTTAAATTTCCCATAAAGAAAATAACTGTAAATCTGGCTCCAGCTGACATTAAAAAGTTCGGCTCCCTGTTCGATCTTCCAATAGCATTGGGCATATTATATGCTACAGCTCAGATAGACTTTAAAGATTCAGAAAACTTTATAGTACTCGGTGAGCTGTCTCTTTTCGGCAACTTAAACAGGGTTACCGGTGTACTTCCAATAACAATTGAAGGAGTCAGGAACAACATTAAGAATTTCATAGTACCTTTGGGGAATTCCGAAGAGTGCTCTGTTGTCAAAGGGGCAAATTGCTATGCTTTCAAGAATTTAAAGGAGGTTGTACAATTTATAAAATACAGGAATACATGCCCTTACGTAAATAAAAGCCACAGGAAGAGTACAACTTCCAAACTGGATTTTTCAGATGTACTAGGCCAGGAAAGCTGTAAAAGGGCAATAGAAGTAGCTGCAGCCGGTCATCATAATATATTGATGATAGGACCTGCAGGCTCCGGGAAAACCATGCTGGCTATGAGAATACCATCTATACTTCCCGACCTTAATTATGAAGATGCATTGGACGTAACCAGGATATACAGTGCTGCCGGCATGCTTGACAAAGATAAATCTCTTATTCTGGAGCCTCCCTTCAGAAATCCACATCATACTACAACTTCTATAGCCCTTATAGGAGGAGGTTCCAAATTAATGCCCGGGGAAATTTCACTTGCACATAATGGAATATTGTTTTTGGATGAAATACTCGAATTTAAAAGGAACGTCCTTGAAGTATTAAGACAGCCCATGGAAGAAAACATCATAACAATAAGCAGATCAAACGGCAAGGTAAATTATCCATGCAATTTCATGACAGTAATGGCTACAAATCCTTGTAAGTGTGGAAACTTTGGTTCCAACAGACACTGCAGCTGCACAGAATATGAAAGAAATCGATATATATCAAAACTTTCAGCACCTATACTCGATAGAATTGATATATTTATTTTTGTAAACACACCTTCTTTTATAGATCTAAAAGTTCCTTACGAAAATAGAAGTTCCAAAGACATGAAAAAAAACGTTATATATTCAAGAAAACTTCAAATGAAAAGATTAAAAGATGAGAATATCCAGTACAACTCACAGATGAATGGCAAACTTATAAAAAAATACTGCGCTGTTGATGACAATTCAAACAAGTTATTCAGTAAAATATTTTCAAAATACAATTTAAGTGCAAGAGCTTATAATAAAATACTTAAAGTATCCAGAACCATAGCCGATCTGGATAATAAGGAACTAATTGAAACCAGTCATATAATAGAGGCCTTAAATTACAGGAAATTCATGAACAATAAAATAGTGTAATATTCTTCCATGAACCCTTTTATTTAAATGTACAATATATTATAATATTTTATATATAAGTAATTTTTTTCCATAAAGCATATGATAATCTATTTATGAATAGGAGTTAATACAAATGAATTTTTTGATAATTATACTATTGTTGATACTAGGTTTTATATTGTTTATATTAGGCCTGAAAACTAAAAATCATCATATGATAACATCAGGCGGAGTTATAGTACTATTTCTTTTACTGATATCCATCAACATATATATTCCTCCAATATTAAGTGCATTCAAAAGATAAATTATAAAGGAGAAGCTATGAAAACTTCCAATAAATACAAAGGGGATCTAGGCGAATCTATAGCTGAAATTTACCTGTCTTCAACAGGATATACTATACTTGAAAAAAACTTCAGATGCAGAACCGGTGAAATTGATCTGATAGGAAAAGACAGGGAGTTCTTATGCTTTATAGAAGTTAAAGCTAGAGAATCCAAAAAATACGGACTGCCCTGCGAATCCGTAAATTATAGAAAAAGG
>Ga0334882_1005286_pt1 | contig 10302 bp, 10 predicted proteins | sample GraSluR1_MG_5_FD_207226 | JGI IMG/M metagenome (GOLD analysis project Ga0334882, IMG submission 207226) | Sludge microbial communities from methane-producing bioreactor in Wageningen University, Netherlands - Granular Sludge_15_04-R1 | ecosystem: Engineered > Bioreactor > Anaerobic >... | reverse complement strand
AAAAAAAGAAATACTTTCTAAAATAGTGACTCCTGAAATTGTAGATATTGTACAAAAATCCTTTGAAGAAAACGATTATAAATTTGATGGGGCAGATTCTAAAATAATATATAGCCTGGCACTCCATATAGAGACTCTTTTGGAGAGAATTAATCTAAATCAAATTGTGATATACCCGAATATAGAAAAGGCATATAGTGAACATGAGAAAGAATACGGCGTAGCAGTTACCATAAAGAAAAAACTTGAAGAAAAATTTTCAGTTGAAATTCCAGAAGATGAAATAGCATTTATTACCATGTTTATATATTGGGTGAATGAGAGCAGGGCTAAAGGAAACATACAGGTCTTGGTTATAGCGCATGGATACGGTACTGCTACAAATATGGTAGAAGTTACAAAAACACTTTTGGGATATAATTGTATCCATGCGCTTGATATGCCATTGGAGGAAAAAGTTGAAGTGATTTTGGAAAAGGCAATTCAAACTGTAAAGAAAATAGATAAAGGCAAAGGTGTATTGCTTCTAGTAGATATGGGTTCTCTCACTACTTTTTCCGATATAATTACAAATAAAACAGGGATACCGACAAAATATGTAAAGATGGTAAGTACACCCATGGTTATTGAAGCGGCTAGAAAAGCCATGGAACCTAATATGAACCTGGATGTACTGGTAGACAGCGTAAAAAATATGAGTCAGCTTATAGGAGAAAGAGTGAAGATTGACAATCCTCCTGTCCAAATTGATAATTTCAAAATTGGATATCATGATAGAACAATCAATATGCTTGAAGGTATGCTGACTTTCCTTGATGTAAAAAAGGTATCTGAGGTTATGGATAAAGTTATCAGAAATATAGCGCAGGATATTCATAAAAATGTAGATGATATATTATATATAAAATTTTTATTCCACTGCTCATGTATGATAGAGAGAGTCATAAGAAATTATCCTCTGCCGTATAAAAATGTCTTGAGTATTAAAAATGAAAATAGGAATCTTTTTTCTGTAGTTAAAAGTAGATTTAGTTTAGTAGAAGAAGTTTTTGGAATACAGGTTCCTGACTCAGAATTTGCGTATATAGTCGAGATGCTGAATTCCGGATTTAATTAGAAGTTTATATAGAATATGAAGTATATGCAGACCATGTTATAAAATATAAATGGTCTGCATATTTTTTTTGATACAGTTTTGATACAGTTTTGATACGCATCTTTGATACACATTGCAATTTAATACACATTTGCAATGATAAATTTTTACTTAAAGAATATTACTGCTTGTTAAAGACAAAAGTTCCTTTGAGAATGTGCTTTGATACACATGCTATTTAAATCTTTGGCACAAATATTGCTTTTAAAGAATATCGAGATTAAAAATATATCTAGCTTTTATAAATAACTATATAGGAAGTGGTGATTTGATGATTGGGGTACTGGTAATAACACATGGTAACTTTGCAACCGAGATTTTGAAAACAGCTGAATTAATTATAGGAGAACAGAAACAGGCAGCTTCTTTAGGACTGCATTATGGTGACAGTATTGAAGATTTTTCTTTGAAGGTTAAAGACAGTATAGAAAGTCTTGATGATGGAGAAGGAGTGCTGGTATTTGCAGATCTTTTTGGTGCCAGTCCATATAATGCTGCAGCATTTAGTGCGAATAAAGTAAAAGATACTGATTTTAGGTGTATAACTGGAGTTAATCTACCGATGCTTTTGGAAGCACTTACTAGCAGAAATGGATCAAATCTAAATGATCTGACGGAATTATGTATTAAATCAGGAAATGAGGGAATAAAAGAATTATTTAATCAAATTAAAATAAATAGGGAGTGAAGTATTATGTTGAATATTGTTCTTGCAAGAATTGATGACAGACTAATCCATGGACAGGTGGCCACGGCGTGGTCAAAGGTTACTAAAGCCAATAGAATTATTGTAGTAGATGATGAAGTGGCAAAAGATTCATTTATGGAGATGGTTTTAAAGTCTGCAGCACCAAGTTCTCTGTCCGTTGATGTACTTACAGTAAACGATGCCGCAAAAGTGATAAATGGTGATGATACAGGAGAAAAGGTAATTATACTTGTAAAGACACCATTGACCGTTGTTTCCCTTATAAATTCCGGTGTTGATATAAAAGAACTTAATTTGGGAGGCATTGGAGCAAGACAGGGCAGAAAACAATTATATAAAAATATTTCTATTTCGGAGGAAGAAAGAGCAGCTTTCAAACAACTTATTGACAAAGGTGTAAACGTATTTTTGCAAATAGTTCCTGATGCAAAACAGATAGCTGTAGCTAAACTTCTTTAACATAGATATAAAATAAATTTGAGGAGATGAATAGTATATGCATATTTCTTTGCTACAGGCAATACTAATCGGTATATTTTATTATATTTCATGGAGTCCATGGTTTACTTATGTTGGATTCTTTACATTTAACAGGCCGCTGCTTGCCGGATTCATAACTGGAATAATACTGGGACAACCGCTTGAAGGTGCATTGATAGGAGCTGGAATAAATGTTATCTATCTTGGATTTATATCTGCAGGAGGAGCTCAAATGGGAGACCCATCTTTTGCAGGTTATATTGGTACAGCATTGGCTATAGCATCCAATCTGGATGTGAAAACTGCTATGGCAATATCGGTTCCTCTTGGAACTATTGCAACTGTATTGTGGATAGGAAAAATGACGATCAATTCATTCTTTGTTCACTGGGCTGACAAGGAAGTTGAAAAAGGTAATATTGACAAGTTGCCTTTTATAAATGTAGTACCTCCACAAATTGTGCTGTTTTTACTTAGTTTTATTCCTGCAATGCTAGTAGCTTATTATGGCCCGACTGCAGTAGATGGAATGCTGAAGGTTCTAAGTCCGAATGTATTACATGTGTTTAACGTAATAGGAGCTATGTTACCTGCACTGGGAATCGCAATGAACCTGAAGCTAATAGGAAACTCTTTTACAATGCCATTCTTTGTTTTGGGAATATTGATGTCCGTATACTTCAAGCTGGATATAGTCATTATTTCTATAATAGGTGTTGTGCTTGCACTGACTATAACTTCTATAAAAAATACCAATTCGGCCGCAAAGGCATAGAAATCAATGTAAGGAGGAATATTGATGAAGGATGCAAATATTGCAGTTGACAGTAAAAATGACAATACAGAAGGTGAAAAAAAACTTAACAGAAAAGATATAATCAAAAGCTGGCTTAGATGGTTTATGTTTGCCCAATCCAATTACAACTATGAAAGATTGCAGGCTACAGCCTTTGCTCACTCAATGCTGCCTGTTATAAAAAAATTATATAAAGATAAAGATGAAAGGAAAGCAGCTGTTCAGAGACATCTTTCATTTTTCAATACAGAACCAATCTGTGGCTCTGTAATACATGGCGTAACTATAGCCATGGAAGAGGAAAAATCCAATAACAAGCCAATAACCGATGAAAGTTTGAATGCTATAAAGACAGGACTTATGGGACCTCTTGCAGGAGTTGGTGATACGCTTACCCAGGGTGTTATAACCCCTATTGTTCTTGCAATATGTATTGGTATAACAAATACACAGAATATACTGGGACCTATAATATTTTTGGCAGCCCAGTATGCCATAATGACGACTATTTCCTTTACTATGTGGACAAATGGATATAAGTTTGGTAAAAAGGCAGTCGAGGAAATATTAAAAGGAGGCAAAATCAACAAGGTAATTGAAGCAGCATCTCTTTTGGGAACTCTTGTAATGGGGGGACTTGTTGGTAGATTTGTAAATTTACAGACTTTTATAACTTTCAAAATGGGTAAAGTAAATTTCAGTCTTCAAAAAGATCTTTTGGATAAGTTGATGCCGGGTCTTATACCACTTGTATTGACACTATTGGTTTTGCATCTGGTAAAAAAAGGTGTTTCACCAATAAAATTGATGGGAATTCTTATAGTTCTTGGAGCAGCTACCGGAATATTGGGAATATTCTAAAATATAGTACAAGGAAGTGTTTGCTATGGAGTTAACAATAGAAAATGTGAGTAAATTACAGTTGAATGACTTTTTAAGAGATGACCTGAATTGCCAGTGTGGAAAAAAGCATTCAATTGCGCTGGAGGATGTAATAATTGAAGAAGATGCCATAAAAAAGATTCCGGATTTATTAAAAAAATATGGATTCAAGAAAGTACTTTTAGTTTCAGATGAACATACTTATGATGCAGCAGGAAAACTTGTAGCAGAAACTCTGGATAAAGTTAATTTTGGGTATAAAGAGTTTATATTCAAAATCAAAGAGGACCTTGTACCAGATGAAGAAGCTGCAGGAAAACTTCTTATACAGACAGATGAAGATATAGATGCCATGGTTACAGTTGGTACTGGAACTTTAAATGATTTGGCTAAATTTGTAAGCCATAAATTGAGAATACCATCTATTATTGTTGGTACAGCTCCATCTATGGATGGATTTGCATCAAATGGTGCAGCACTTATAGTTGGAAATTTGAAAATAACTTATGATGCTGCAGTGCCAAAGGCAATTATTGGTGATGTAAATGTATTGAAGAGATCACCGGAAGATATGATATTGGCTGGCTTTGGTGACATAGTCGGCAAGTATTCGGCTCTGAACGATTGGAAATTGAGTAAGATTATAAATGAAGAATACTATTGTGATGTTACAGTTAAAATGGTTGAGGATTCTTTAAAAAAGTGTATAGAAAATGCAGAGGGAATAAAAAACAGAGAATCCGAAGCAATAAAAAATCTAATGGAGGCGTTGGTCTTGACAGGTATAGCCATGAGTTTTGTAGGAAATTCAAGACCGGCTTCAGGTTCTGAACATCATTTGGCCCATTACTTTGAGATGATGCTTTTATTTGAAAACAAGAAAGCAATACTTCATGGAAGAAAAGTAGGAGTCAATACAGTCATAACTACAAAACTCAGAGATATGCTTGCTAACAGCGATATTGATTTTGACAAATCCATATCTGATGCAAAGTCTTTTGATATGGATAAATGGACGAAAGACGTTAATTCTACTTTTAAAGAAGCTGCCAAGGGAATTATTGAAATAAGTGAAAAAGACAAGACCACATCTATTCCAGAAAGACTTAAAAGAATTAAGAGGATCAGGGAGCATCAGGAGGAAATTAAAAAAGTATTGAAAGAAGTTCCATCTACTGAAGAAATAAAGGATATTTTAGTAAAGGCAGGGGCACCAACTTTGCCTGAACAAATAGGAATAAAAAATGAAGCTATTTTAAATGCTGTATTGATGTCCAAAGAGATAAGAACAAGATATACTGTGCTGAGTTTGTTGTCCGATCTTGGACTGCTTGAAAAATTTGCATATGGAATAGAAAAATATTTAGATGAGGTAAGTGATTGAATGAATGATAAATCAATGGCAAATTTACTGAGAAGGATAAAATGTTTTATATTTGATCTCGATGGAACAGTTTATCTCGGAAATAAACTTCTTGACGGCTCCATAGACTTCTTTAAACTTCTGGAAAAAGATAATATAAAATTCAAATTTTTCACCAATAATTCCTCTAAAAATGCAGGGGTGTATATAGAGAAGATAAGAAATATGGGATACAATCTGACAGATGATATGATGTTGATTTCAAATCAGGTCATAATAAATCATCTAAAAGAAAAATTCCTTAATAAAAATGTATTTGTACTGGGAAATAATTATCTAAAAGAAGATTTTAGAAGAGCAGATATAAAACTTACAGAAAAAGATGTTGATATAGTTGTGGTTGGATTCGATACTTCTCTGGCATATGAAAATGTATCCAAGGCGTGTGAGTTTATAAGAAACGGGGCTGTATTTTTGGGAGTTAACCCTGATTTCAATTGCCCTGTGGAGAATGGTTTTATTCCCGATTGCGGTTCAATATGTGCCATGATAACTGCATCTACCGGGGTAAAACCTGAATTCTTTGGTAAACCGTCCAGATATACATTGGAGTATATAATCAAGGATACTGGGCTTGACGAAAGTGATATAGCCTTTGTAGGAGACAGGCTGTATACGGATATTGCAATAGGAAAAGGAAATAATGCAATTACAATACTTGTGCTAACAGGAGAGGCTAAAAAAGAGGATCTACAGAATTCAGATGTAAAGCCAACTCTTATATTTGATTCTCTCGCACAGTTAAAAGATGTATTTGAAAAGTTATACTGAAAAGGGAGCCTTTTATTAGGTTCCCTTTTATTGTATGTTTATTTTCAAAATAACTGCACATAGCATAAAAATTTAGAATAATTTTCTTGAATGTGAAAATAAATCATTGTATAATAAGTAATGTTAATATACGAACAATATTTATAAAAATGGTTTACATAGGGAGGACTTTCAATGAAAAAGGTTACTTTATTTTGTTTGGCTGCAATAATGCTTCTAAGTGGATGCGCTTCTTCCAAAAATACGGCCAAAACTATAAACAACATCCCACAGACTGCTGATGAACAATTTATATTAGGAGGAAAAATAGCAACGAATGAGAAAGCTGATATAAGTTCAAAAGTTTCTGCAAAAATTGATCAGATATCTGTGGATGTAGGGTCAAAAGTAAAGGAAGGGGATATTTTGGCAAAGTTGGATACAAAAGATCTTCAATCCCAGGTAGATGAAGCGCAAGCAGCAGTAAATACTGCAAAAGCGAATCTATCAAATGCACAAAATAACACACGTCCTGAACAAATTTCACAGGCTCAGATTTCTGTGGACAGTGCATATCAAAACTACCAGACTGTTAAGAAAAACTATGACCGTGTACAAGCTTTAGTAAAATCAGGTGCTGCAGCTCAGCAGGAGCTTGATTCTGCAAGTCAGCAAATTACTACTTCACAGGCACAATATAAAACGGCTCAAGAACAACTTGATATGCTGAAAAACGGTCCTACCAAATCAAGTATAGATGTTTTTAAAGCACAGGTGGATCAATCGGAAGCAGCTTTAAAAGCAGCTGAAACTATGCTAAGCAATGCTGTAATAACTGCACCTATTTCAGGTACAGTAAGTTCAAGAAATGTAAATATAGGTGATACAGTTTCTCCTGGATCAGTTATAGTTTCCATAGTCAATCCTACAAATTTATTTATAAATGCATATGCACCTCTGGATGTTGTAAGCCAGCTGTCAGTAGGACAGGCTGTTGATATAAAGATATCTGAAATACCTGACAAAGAATTCCATGGAAAAGTATCTGTTATAAATTCACAAGTCAATGCTCAAAGCAGAGATGTATTAGTAAAAGTTACACTGACAGATAAATATTCCAATCTAAAACCTGGAATGTTTGCAGAAATTGCATTACAAAAGTAAAGAAAGAAGGTTTTGAGCAGCATGAAAGATAAACGAAAAATATTAATCATTGCGATTTTAGTCGCAATTGTGGTAGCATTAATTAGTATAGCCTTTTACTATTGGTATCAAAATACATATTATGTTTCAACTGATGATGCCCAGGTTAGTGCTGATTTTGTAAGTGTAACTCCTCAAATAAGCGGTAAATTATTAGAGCTCAATATGGAAGAAGGAGATACGGTTGTAAAAAATCAGATATTGGCCCGTCAAGACTCAACAAGCCTTCCTGATTCCAATATAGATGAATCTCTAATAAGAGCACCTATAAGTGGAAGAATAGTTAAGAAGCAAGGTACAATAGGTGAAATATGGTCTCTAGGTCAGACTCTTGCAACCATGATAGATCCAAATAATCTTTATATAACAGCTAATATAGAGGAAACTAAACTTGGCAGAATAAGAATAGGACAACCGGTTGATATTACTATAGACCAATTTGGATCACAGAAATTTACGGGTAAAATCAAATCGGTGGGTGAAGCAACTCAATCGGCATTTTCACTTCTTCCATCTTCAGCAAGTGGAACATTTACAAAAGTAGTACAAAGAATACCTGTAAAAATACAATTGAATAAATTTAACAGTAAGATACTTCCAGGAACCAATGCAGTTGTGAAGATTCATGTCAAATAACGAGGTGATAGTTTATGGAACAAAATAATAATGATTCCATATACAGCTGGTTATCTTTAATAGTAGTAGTAATAGGTACGTTTATGTCTATACTTGACAGTAGTATTGTAAACATTGCTATTCCTAAAATCATGACTGTATTTGGTGTATCAATGGATGATTCAAAATGGATACTTACATCATATACCCTGGCACTTGGTGCAATTATACCCCTAACGGGATATCTGCAGGATGTATTTGGATCCAAAAGAGTATATATGTTTGCACTAACGATGTTTACAATAGGATCTATGTTATGCGGCCTATCATGGAATAATACTTCCATGATATCATTCAGGATACTTCAGGCTATAGGTGGAGGAATGATAATGCCAGTTGGAATGTCAATAGTGTATGAAGTATTCCCAAGAGAAAAAATAGGACTTGCACTTGGTATTTGGGGAATAGCTTCCATGGCAGCTCCTGCAATAGGTCCTACACTTGGAGGATATATAATTGGAAAGTTGGACTGGAGACTTATTTTCAATTTAAATGTACCTCTAGGTATAATAGGTGTAATTCTGGCGGCAATTTTATTGAAGGATCCAAAAGTAAAGAAATCGAAATCATTTGACATGATAGGATTTTTATCATCTACTATAGGTGTAGTCAGTATACTATATGTTCTTGGAGAATGGTCTTCAATTGATTGGTCAAAAGCAAGATATCCAATATTATTGGTTCTTGGGTGTTTGAGTTTATTACTGTTTGTAGTAAATGAGCTTACCCATCCTGAGCCTTTACTGGACCTCAGTGTGTTCAAGTTATTCAATTTTACAGTAAGTCAGGTTATAACTTGTGTTTTAACTCTTGCATTGATGGGTGGAGTTTATGTAATACCTTTATTTCTTCAAAACATAAGAGGATATACGGCAATGGAAACCGGACTAATTATGTTTCCTGCAGCAATTGTCGTAGGTATACTTATGCCGATAAGTGGAACCTTATTTGATAAAATAGGAGCCAAACCAATTGTAATACCGGGTCTTGTAATACTTGCCATAAGCTCATATATACTTTCAACGTCTATAAGCATGAATTCCACTAGAGAATTTATAACTATGATTTTATGTGTTAGGTCGGTTGGACTGGGGCTTGCCATGATGCCAATAAATACTGCAGGGATGAATGCAGTACCTACAAAATTGATTGGAAAAGCATCTGCCCTTTCAAATGCTATAAGACAAATATCGAGTTCTTTAAGCATAACAATAATGACTGTAATAATTCAAAATAGAACAAACTACAATTATCTGAAATTATCGGGGCAAATAAATGTTTATAATGAAACTGTCAATAATACTATAAATTATTTAACAAGTGCATATATACACTCAGGTCTGCCCGGTGCCGCTGCAAAAATATCAGCTGTATCTAAATTAGCCGCAATGATTCAAGGCCAATCTATGCTGGATGCCATGTCATATGCTGTAGTTGTAACTTCTGTCATAGTAATTGCAGCTATATTGTTGGCTTTTGTAATGAGAAATGGAAAAGGAATAGCATAAAATAAACAAAACAAGGTAGGTGATTAAACTAAGATGAATCTAAAAAAGGATTCGTTTGCTGGAGATGATAAATTGTTATCGGATCAGGCAGAAAGAATAATTGCTGCATTCAAGAATATCCATAAGCTACTGTGTATCAAATTCAAGGAGAATGCTGATAAATACGGTCTGACGGTACAACAACTTACTGTCATATTTTATCTGTATAAACATCCCGATATAACCTTGAACCAGCTAAGTGAGCACATGATGCTTACAAAAAGTACAGTTTCAGGAATAATAGATAGATTGACTAAACAGGGCATAGTAGCAAGGAAAATACCGGAAGACAACAGAAGAATCGTAAAGCTGTCGCTTTCAGAAGATTTTAAGACGAGTCATGATATACCCATCATGAAACAGAAGTTTATTTCGAATTTTATATTTGATACTATAAAAGATATGGAACGTTCAGAAATAGAAAAATTCATTTCATCTTTAGAGTATTTTGCCTCTCTTATAAAAAAGTGATCAATTGAAGTCAATAAAAAATGATATGCTCCCTTTAAATAATGTTTTTTAACTAGCTGCTGCATAAGGAGCATATCAACTTCATTTATAGTTTTCTATTATTGTACAGTATCTTTGAGATCATATAATGTTTGGGACTCCATTCCCATTCTATTGTCAGAACTATTTCCCTGCGAATTTTTTTCTGAAGTTTCGCTCCACTCGCTTTGA
>Ga0334882_1005281_pt1 | contig 10308 bp, 6 predicted proteins | sample GraSluR1_MG_5_FD_207226 | JGI IMG/M metagenome (GOLD analysis project Ga0334882, IMG submission 207226) | Sludge microbial communities from methane-producing bioreactor in Wageningen University, Netherlands - Granular Sludge_15_04-R1 | ecosystem: Engineered > Bioreactor > Anaerobic > Unclassified... | reverse complement strand
TGTTAGTCCTCGACGACTATCACGCGCTGGGGCACGCCCCCGATGTCGATAGCATCCTCTCAAACTTCGTGGCCTATCAGCGCGACCAGTGCCTCACGATCCTCGCCAGCCGCACGGTGCCCAACCTGCCTCTGATCATCCCCTTGGTCGCCCGTGGTGGCGTGGGCGGCATCGGACCGGAGCAGATGCGCTTCACGTCCGGCGAGATCCGGGCGCTCTTCGCCCACAACTACGGGGTTGATCTCACGCTGGGTGAGGCCGCGATCCTGGCAGAGCAATCGGAGGGATGGATCACGGGTCTGCTGCTCACGGCCTACACGCGGTGGCAGGGCGTACTGCAGAGTTGGATGCGGGCGCGGGATTCGCATCAGCCGGTCTACGACTATCTGACGCAGGAGGTCTTCGACCGACAACCTGTAGAGATGCAGCGCTTCCTAGGCGTATCGTCCACGCTGCGTGAGATGAACGCGCCACTGTGCACTGAGTTGCTGGGGGTCGACAGCGCGGCTGATCTGTTGCAGAGGCTGGAGGTCGAGAACCTCTTCGTCACGCGGTTGGAGGATGAATGGTACCGCTACCATCATCTCTTTCGTCAGTTCCTGCAGAGTAGCCTGCGCAGATCCGACCCCGAGGCGTGGGAGGCTCTGCACCTTCGGGCTGCGGAATGGTTCGCGCGACATGGGCAGCCACGCGATGCTGTGGACCACCTTCTCGCTATCGGTGCGGAAGAGCAGGCTGCGAGCCTGATGGGCGAGATCGCCTATGACCTCTACATCGCCGGCCAACTCACCACGCTGATGACGTGGCGGGAGCAGGTCTCTGACGTGGCGCTGATCGAGGAGCCTCGCCTCGCCCTCTACCAGTCACGCGCAGCCTACAAACTCGGTCAGCACAGCGCCGCACTGGCCTTGACGGAGATTGCCGAACGCGGCTACCGGTCACAGGACGACATCGAGGGGGTGGCGTATGCCTCCTTGCACCGCTGTCAGGTCTGGCTGAACCTGGGTAAGGCAGCGGCGGCGCTCGAACTCGGGCTGGTGACGTTGGAGATGGTCGCCGATGCAGCGCCCCAGGTCGCACACGAAGCGCATCGCATTGTCGGACTGGCGTATGTCGATAGGGGCGACCTCGATCGGGCTCACGATCACCTTCGGCAGGCGCTGACCCTCAGTGATGCCCAGTCGATCGGCTATGCTCGAGCTCTGGCGCGCACCGGCCTGGCCCACTGTGTCGGCCTTCAGGGACGGCTAGCTGAGGCGGTCATCCTGAATCGAGAGGCCGTGGCGATCTGGCGACAGGTCGGCAGCGACGCGGGGTTGGCGGATGAGTTAAACGACCTGGGCTTCCACCTCTACGCTCAAGGGGCGTACGATGAGGCGATGCGCTGCTATCAAGAAGCCCTGGCCCTGAGCCGAAGGACGGGACTGCGTCGTGCGGAGGCCTTCTGCCTGGTCAGCCTGGGCGAGATGACGCGCGACCTCGGTCTGTTGGAACCGTCCGCGGCCTACCTTCAGGAGGGACGCGAGATCGCCGACTCCTTAGGTGACAGCTTCCTTGCCGCCTATGGCCTTGAGGCCCTTGGATTGGTCCATCGAGCGGCGGGTAAGTACGATGAGGCCCTGGAAACGCTGGCCTCGGCACTGGCCCTTGGCCTAAAACAGGGATCGGCTTACCAGATCGGGCGCTACAGCGCGTCCTTGGGGATGGCCCGTGTCGAAGCCGGTGCCGCTGCATTGGGGATGGCTGAAATCGAGGCCGCAATCGAGGGGCTGCGCCCGCTCGGCATGCCGCTGGAGGTGCACCGCGCGTGTCTCTATCAGGCCTGGGCCCTCCATCTCTCCGGTGCGCGGGATCGGGCCCTGGCGCTGTTCGGCACGTTGCTGGATGACGTCCCGGAGAGCGCTGAGGCACAGGTGCTGGTCGGCGAAGGACAGCACGCGCGGCCCCTCCTCAACGCGGCACGACGGGCCTTCAAGGAGCATCCGGCGAGGTCAAAACGGATCACCCGCCTTCTCAAGCGTATCAAGGAGCTGGGGACGGTGGCAGAACGCCTGTACCCCTTGGCGAGCCCGGTGAGGCGCGATGTGGAGCCCTCCGTGCGCGTCTACGGCTTCGGCGCGGGGCGGGTCGAACTCGAAGGCGAGGTGATCGCGCCCAGTGCCTGGGCCTCCGCCTCGGCGCGCCAGTTGCTCTTCTACATTCTGATCCACGGCGCGTGCACGCGAGAGCAGATATGTGTCGACTTCTGGCCGGAGCTGAATGCCCAGAAGGCCAAGGCGAGCTTTCATACGACGAAGTTCCGTCTGAACCGAGCCCTGGGCACCGAGGTGATGGATTATGACGGTCGCGTCTATGCGTTGCACCCGGACGTCAAGCTCTGGTTCGACGTGGCGGCCTTCAACGAGCAGTTGGCGAGGTGGCGTGAGACCCACGACGTCGACGCTCTGCAGGCGGCGACCGAGCTCTATACCGGTGACTTTATGAGTGAGTGTTACGCTGATTGGTGTGAGCGCGAACGGGACGCGCTGCGCCTTCGGTGTATGGAAGCCCTCGAGACGCTCGCCGACCGCTTGCTCAGCCGTCGGCAGTACCGTCGAGCGATCCGCGCACTACGTCAGGCGCTGTCGATTGATCCAACGCGCGAGACCTACCATCAGCAGCTGATGCGTGCCTACGCCCTGTCGGGCCAACGAAGTCGGGCCCTCGTCCAGTATGAGCAGTGCATTACTGCTCTGCGTGAGCACTTGGACGCCGCGCCCTCGCAGTTCACCGTTGAGCTCTATCAGAGGGTCCTTGAGGAGATCCCGCTGGAGTGATGAGGTTAGGCCTTCCGGGCTGTCTGCCGGCAGGCAGCCCGGAAGGAGCCGAATGCATAGGTCAGTTACGCTCGCGGATCACCAGGGGCAGGTAGATGGCCCGGTTCCCTTCAGCGGGGACCATCTGCTCGAAGAGGATGCCGCCGATGAGCTCGGCACCGATGTAGCCCTCGACAGCGATCCGGGCGTGCGAATCCTTGACGATGCTGTGGCCGACGTGCACGGTCAGCGTGACCGTGGTCGTCTCGCCCGGACCGAGGTGCGGCGACTCCATGCTCAGTTGCGTGATCCAGTCGAGGGGAAGCTGAACCGGACGCACAAGAAGGTCGATCGTCTGCTGCGTATCCATCGGGTTGCCGACCAGGAAATCGGCGGTCAGCGTCCCAAGGTAAAGATCATCCAGTGGGGAGACCTCCGTCTGGGTTTGTGCTCGTACGCCCACAGTCCCGTAGGCGCGCTGCAGAGCTGTTCCCCGACCGGCTGCTGCATCACGGAGTTCGGTCAGGATCTCGTAGAAGCTAGTGTCGTAGAAGGGATCGCTCTTCAGGGCCCCGATCTCAAGCTCGAGTTGGGCCTGTATCTCCGCAAGGGTTAGCCCTAACTGCTGGTGGAAGGCGATGGTGTCCGCATCATAGCCTACGGTTTCCAGTTCATGCAGGTAATCGGCGTAGTCCTGCTGGGCAAACCACTCATCAGGCACGCCGGCTCCCTGAGTAAGGGCGAGGTACGTGGTGAGCTCCGTTGCGAGACGTTGTAGAGCTGTGCCGCGGGACCGCTGATAGTCGCGATAGGCTGCTGTCTGGCGGAGGAGCGCTGCCGCATCCCCAGCCTGGCCGGCCTGTTCAGTACGCCGGCGCGCGGTCACCATAGCGATCTCAAGTGCGATGAGTTCGGCGGCTGTATCGCCTATGGCATTCGCACTGTCAACCTCTGCTTGCGAGACGCCGCCACCCGGCGTGAGTTGGGGCATCGAGAGGGTCGGCGGTGGCGCCACGTTCTCGTAGTCACGCAAGGTGGCCGCACTGCCTGCCACAGCGAGCGATGCCGTCATCTGCGATGCTCCGAAGGTCAACTCCTGCCGAATACATTCCCTGACCAGATAGGCCTGGATGAGGGCTTTCTGGACGTGCTTGCGCACCCCACTGAGGCCGGCGGATCTCGGGATCAGCTTGTTGACGTCGAGCTTTGAGCATGGATCGGGCGGGATGAAGTCCAGGTTGACCTGGAAAGGTCCCACGTTGACGATCACCTGCGGGCTCATCATCTGCACCTCACCATCAGGAAGCGTGACCTTGACCTCGGCTCTCACGCAGTGGTGGCCCGTCACGGTCGGAATCCAGAATCCCGGCGCGTCCCACGACTCGCCAGGCTCCAGTGTGGTCGTGGAGGTGTAGATGGGGGTGAATTGGGCACCGATGTTGAGTCGGCTGACGCTGTAGACGACCTCGACCTCGATAGGTACGGGCTGAGTGTTCTGCATCGGGAGGCGGAAAGCCATCGCAAGCCCCTGCTCGAAGGGCCGGCCCTCGATGACCAAGCGGGGCGAAGCATAGGGCGAGCCGCCTGGTGGGACCAGACCCGCGTTGCTGCCCTGGCCCTGCCAGAACGTGAGCGAGGCCAGCGCCGCAAGGGGACGACCATCGGTTGTGTTGTAGGCGGTCACCTGTGCTGCGCCGGTCTGGGTCGAGCTGATCGCAGCCGTGGTCACGCCGTTCTCATCGGTAGGGTTGGTCGGCTGACGGATAGTGCCTAGTGTAGTCTCCAGTTCAATCTGCTTGCCGACTAAGGGGACACCGGCTGCGTCGCGAGCGGTGATCGTGACGGTGGTCGTCTGAATGCCGTCCGCGATAACCCAGAAGTCCTGTGCGGAGATGCGACTGGCATCGATTGCGCCCCCGCCCGGCGCCTCGGCGAGCCAGGGGTGGTATCGTACGTCGCGGCTGACCGTATCCCCGTGGCCGGCGTTGGTGGTCGAGAGGTCACAGGTGTCGTGCGCCGCTGTGCCATCCTCAGGCCCCGTGCTGCTTCCCCAATAGTTGCCCATCGCGTCGATGCAGGCGTTGCCGCTGTTGTTGAGCACCGTGATGCCTGCGGCGTTGTTCTGAATGACGCTGCGGCGCAGAACACCGCCGGCGCTGTCGTACTGGAAACGGAGGCCTTCGCCGTTCTGCTCAAATCGGCTGTCGGTCACCTGCACAAAGCCGCGCGTATAGAGGCCCGCGTTGGTTGCCTGACGCACGGTGACATGCTCGAGCGGGAGGGAGTCGCCGCGGAAGTCGATTGCGCCATTGGTACCACCTGCGCCTTCGATCGTCACGTAGGCCAGGCGGCTGGCGGGGTCGATGTTCGCTTCGTAGTAGACGCGATTCCAAGATGCTGTCTCCGGAGCACGCGTGATGGTGATAGGGGACATCGGGGTACCCTCCATTACCAACCCACCACGGTTGACCCAGAATCCTGCGTCTGTCGCCATCTCCACGGTTGCACCGGCGCCCACGGTGAGCACCGGGCTTCGTGTGTGTCCCACGTTGAGGAAGTTGAGGAGCCGATAGGGCACCGACTGCGCACGCCATGTCGCGTCATAGTCGAGCGATCCTCCAAGTCCGGTCGCGACGACCTCGATGGCGTCGTCGGCGTTGCCCGTCAGGAGGTTGCCCTCGCCGAGGCCGCCCACGGACGCAGCCCAGAGCCGTAGCGGGGCGCGGGCGCTGCCCGTCACGATCAGGTTGGCGGCACGCAACGGCGTCTCGTCGGCCTCAGGGACCCGTACCATCAGGCCGTAGGCGCCACTGTCACGAATTGTGACAGCATCGAGAATGGGACCGTAAGCCTCCGTGCCGTTCGGCGCGTAGATCTCTAGGGCTGCGGCTTCGGCGGTTGGATCGCTGCCGCCGGCGCCGTCGATCACGACGTGTCGGAGCGTGCCTTCGGGCACGACGGTGGCCGATCCCTGGAAGACGATGCCACGCCAGGACTGACCTGGGAAGGTGGGCTCAAAGGTGATCGGCTCCGCCAGGGTGCCCTCGACAACTAGGTGGGCCTTTGCGATCGTGATCGTGAAGTCAGGGTCCATCCGGAAGGTCGTGCCGGGCATCAGGGCTAGCGTCGGCGTTGTTGCCCCATTGACACCGAGCCCACCCTCGTTCACCATCCGGTAGGGGATCGGCTGGCGCAACCAGGTCTGACTGAAGCGGATGTCGCCGCCCAGCACGGTGCCTGCCCGGACCTCGATGGCTTCCTCGGCATTTCCCGTGAAAGTGTTGCCCTCCCCGAGGCCGCCGACCGCTGAGGCCCATATGAGCACCGGCGCACGCGCGCTGTTCGTGACCGTGAGTCCTGAGAGAAGCGGCGGTGTCGTGTCCTCCGAACGGACGCGCACGTAGATGCCGTACGCGCCGCTGTTGCGGACGGTGACGTCCTCCACGACCGGTCCGGCGCCGTCGGTCAGGTGAGCGTCGTAGATGTGCACCGTGCCCTGCGCCGCGGTCGGATCACTGCCGCCGCCTCCGTCGAGGATGACGTGGCGCAGCACGCTGGGCAGGAGCGGGTCTCCGTTACCGTTGAAGAAGAGTCGCCCCCACCGGGTCTCGGGTGTCTCACCCGCAATCGTGATCGGGTCCTCAGAGGTGCCCGCGGCGTGCAGGGCGCCGTTGGCAAAGTTCAGGTCGTACGGGCCGCACACGGTCACATGGCTCCCGGCGGTCAGCGTGAGCGTGGCGCCATTGCGAACGACGACGCTGCCCGTGACGAAAAGGTCACCTGAGAACGTTACGTCGGCCTCAATGGGGGTGGGGAAGTTGCCGTCGGTGCAACTTGCATCTGTCGCTGCTGCAACGGGCCCGCTTGGCGGGCCGGTGACGACTAGACTCAAGCCGACCACCGCCACAAGTGTCAGGGCTAGCGACAAGACGATCCGAGGGATACGGAAAGCACGTAGCTGACTGGGATTCAGCATGTCCACAGCTCCTCTGCTCTGCGAGCAGCGTGTAAGCGACTGGCTTAGCCAATCTAGTCACTACAATATACTTATAAAAGCTATAAATGTCAACCATATAGCATAAAACCGCGGCCGGTTGACGACGGTTCCAGCGCGACCGTCTCGCGGCGCCGGTGAATACTCCACCATTCTCACCGGCTGCGGCTCGAGACACGCCTGGGTCGTGCTGGAGGCGTTGGGCCGAAGCCGCCATGCTGCATCTGGGGTCAGCCTGTCGTGCCGCAACTGCGTGTCGATCCTCAACGTCCGGGCTCGATTCCCGGCCTGCGTTACCGCCACGTTTACCCTTTCGTTACCGGGCTTCTGTAGGCTATGGGCAGATTCGAAACACACTTATAGCTTCCGGAGGTAACGACATGAAAGCACGGATGCAGCTGGCCCTGATGAAGATGGATGATCCTCGTGTGATGCGTGCTGCGATGGTAGGCGTAGCCCTGCTGCTGGCCCTGATCGCTCAGGCAACGCCTTTGGGCGTGCAGGCCGTCTATGCGGATCCGTCATCGGGCGGCGGCGGTGCCGTCGGGGGCTGAGGGAGGGAGCTATGTCAGAGATCGCCCTGCGAAGTCTGATCGCGCACGCGGTGGTTGATCCGCAACTCTGCGCGAAGCTGCTTGACGGGGAGCGCGAGCACGTGTTGTCCCAGTTTGAGCTGGATGATGTCGAGAGGCTCGCCCTCCGAGGTATCAAAGCTGCGTCATTGCAGGCCTTTGCAGCACAACTCGACGATTGGATGCAGTCCCGTCCTGAGACGAGGATGCTGACCAGGTCAAGACGATGACGTGTCCGGCAGTGCCGGCGAGATAGGTCATGCATTATCCGTAAGGTAGTGGCTCGGTCTGTGGCCATCAGGCGCCGCTAGGCGCATCAGATGGCCGCAGGCCCGGTCCAGGCCTTTTCAACGAGGAAGCAGGCAATGTCCATCGACTATGTGATTCTGGATCAGGGAACCTTCGTATATGCCCGAGGATGGGGCGCGCTCACCGACGATGACGTCATCGCCCATGAGCGGCGGGTGATGGCGGACCCACGTGTACGTCGGGGGTTTCGGCAGCTGCTTGACTATCGTTGGGTCGTCGATGATCGGGTGGGCGAGGAGCTGCTCACCAGGTTGCGGGAAGTCCACGCACACGCCAAGGCTAAGGTTCACGGCGCACGTTATGCAGTAGTCGCGCACAGCGCGCACTGGTTCCGCCTCGGCAATGCCTATCCTTGCGACCAGCTGGGTATGACGTGTATCGTCTTCAACTGCCCCAGCACGGCGGGCATCTGGTTAGGGGTCAACGACATCGATATGGCCGATGCTTGGAGCGTGGAATTGCCGGAGGCGTTCGCCAAGGTGGATCGTCGGGCCGTGGCTGCCCCGGCTGCGCAACCCTAAATGGTCAGCTAACGTCCTGCCAGCCGCTCGAGTTCACCTCTATCGAGTAGGACGATTCGACCCCGTTCCAAGCGCACGATACCGGCGTCCTCTAGCGCGCGGAGTTCGCGCCCTACCACGTCGCGCACCGTCCCCAGGTGCACGGCGATCTGTTGCTGCGTCCATCGTCGGACCTCGACGTCATCGCCCTTTGATCGACCCTCAACGGCTCCCGTCCGGAATCCGGGCGCCCTATCGAGCAAGAACCGCGCCAGTCGTTCTTGGACTGAGTGAAGGGCCAGGCCGGTGACCAGGTCAGTCAGGTGAAGCAGCCGGCCCGCGAAATCCTCCAGGACAACACGCATGAGATCGCTACACGTCTTGACCAGATGAAGAAACTCCTCTCTGGGCACGCTGTAGAGCGTCACGGACGTGAGCGCGACGGCATGGGCGGGGTTCGTGCCCTCAGGCCGAAAGAGAGGAACCGTGTTGAAGCTCTGGCCCGGTCCGAGCCGCACCAGGACCTGTTCGCGACCCTCCGCCGAGACGCGGTAGATCCGCACAGTGCCCTCGAGGATGAAGTAACCTGCCACGCTTGGGTCGCCCTCGAGGACGATGTGTTCGCCCGGTTCGACGTGGCGCAGGATCGCCGCCGATGCAATGCGGGTCAGCGTGATCTCCGTCAACTCGGCAAAGAGCCCAATGTCACGTAGACGTTCCATCTCGGATGCGCGCTGCGCGTTGTGATGCGGCTTCACAGCGTTACCTCACCCCAGGCCCCGGAGGGCACAACGCTGTCGTCAGTTCGCACGCTGACGATCGGATCGATCTTCGACTTGCTGGTCGTGACACCTATGTCCTCCAGACACTTCAACGCTGTGTCAACCCTCTGTACTATAGCATAGGTCAGCTAAGACGAGAGGCATCGCTGTGTGACAAAAGTCGTAGTCACCCGGCGGGGGCCCTGATAAGATGAGAGCGGAGTTCAGGGAGCCGGATGACACGAGGAGAGATGGACGACATCAGCGTGCCGCAGATCGACAACGAGGCCTGTACCGGGTGTGGTCTCTGCGTGACCTATTGCCCCGAGAGCGTGGTCGCGCTCGAGGCGCACAAGCCTGTGCTGGTGCGTCCTCAGGCCTGCACCTACTGCGGTGTCTGCGAGTCCGTTTGTCCTGTCAACGCGATCGCTTTGCCTTACATGATTGTCTGGGACGAGAACGTTGATGTTGCAGGCTCACCTGATCACGTCGGTTGAAGATCCATACTAGTTCATACAGGAGGCGTTTATGTCAGCGATGTTCTGTTATCAGTGTCAGGAGGCGGCGAAGAACGAGGCATGCACGGTGCGCGGGGTCTGCGGCAAGTCCCCCGAGGTCGCAGCCCTGCAGGATCTTCTGATCTGGCTGCTCAAAGGTATCTCGTTCTGGGCCGTCCGCGGGCGCAAGAACCTCGACGTCGTTGATCCCGAGACGGATTTGTTCGTCGCGAAAGCGTTATTCGCTACGATCACAAATGTGAACTTCGACCCTGATCGCTTCGCGGCCTGGATCGAGGAGGCTGTGGCGCGCCGTGATGCGCTACGAGCCAAGGCTCAGGGGCGCTGTGCGGAGCTTCACGGTTCCGATGCGTGCGCAGCCGATCTCCCCGCCCACGTGGCGTGGGCGCCCGAGAGCTATGATGTGGAGACACTTGTCCGCCAGGGCCAAGCCGTGGGTGTGATGGCCGATCCGACGACCGATGCGGATGTGCGCTCCTTGCGTGAGCTCCTGATCTACGGACTGAAGGGGATGGCGGCCTATACCGAGCACGCCTATGTGCTTGAGGCATCCAACGATGACGTCTTGGCCTTTATGGAAGAGGTCTTGGACGCAACTATGGACGATAGCTTGGGCGCTGATGAGCTGGTCTCGCTGGTCCTGAAGACGGGCGAGGTCGGTGTGGAGGCGATGCGTCTGCTCGATGAAGCCAACACCGGTACCTACGGCAACCCGGAGCCGACACAGGTCAATCTGGGTGTGCGCCCAGGTCCGGCGATTTTGATCAGTGGTCACGATCTGCGCGATCTTGAGGAGCTGCTGGAACAGACCAAGGACAGAGGGGTGAACGTCTACACCCACGGCGAGATGCTGCCCGCG
>Ga0334882_1005279_pt1 | contig 10315 bp, 8 predicted proteins | sample GraSluR1_MG_5_FD_207226 | JGI IMG/M metagenome (GOLD analysis project Ga0334882, IMG submission 207226) | Sludge microbial communities from methane-producing bioreactor in Wageningen University, Netherlands - Granular Sludge_15_04-R1 | ecosystem: Engineered > Bioreactor > Anaerobic > Unclassified... | reverse complement strand
TGCAGTGTTCCAGTTATAATGCTCACTGCGAAATCGGCCGAGAGCGATGAACTTGAGGGTTTTCAATACGGGGCGGATGAGTACATTTCCAAGCCATTCAGCCCGATGATACTCGTTGCAAGAGTAAATGCTCTTCTCAGGCGCAGTTATCGCTTCACTGAAGAGACGGAGATTGGTTTGCTTGTTTTGAAACCCGGCAGCATGGAAGTCTTCCTAAATGGCAGGAAGCTTAACCTGAGCCGAACGGAGTTCAATCTGCTGAGTTACTTTGTCGCCAATCGCGGGATTACGCTTACTAGAGACCAGCTGCTCGACAACGTCTGGGGCTACGGCTATCAGGGAACCGATAGAACGGTCGATACACACATCAACAGGTTGAGAGCCAAGCTTGGACAAGAGAACGAGTACATTGAGACTGTCAGGGGTTACGGTTACAGATTCGGAGCAGGCAAATGAGTTCGGTGCGCAGGAAGCTGTTCCTTCAGGTTCTCGCAGTTATCGCGTTCATAGTAGGAGCACTCTGGCTTTCAAACACATTCCTTCTCCAGCCATACTACATGAGAACGAAGAAAGACCAACTTATAAGGGCAAGAGACACGATAGACTCGTACGGCATATCAGACTACTACGAGAAAGTAGATGCACTGATTCAGATGGGCAACGAACTCAACGCTATAATAGTCATTTTCGACAGTTCCGGAGCGCAAGTATATACTACTCACAATATATCTCAAGAAATCGGTATTCCGAGACCGGAGTTAGACATGCGCAGAGTCCTCCCCATAAGAAAGCCCCTAGATACGATCTACAACGAGAGAATAGATCCCTACACCGAGATAGAGCTCGGACACGATAGAGTGAGCGATCAGAGGTTCCTGACCCTGAAATCGCTTTTGAGAAACGATTTTACTCTCTTCATGAGCATCCCTGTATCATCTATAGAGAGCAGCATAGCAGTCGTGAACAACTTCCTCTTTTTTGTGGGAATTCTCTCCGCAGCATTCGCGCTCGTGATTGCACTGATAATATCTAGGGCCTTCACCGGTGCCATACTGCAGATGAACAGGGTTACAAGAAAGATGAAGACTCTCGACTTTTCGGAGAGGTGCGCGGTCAGATCCAAGGATGAGTTCGGTCAGCTCGCAGAGAGTATAAACGAGATGTCCGAATCTCTGGATGAAGCCTTGAGAGAGCTTGGAAAGAAGAATGAGTCGCTTAAGAGTGAAATTGAACACAGAATAGTGGTTGAAGAAATGAGAAAGCAGTTTATCACCAATGTCTCCCACGAATTGAAAACACCTCTGGCACTTATTCAAGGATATGCCGAGGGTCTAGAGCTAAATGTAGCTACGAGCGAGGAGAAGCGCAGCTTCTACAGTAGAGTGATAAGGGAAGAGAGTGCCAGAATGAACATGTTAGTTAAAGACCTGCTTGATCTGGCGATGCTTGAAACAGGGAATTTTGACCTCCACAGGAGCGATTTCTACATAGATGAACTGCTGGAGAAAGTGATCAACAAATTCGAGCGGGTTATCTCGGAAAAAGATATAGACCTTGAATTCAAGGAGACTGATAGGATTCTAGTTCTTGCCGACGCGTTCAGAACGGAACAGATACTCACGAACTATATAAGCAATGCGATCTTTCACGTGAACGAAAAGAAGAGGATTAGAATAAGTATAGATACATGCAAGAACCATGTCGTTATACGGATTTTCAACAGTGGGGCCCCCATACCTGAAGAAGAGAAGGAAAAGATCTGGACGAGCTTTTACAGGATAGACAGGGCGAGGACTAGAGATGACGGACGATACGGAATCGGCCTTTCCATAGTCAAGGCAATATGCGATCTTGATGGCACCCAATGTGGCTTTTCGAACCTATCCGATGGAGTTGAGTTCACTTTCAGCCTTTCAAAAAGCAACAGGTAGGTTCGCCGATATGGAGGGACAATATAAGTCTTCTGGGGTCTGCATGGAGTAACATGTCCGAAATCTGGTCGAATCGAGAATGCTGTCTTTGCTGGAACCGGACCGCTCGTGCGCTTCAATGGTGCTGAGCTAAAGTGCTATAATCAACTCCAGGACTGACGACTGCCATGATAATGGAGGTAGAAGATGCTTGGTGCAATAATTGGAGATATCGTTGGATCGCGTTTCGAATTCGACAATCACAGGAGCAAAGAATTCGAACTCTTCACGGCAGAATGTGAAGCAACCGATGACACAATAATGACTCTGGCCATCGCCCGTGCGATTATGGAAACGAGCAAGGCTGTCGATTCCAGTGATCGGTCCGATGAACGCGACGAGCTGTATTGCAAGACTCTTGAGGAACTTTCCGTGAAGTATATGCAAGAGATTGGCCGAAGATATCCGCACTGCGGATACGGCGGGATGTTCTTGAAATGGGTTTTCAGTGATGAACCTAGCCCGTATAGTAGCTTCGGCAATGGTGCAGCCATGCGCGTAAGCCCCGCAGGATTCGAGGCAAGAACTGAAAGGGAAGCTATAAGATTCTCGAGAGCAGTTACCGCCGTTACACACAACCATAGCGAAGGAATAAAGGGAGCCGAAGCGACGGCTTTAGCTGTATTCCTTGCAAGAAAGGGCTTCTCAAAAGAGGACATCCGTAGAAGGATCGAACGGGACTACTATCGCCTTGACTTCACGATCGACTGTATCAGGGATAGCTATCGCTTCAACGAGACCTGTCAGGAGACCGTCCCGCAGGCTATCGAGGCCTTTATTGAGGCTGAATCGTTTGAAGACACAATAAGGACGGCGATCTCTGTAGGTGGCGACAGCGACACTCTCGCCGCCATCGCCGGAGGAATTGCCGAAGCTTACTACGGAGTACCCGATGAGATGAGACTCAAAGCTCTCTCCTATCTCGACAGAGACCTCCGCGAAATCTTCGATGAGTGGTATGGGTAAAAACTTAGATGAGTCAACTATCACCCTCTGCGTTTAAGAATCTTCATTATAGAAATGGGAAAACTTTGCAGGCACCGGTTCTGCACTTGTTCCGACCGTTGCCAAGCCTGGATAATGACGGAATGACGATCGAACCCAGCGGCATATTCCCTAATACTCCAGTTGCGCGTTTTCTAAGAGCCCCGGTTTTATTGGTATAGATAACATCAGTTCGTTTTCGGGAGGACCAATGGCTTCCCATATCGTCGAGACGATCGAAACACAAGTAGCTGTCCCGGAAGCGTCTTCGAAATCCAAATGTAGACCTGCGAGAAATGCTTTCCTCGTTTGAGCCGGCGACACAATCTCTTTTTCGCGCTATCTAATCCAGTTGGACTCACCCCTCTTTCAGACTTATCTGTTCCGGGGCAGAATCCATGAACCGTCAGTGAGAAGACAGCAAAAAAGTAGTCAAGTCGCGAAAAATCTCTCATACTATAGAAATATCGCCATAATGGCACTCAGTCGGTCTTGATCAGTCCTAATCATCTATCAGCGAGCATTGGAAATTGATAGAGTATTCTGTATACTCATAATACATCATACATCATACGTATGATGACTGATGAGACCAAGAAGGTGATTTTCATGGCCAGGCGCAAATCATTATACGAAATAATATACGCACAGATAGAACAAGAAGTGCAGAAGATGAGCGACGGGACTCAGCTTCCTTCTATAGATAAGCTCTGCGAGGATTATGGAGCAAGTAAAACTGTCATAAGGGAGGTTATCACTGCACTTGAAAAGGATGGACTAGTCGTCAGAAGACAGGGGCTGGGAACATTTGTTGTAAAAGACAGTGGGCTTGTGCATACCGGGATTGAGTACTTGCGAGGCCTTACAAGGATAATCTCCAGTTCTGGAAAGACTCCGGATCTTGTTCACGATGCCTACAGGGTGGTTGAAGCTGATGAAGAACTCGCCACAAGGCTGGAGACTGAAATGGGTCAACATTTGGTCCTTACGGAGAGGGTTTATGCTGCAGATGGCGTACCGGCGATTTTTGCGAGAACTTTCATTGCTTCCGAGAGAGTGCCGGGCGGTACGCAGGCGCTCGTTAGGACTCTTGGAAGCAGCAAAGCGAAAGAACTTACTCTCTTCGATCTTATGGAGGAGAACTTCAAAGAACCCATTAGATATGCGATAGCCGAGATCGAATCAACTCTTGTTGACAGAGAGCTCTCAAGACTACTTCAGATTGAAAAGGGAAGCTCAATAGTCCTTCTAAAGGAAGTTCACAGAGATATGAACAACATACCTATGCTTTACTCGGAAGACTTCATCAACACTGCAGTATTCAGAATACACGTGCTCAGGAAGAAGATTTGAGGTGACATTCATGTTGGAGGATTACAGAGAGCCTTTAGGGTTGGAAGGGAAGTTTCAGTATCATATTGAATGCGGACCAGGTGATATCGCTCCCGTGGTGATAGTCCCGGGAGATCAGGCAAGAGTAGAGAAAATAGTGAAGAGGCTCTGCAATGCAAGAAAGGTTGCAGAGAACAGAGGTTTGATAACTTACACCGGCGAGTATGAAGGAAATGAAGTGTCCGTCACTTCCACGGGTATGGGAGGGCCATCGGCGAGCATCGCTTATGAAGAACTAATCAATATCGGTGCCAAAGTCTTGATAAGGATTGGTAGCGTTGCCGGGCTTCAGGAAGCTATCAATGAGGGTGACATCGTCGTCCCGTACGGGTGCGTTCGCGATGATGGTGCTTCAAGTTATTATGTTCCACCTAATTTTCCAGCCGTGGCTTCGCCGGATGTCTATTATTCACTGATAAATTCTGCTAGGAATATTAGCAGAAGAGTCGTCACCGGTATAAACTGGACGCACTCATGTTTCTACAACCGTGACCCCGAGTACTTTCAAAGCTGGAGCAGAAGAAGGGTAATCTCGATGGAAATGGAAGCCTCTGCCCTCTTCGTAATATCGAGTCTGCGTGGAGTGAAGGCCGGCTTCATAGGTGTCTGCTATGCCAACAGATTCAGGCAGTCTGAGGGTGGAAAAGTGGATCTCTCTGTCAACGATCCACGCAGGGAAGTAATTGAAGTGTCTGTGAATGATGCCATTGATATAACGCTAAGAGCTGTGAAGAGAATGTATCTTGAAGATCTTGTTCAATGACCGAAGGGAGGGGATCAAATGAGAAGCAAGTTTGTGCTCTTGATGGTATTGCTTTTGCTAGTTTCGTGTTTTGCGTCACCACTCAGACTTTCGAGTGAAGTGGGAATTCATACCGATGCCTGGAAGACCAGAATGCCTGGTTTCACCGCTGAAAAAGGAGTGGAAGTATCGATTCAGCAATTTCCTTATGCCAATTACCTTGATCAGTTGATGCTTGGGTATACCGCTGGAAGAGTCGATATAGATGTACCGTACATATCGATGTTATGGTATCCAGCGCTCGCAACTGCCGGGTACATCTCCCCGATAAGCGACATTCCCGGCTACGATAGGCTGAACGAGTCGGATATACCTGGAATAAGGAACACCAAGCTCAACGGGAAGACCTACATAATCCCTTACATGAACGAGCTGGGAGGAATAATCTACAGAAAGGACCTCTTCGAAGACCCAAAAGAAAAGGCCAATTTCCTCGCGAAGTACGGCTACGAATTACGGCCACCGCAGACTCTTGAGCAATATGAAGACGTCGCCGAATTCTTCAACCGACCGCCTGATCTTTATGGAGTAACTCTCATGGGAAGGAGAAGCATCTTCCTTGCTACTCACTTCATGCAAAGACTATGGGCCAATGGAGGAGCACTACTCGATTTGAACATGCGTCCGATCTTCAACTCTGAAGCTGGCGTACAGGCTCTTAAAGAGGTAGAACGCATGTTCCAGTTTGCCAATCCGGCTGCCAGAAACTACGATTTCCAGGAAGCACTTAACGAATTCATCAGCGGTAGAAGCGCGATGGCAGAAATATGGACGACGGGGATGTTCTATGTTGAGGACGCTTCAAGATCTTCGATTGTCGGAAAGGGAGGGTTCGTAGGTTTCCCGAGACCGGAAGAAAAACTTGGAGAGAAGCTACCGATGCTTTATATCTCCTGGGGTTTTTCTGTTAGCAGTGCAGCCCCGGACAAACAAGCGGCTCTTGAATGGCTTATCTATGTGACGGACACCAAGAATCAAGTTGAGGCGGCTCCCACTGGAAATATTCCAGCCCGTTTCTCATCACTCAATAGCGCGGAGCTCGCTCTGTCCTTCCCATGGATTAAAGACTTTGCTCTGGCAATGGAAAACTGCATTCCGACACCCATAGTGCCGTTGATTCCCGAAGGCGGCAGTATAGTGAGTGGGATAATTGCACCTGCAGTATCTGAGTTTCTTTCTGGAAGCAAGACAGCAGAGAAGGCACTTAACGACGCCGTCAAAGAAGTCGATAGGTTGATGAGAGACGGCGGATATTATTGATTCGATTCTTCGCCGGGCCGAAAGGTCCGGCGCTTCTTACGGCGGGGGATTAGATGGACTTAAGAAGGAGATTTTCGGGTTTCACATACGTTCTTCCTGCTCTCGTATTCATAGTGGTAATCTTCATGATTCCTCTAACATATACTGTTGTGATGTCTTTTCTCAGATGGAATCTTCTCAGGCCAGATCTAGGTATTCGGGCTGCCGGATTCAGCAATTACGAAAGACTATTCACGGATTCATTCACTCTGGAGACCATTGGAAGGACATTCTACTTCGTGGTTGGGTCGGTACTGCTGGAATTGCTAGTTGGTCTGAGCATAGCACTTGCGCTTGACACTGAGTTCAAAGGCTGGAAGATTGTACAGTCAATACTGCTCGTTCCTTTTATGATTGCTCCTGTTGTTGTCGGTTTTGTGTGGCGTTTTATACTTAACAACGATTACGGCCCTGTCATCCACTTTCTGAAACAGATAGGTCTGAGTGGGTTGACCGATAAGCCTCTGCTTTCCAATCCCTCCATGGCGATGCCGGTACTGATACTGGCCGATGCCTGGGAATTCACCCCGTTCGTTGTCCTGGTATTGCTTGCCGGTCTGAAGTCTATTCCTTATGAACCCTATGAGGCTGCCTTTGTTGATGGAGCAGGTTCTATACAGAGATTTCTTTATATCACACTTCCTCTGCTCAGGTCTTCCATGCTGGTCGCAGTAGTCATAAGAACACTAACATCTCTGAGAGTCTTCGATATCGTGTTCATAATGACTGGAGGAGGTCCAGGGACTTCGACAGAAACTCTCGCCTTCTACGGTTATAGAATAGCCTTCCAGTCTTACAATATCGGATTCTCGTCGGCCATAAACATGCTCACTTTCGGAATCGCGATTATATTCACGATACTCTATATGAGAGTAATAGGTGGTGGAAAAAACTATGATTAGAAGAAAGCCCATCGCCAGGATAATAGTCTTCGTAGTCATTGCACTGGCTCTTGTTTGGACTCTGGTACCATTAGCTTGGATACTGCTCTCGTCCTTCAAGTTTGAAACCGACCAGTTTTCGATACCCCCGAAGTGGATACCTGACAGACTCACGCTTCAGAACTACGCGAGGTTCTTTGGAAACACGGAGTTTGTAAGATCACTATTCAACAGTGTATTGATAACCTTTCTTTCGACAGCAATTGCCCTTATTCTGGGTGTTCCAGCAGCTTACGCACTCGCCAGATTCAACTGGAAGCACGCAAACGCAATCGCATTTGTAGTACTTCTGGCAAGAATGACACCTCCAATCGTCATGGTTCTGCCTTTCTTCATGATAGCCAGATTTCTGAATATATCCAATACTTATCTTCCGATTGTTCTTGCTCTCTCCTTCTTCAGTGTACCGTTTGCCATATGGATGATGCGCGGCTTCTTCCAGGAAATACCGTCATCTCTGGAAGAAGCAGCTATGATTGATGGTTGCACACGTTTGCAATCGCTCAGGAGAGTCGTGCTCCCTCTGGTAATGCCGGGACTGTCTGCCACATCAATACTGTGTGCTTTGATAGCATGGAACGAGTTTCTTTTTGCCCTGGTTCTGACTGGAAGAGATACGAGACCGCTACCGGTGCTTGTGAATATGTTTGTCAGCGAAAGAAACATCGAGTGGGGAGTTATGAGTGCAGCTGCAATTATTACTGTATTACCGATGGTCATATTTGGGCTTCTGGTCCAGAACGATCTCGTAAGGGGCCTAACTATGGGAAGCTCAAAGTAGAAACCAAACGGAGCATCTCTTCGTCGTTGACCATGATTATTTGAATATCCCTTGCACCGATGAGAGTCCTTAGGTCATCATCTGTTCTAAGCTCCGGATTATACTGCCGAATTACCTCATTGTCCACCTGGCAGGACTTTGTGAACTCTACGACTATCTTGTTTCGACACTCAGTAGTCTTCAGTAGAGAATCACCAAAGAAAGCAACTACGACAAAGCCGCTAAATAAAGAACGAAAACACTTCTCAAAACCCTCTTCTTATGACATCAACAGAATCAACCGGGATTACAATGAGCAAGTAAGACCTACAGTGATCATCATTTCATTTTCACTAGACTCATTCATTGATGAAACAAATTTCACAGCTTTCTTCATGCCTGAAAATACAAAGGAAATTCCGCAGGCGTAGTTTTTTGATTTACGAAAGTCAAATGGGCAAACTCGTGTGAGTTAATCCGCACAAAAAGCCATCCAATCCTTTTCAAGGCTTCTTTCCCGACAAACACCATAGCATACTCCGAGTAATGAAAGCAAGCCATTCCAATGATTCTTCTCATTCTTGGTTTTCCGTTCTCACTCAAAGTGTCTCTCAGAGTGAAAACGAATGATAATCGTACTGAAGAAGCTTTTCGCCGAGCTTTTAACTTATAACCGGTCTTATTTGCTTGCCATTGCTCCTTATAACCGTAGTCCAGCATTTGATATAGCAGATACGAGAAGTATAATCAACTTAGTTTATTCACTGAAGAAAGTAAGGGTGAGTGTATGCATATCAGGGCAAGCAAAGAGCTTATGAAGGATACGAACATCAGACTCGTGCTGAGGAGAATATACGAAGAGGGCGAAATAGCGCGTGCATCTCTGGCAAAGACAACGGGACTTTCGCCAGCTACTGTCAGCAAAATAGTGTCGGATCTCGTCGAAGAGGGCATCGTAGAAGAAGTTGGTCGGGATATCTCGACCGGAGGCAGAAAACCGATTCTTCTCTCGATTAACCTGTTATCCAGAGTTGTCTTTGGCGTGAAAATCGGTCTTGGCTATATTAATTTAGTCCTTACTGATCTGAACGGCAAGCTTCTGCTGTCAGAGGTCGTGGAGACCGAAGCCCAAATAAGCGCCGAGAAGGCTGTTGAAGTGCTGGGATGTAGACTTAAGGAGATGATGCGAACTCTTGATTTTCCAGCTGAAAAGCTACTTGGAATTGGAGTAGCGGTTTCGGGAGTTGTTGATCCGGTAAGTGGAGTTGTCAGGAATTCTTATCTCCTTGACTGGGTAGATGTTCCGATCAGAGAGATGATCGAGGAAAAAACTGAAGCGAGTGCCTTTGTCATGAACGATGTTGACTCTTTTTCTCTGGCTCATTTGTGGAAGGGTGAAGCTGCCAGTTACAAAAACGCGATCTTCATTACTCTGGGTTCGGGAATCGGCGGAGCGATAATTCTGGACGGCAGGCTTTACTCTTCCAGGGGTGGTGCCGGTGAGATAGGCCACATGACGGTATCCGGAGAAGGAAAGAAATGCAGTTGCGGTAGTCGTGGCTGTCTTGAAGCGGAAGCCTCATTCGAAGCCCTTGCAAACTATATCTGCACATCTTCCAGAACTGGAGAGCTAAAGAAACTCTATGAAGACATGAAGAGAACTGAGTCATCCGAGCTGGATTTTATCAGGAAGGCTTTGCAGATTGAAGGTTGCGCCGAGGAGGCCTTCGAGAAGTATTCGAAAGTAATCGGGATAGCTCTAAAGAACATAGTAAACATATTTGCTCCAGAGTACGTGCTTATAGGAGGTGAGGCACTCGAATTCAAAGATCACTTTCTGGGCAGAGCCATTGAGTTCTGCAGATCAAACGCTTTTGGAAGAATAGTGGAAGGGGTAAAATTCGATGTTGATCAGATCGGTGAAATTGCCTGGACTCTTGGGGCGGTTTACAGGGTTATCGAGGAAGCAATGTTTATGATTCCAACATCACTTACTGGGGAGGTATGAGAATGAGAAAGGCATTGCTTGTACTAGTGGCGATTCTCGCTGTCGGTATGCTTCTAGCTGTGGAAGAGATAACCTTCTGGCACACCTACAGTACAAATTCCGGGGAGTATAATCTTCTGACTGCGAAGATCATACCGGAATTCGAAAAGGCGCATCCGG
>Ga0334882_1005278_pt1 | contig 10317 bp, 9 predicted proteins | sample GraSluR1_MG_5_FD_207226 | JGI IMG/M metagenome (GOLD analysis project Ga0334882, IMG submission 207226) | Sludge microbial communities from methane-producing bioreactor in Wageningen University, Netherlands - Granular Sludge_15_04-R1 | ecosystem: Engineered > Bioreactor > Anaerobic > Unclassified... | reverse complement strand
TAACAATCCGTGTATTTCCAGGCCCGCAGAAACCTTATTTTCTGAAAAGAGTAGGGTATCCCCTTGGGGTGTTCATCCGTTTTGGCGCTCATAACAGGGTTGCTGATACCTATGCAATCGAGCAATTTTCCCAGAGCCGTAGTGGGGTACGGTACGAACAGCAACCCTGTCCAGAGATTTCCTATGAGGATCTCTCGAAAGATTTGCTTGGGAATCTGTTCACCGACTATGACCAATCGATACTCATTGGAGCTGGATATGCTTTAGCAGAAGTATCGGGCAGGACCATCCCAAATGTTGCCGGAACGCTGTTATTCTACCCTAATCATCAAAAAATCATAGCAGAGTCAGGAATTGCGGTAAGTGTCTATGCAGATGATGATAAACGGTATTTGATCAAGAAAGAGGATTTTTCTGGTGGGCTCATTCCCATGGTTGAGCAAGTGTACGCTTTCATCATGAGTCTTCTGGGCTCGCACTATGAGTTGGATGGATTGGTCAAGCGTCCGATAGCGTATGACATACCGCAAACTGCCATTCGTGAAGCACTTGTCAATGCAGTGGCACATAGGGCTTACGACTATGAGGCTCCTACGCGGATTACTCTTTTTCCGGATAGGATTGAATTCTTGAATCCGGGTACGTTCTATGCTCCCATCAATCCAGAGAATCTCAAGGAAGGCCTTTCTCGATACCGAAATCCCTTGATTTCCGATGCCTTGAGGAAGAAAGGATATATGGAAAAGCAAGGTATAGGTATCAACCTCATCATAACAAGTTGCCTTGAAGCCGGTCTCGGGGAGCCTCAGTTCATCGAGCTTGAGCATCATGTGAAACTGGTCATGTTCAGAAGGCAATCAAGCGCCGATTATGTTTCTGATGCTCCAGAGTATCCCTACGACATTCCTGTCATGAAGCGATATTTCTCAGCAAAAGGATTCTTTTCCTCCAAGGAATTCGCCCAATACATTGGTAAATCACTATCTATGGCCAAGAAGGTACTGTTTGATTTACAACAGCAGAAGGTGGTTGAAATGGTTGGCAAAGGTCCTGCCACGAAGTATCGGTTTATCAACTAGATGAATCGGCCTGCAGGCACATCGAACAAGGATCCCAGCGGGAAGGCAAGGTCATGGAGTAGGACACGTTCTTCATTTGGGTTTTTATGGAGGCTCAGTCAAGGAATACGAGGATTGCCCAATTCTCATTGCATGAGCCAGACAAGTGTGCTGATGCGATACCCACTTGGTTATGCCGTCTGTTCATCTTCAACACCAATATATCTCGTGGTTTCTTATCGAATGTTCATGCTTTTCCTCTACACGTTGGAAGGCCGAAGGGTGAGGCCGCAGATGAACACAGCGGTATTTCTGGGTAGGAGTACTTTCTTATACCTGGTATTTAAAAAGTAGATACTTAGTTTCATTACTGGTAGTGAAGATTTCTATTCTTTTCCCATGATATGAACAAATGTTCATTATATTAGGTTTGTATGAACAAACATTCTCATTGACAGTACGAAATTACTGTAACTATCATATATGTAGATATTAAATATTGAACAATTGTTCAGAAGGTAGGTTCGGATGAACGGACTTGAACGAAAAAAAACCACACTGATGAATCATGATGGAAAGCTTTTCCTTGCTGCATTCGACCACCCCCAAATCTATGGGGTAATGCAAGGTTTGGAGAATCCTACAGAGGCTATCAAACGTATTCTTGATACCGATATTGACGGTTATATTCTCAATCCTGGAATCTTCTCCATAGTCGATGCCTCGATGGTGCAAAACAAGAAACTGGTGCTGCGTGCTTCACTGGGTGGTACGTTGATGGGAACTACGTTTGCCGATTACCACAGCATCATGGTTTCTCCGAAGCAAGCTTTGGATGTAGGTGCGGATGCGGTCCTTATCATGCTGGTGCTCGGAGGTTCCCATGACAAGGAGTCCATGACTGATGTTGCTAAAGCCATTGATGCTTTCCATCAATATTCCATCCCGGTTATGGTAGAAGTCTTGCATGCCGACTATACCAAAAACAACGACACCTCATTTATCCGCAATGGAGTACGAATTGCCGCTGAAATCGGTGCAGATTTTGTGAAGGCTTTTTACTGCGAGGATTTTGCCTCGGTGGTTACAGGTTGTCCAGTTCCGATTGTCCTGGCAGGCGGCCCAAAAGAAGCAAATATTCTGGATATTGCGAAGACTGTTGTCGAAGCTGGTGCAGTGGGGTTTGCGTTTGGCAGAAACCTGTTCCAAAGCGAGAAGCCCAAAGAAATGGTCGCTTCCTTGTGTGAGGTCCTTCGGGGGTAAGTATGTTGGATGACCGAGAACTGCTCTATACCATAGCCTCCCTGTATCACGAGAAGGGAAAGAATCAGCAGGAGATTTCCAACCTGTTGAACCTATCTCGTCCCATGGTGTCGAGGGCATTGGCAAAAGCTGAGAATCTGGGAATCGTGCGCATCCAGGTAGTCCCGCCCGCAGGCTGCTCTCCGTTGGAGATGAATCTTGCAAAGGCTCTGGGTATCAAGCGGGTGGTGATCGGGCAGTGTACCGACCGAAGTAGTAATGATCGGGACAGCCGCATCAAGGCTATTGCCGCCACAGCCGGCACATTTTTGTCCCAAACAGTGCAATCAGGGATGGCTGTGGGTGTAGGTTGGGGTGTTACCGTCCATCGCAGTGTTCTTGCACTCCCTGAGTGTCCGCTCATCAAAGGCGTTACAGTTGTTCCGATGGTAGGTAGTGCCGGTCGTAACGAGTCACATTATCAGGTCAATATCATAGCTGACCGGATGGCTGAAAAAATGCATGGAAACGCCCTCTTTTTCAACATCCCGGCGTTTATCTCCGATGTGAAAGTTCGTGACTTTTTTGGTCGCGACCCTCAGATGAAAGCCATCCAAGAATTATGGAACAGGCTCGATATGGCCATTGTAGGACTGGGGGCATTCGGTGGGACTCCAAGTTTTCCGGTAGGAGAATACTCTCTGGAAGCCTTGGATGATCTGCAGCGTCAGAAGGTGGTCGGGGATATTTTGGGCAGGTTCTTCAATACCGAGGGTTTCATCGGTGATGTTGCACCTGACGACAGTCTGATTACCCGCCATATGCCCAATGAGAATGAGAAAATCTATGTTGGCATTCCCGTCGATTCCTTGAGAAAGACCAAACAGGTTGTGTGTATTTGTGGAGGAACGCTGAAGATTCCCGGCATCCGAACCGCAGCAGCCTTGAAACTGATTGATTGTTTGATAACCGACTCACAGACCGCTGCGGAACTGGCTGAGTCATTGGAGAAATGAATGAAAGCATTGATGTATACGGGTATCGGTGAACTGGAAATACAAGATATTGCTGATGTTGAGGGTGCATATGTTGTGCGCGTACTGGGGTGCGGTATCTGTGGAACCGACCTGAAAACCTTCAATGTTGGTCATCATTTTTTTAAACCGCCTACGATACTCGGCCATGAGTTTGTGGGACAATTAGTCCGTGTACCTGAAAATTCCGGTTACGAGGTAGGGGAGAAAGTGGTAGTGGCCCCCTATTATGAGTGTGGGAAGTGCAACAACTGCACCACCGATTTGCCTCAGATGTGCTCAGACAAGCATTATGTCTCCTCGGGGGCTTTCTGTGAGTATGTGGCAATTCCCGAAGACTATGGTCCTGGGATGATTCGTTTGCCGAACTCCTGTGACGAACAGGTGTTCACCCTCGTGGAACCATTGGCTTGCGTCTTGAATGGCATTGAGCACTTGCGCCTTCGCCCTTGGTCGAAAGCCCTCGTAGTTGGAGGGGGGCCGATGGGAATTCTTTTTGCTCTCTACTTTCAGGATACCGGCATTCCTGTAACGGTGGTGGAACCAAATGCCTACCGAAAAGAGATGATCCAAAGCTGGGGCATCGAGTGCATCGACCCCATCGATTCCGACCCCAGTCACTATGACCAGGTAATCATCAGTGTCAACCAAGCTTCTCTTATAGCCGATGCAGTACATCGAATTGGCAATGGAGGTACCGTTCTGGTATTCAGTGGGCTGAAGAAGCAGGACACCTTTGAAGCCGATGCACATGCCATCCATTATCGTGAAGTCTCAGTCACTGGTTGCAGCGGGTTTGCTCTTGCTCAATTTACCCATGCCTATTCCATGATTGAGGCTAAACAGTCCCACTATGCAAAGTTGATCACGCATCGGTTGGGTCTTGAACAAGGACTGGAAGCATTCAACCTGCTGAAGCAGGGAAAAGCGTTCAAGATTGTGCTCAAGCCATAAGAGGATAGAAAGATGATAGTAGCCATTGTATTCAACCAGCATTCCCCCCTTCCTTTACACCAGCTTAAGGCATTGGGTTCTACTATCATGCGATTTTTTCAGGACTCATCTTTTGTGGTTTGCCGAGGGTACGGTCATCACTATGTAGCGGGGGCTAGCGTGCTTGAGGTCGAGGAACACTCCGACTATAAGGTACAGCTCGCTGCAATGGTGGATACCTTGCTTTCAGTCCAGCCTAGCTACTTGGTAAGTGTGGGTGGGGATGGCCTTGCCAGCTATATCGCATCTCAGATTGTAAGGCGAAAGGCACAAGTTACCTTGATGGGCATTGCAGCAGGAACAGCGAATGTAGGTCCTATCGTCAGCTTTAAACCCGAGGAGTTTGCAGTCTTGAAACGGGAAGACCTTGAACATGTCAGCATTGACGGTATTGCTGTATCGGATGATTCAGGCTTTCTTGGTGTTGGCTTCAATGATGTCATTCTGGGCAATTCCTTCTTGGGTACCGAAGATGGGGTATGTTGCAATCTCTCTGTTGAAGCGTTGCTGCTTCAGGGCAAACGAGTCCCCATCCAGGTAGGCAGGCACATTGTCGGTGATGGGTTCGCAATCACTGTCGATGGGGTGAAGAAGGCGTTCAATACTAGTGTTCCTATTGAGCAGATTGTCATATCACCGCTGCAATTTGACAGACTCTATGGAAGGGCGATTTTGGGCGCCCTCTGTCTTGGAAGGGATAGGCAGAGCTTGGGAGCCGTAGGGCTGTGCTCAAGAAATGTAGTGGATTGCAATCCTGAGTCGTGGAACTATACCGGGTTTACCGCCGTGCAGCATCTCATAGTTCCAGCACACAGTTTGGTAGAGTTTACTTCTCTTGGTCCTGATGCACATATCGTAATTGATGGCAATCCTTTTCTGCGTAAGGGAAAGGTGACCTGCTCCTTGACTTCTGGTGTTGTAAAGGCACTTACACTGAAGAGAGGCTTGTGATGAAAGAGAACAAAAGTGTACTGCGCATCCATAGGGTAACCATTTTGGGTAAGCGCTATGAATCCGCACAAGTACAGGCTGCAGTTGTGTTGCTGTTACCCACCTTGGTTGCCATCATACTGCTTTTTATTGCTCCTGTTGTACAGGTAGTGGCATATAGCTTTACCAACTACAACCTTACGACAGGGATGAAATCCTACAACGGTCTTGCCAACTACGAGTACCTTTTTACTGATGACCGATTTTTCAAGGCAATTCGCAATACCTTTTCCTTTGCAGCCTTGAAGTTGGTTATCGATACTTCTTTGGCTTTGGCCATTGCTTTGATGCTCGACTCGGCCATTCCTCTGAAGAAGTATCTGCGTTCGGCATATTTCGCCCCGGTGGTTGTACCGGTGGTTGCCTCCAGCTTGATCTGGATTTGGTTCTTTGACCCGGGAATCGGTCCGTTCAACCAGATACTCACAGCTTTAGGCTTACCGACTTCCCAGTGGCTCTATCATGAAAGCACAGCCCTCCTTTCCATTCTGATGTTTTCTATCTGGAAAGGCTTGGGGTACAACGTTGTGCTCTTCTTGGCAGGTCTTCAGAACATTCCAAACTCATATATAGAAGCTGCTCAAGTGGATGGTGCTAAACCCCATCAGGTACTGTTTATGATCAAGCTGCCGCTCTTGCGTCCAATCATCTCGTTCGTGCTGATGATCGGTATCATCAACACCTTCAAGGTGTTTGCCGAGGTTAACGTGATGACTCCTAAAGGAGGTCCTTTGTACTCAACTGCCCTGATGGTCAACTATATTTACGATACTGCATTCACCAGTGGGAAAATGGGGCGGGCGTGTAGCGCTTCCATTATTCTGTTCATCATCATTTTCGTACTGACGCTCGTTCAGACAAAGCTGGATGCACGAAAATCCATCTCCTTGGAGTAACGAAATGGCAAAAAAAATAAAGCGTACAAGCATACCAATCTTTCTGATACTCCTATTCGGTTCGCTGGCTATGATTTTTCCGTTCGTCTGGATGTTTCTTTCGGCCTTCAAGACAGTGCCGGATGTGTATGCATATCCTCCTAGGTGGCTTCCCAGCAGCTGGGAGTTTGCAAACTATGTAAAAGTATTTCAGATGATTCCGTTTGGAAGGTACTACTTCAACAGCATCTTCACTTCTACAGTACAGACTGCCCTCCAGCTTGTTCTCTCGGTTACTGCCGCCTATGCCTTGGTAGTCTTGGAATTCCCCGGCAAGAAGTTTTTGTATTCCTTGATTCGCAGTACTATGTTTGTCCCCATCGTAGTGACCCTCATTCCCTTGTACCTGATGGTCAGCAAGGCAAAAATGATTGATACATATGCGGGCATCATTCTTCCTCAGGTATTTGCTGCCTTCACCATTTTCCTGCTGGTTTCATTCTTTTCTACGATTCCAAGCGTCCTCTTTGACTCTGCCAAGCTGGATGGTTGTGGTTACTACCGCATTCTGAAAGAGGTGGTCATCCCTAACTCGAAGTCTCCGATCAGCACAGCGATGCTCTTCTCCTTCCTTGGCCATTGGAAAAGCTACACCTGGCCATTGATTGTGACCAACAAAGCTACGTACCGAACCTTGCCGATCGGCATGAAGTATTTGGTGCAGGAGTCTTCATCGGAGTATCAAATCATGATGGCAGCTTCGGTGATGGCCATCCTCCCGGTTCTGATAGTGTATTTGTTTTTTGAGAAGCAACTGGTGAAGTCGATAACGCTCACCGGATTGAAAGCATAAGGAACAAAAGAGAGGTAATATGATGAAAAAGGCTACAGTGTTTGTATTGATGCTCGCTCTGAGCTTGTCCTTGGTCTTTGCCCAAGGTTCGAAAGAGACGGTTGTCCGACCAGAAGTGGTGAAATTGCAGGTTTGGTATGCTATCAGCGGTGCATCCGGTGAACAGTTCCTGGCACTTGCAAAGGCCTTTGATGCTGCTCGATCCGACATTGAACTTGAGTTGACCTATTCTGGCTCCTATGCTGATACCGCAACCAAGGTAAGTGCAGCCCTGCTTTCCGGTGATGCTCCCGATGCAGCCATTATGGCCGCGGGACAGCTGTATACCGGTGGTCGTGGTGACTATTCCATGGAGGACCTGGTCAAGGATCCTGACTTCAATGTGAACGATATCTTCAAGGGAATGCTTGAGTATGGCATGTTTGAAGGGAGAATTGCTGCAGTTCCGTATGGTATCTCCAGTCAGGTGCTTTATTACAACAAGGACATTACCGACAAGGCCGGCCTGGACCTGGAAAAGAATCCTCCCGCTACATGGGCACAGTTTTACCAGATTGCCAAGACTGCAATGGAAAAGGGCAACGTGAACAACAGTGCTGACTTCTACGGCTTTGATACTTCTGATGGTGTCTGGCTCTTCAAGTCCATGCTTGGTCAGAATGGCAACGATGTTGTCCGTAAGGTCAACGACCGTGTACAGCCTGTTTTCCACGAAGCAAGCGGCGTTGAAGTAGGTACATTCTGGAAATCGATGATTGATGCCAATTTAATGCCAGCCGGCCAGCACAACAATGCTGAGAAGAAGTTCCTTGCAGGCAACCTTGCCTTCATCGCAGCCTCCTCCAATCGCGTTTCCCGATGGAAGGGCAATACAAGCTTCAAGCTCGGTGCGATAACGATGCCCGGCTTCAAGAACCGTTCCATCGCACTCGGCGGAAACGTGGGAGTAATTCTTACCGATGATACCTTCAAGCGTGAAGCTTCCTGGGAGCTGTTGAAGTATCTGTTGGATGAGAAAAACCATACAGCCTTCGCTCTTGGCACCGGATACCTTCCTGTGCGCAAATCTGCCCAGAACAGTACAGTGGTAAAGGAGGCCTTGGTAGCCAATCCGTTGTACAAGGTTGCTTTCGATCAGCTGGAGAATGCGTGGGCTTATTTCCACTTCTCCGAGATGGGAACCATGGATTCCTTCTTCTGGTATGCGCTCGATGAGATTGAGAAGAACGTAAGCACCGTGGAGGTTGCACTGAATAAAGCTGCAGATTCCTTGGTTAAGGAGATTGAGTAAGATTGGATTTGTGAGGGGGGGGGAGCCCCCCCTCTCTGGAATGTGAGATTGTGAAGAGGTATACATGAAAGAATATTCAAATAGATATGCATTTTCCACCGGAGCTTTGTATCCGTTGGAATCAGAAGAGGCCTTGCGCCTTGTCGGCGAGGCTGGGTTCGCCCATGCTGAGCTGATGCCACAGTGTTTCAGGGATGTCAGCGAGGATTCTACGCTTCGCTTTGAGAAAACGAAGGTACATGTATCCTCGATCCACTATCCGCTGGCTATGTTTTCGATGCTTTATTCAGCTCATCCAACCATGTCGGAGGAGGGAAGGAAACTTTCCAAGGACATCGTAACGATGGGAAAGCGGCTGGGTACTGAATTTATTGTTATTCATCCTACGATCAAGTATGAGGGGGACATGCAAACCATCATCGAGCCGAGGGTTCTTGAAAACCTTCGATACTTTGGTGATTTGTGCGAACAAGCCTCTATCACTGTGGCAATGGAGAACTACCCCGTCGGTGTTGGCCAGTACCCTGATACGCTGCAGCAATACGTACGGGACTGGAAGATGAAGGCTATGAAAATTATGGTGGACACCACCGAGGTCATGGAAGGCGGGGGTGAACCCCTCTCGTTCATCGGCGCCTTGGATGAAGCCCCTTGCCATCTTCATCTCAGTGATTTTGGTGATAAGAAGAAACACCTGCCCATCGGCCAGGGTGAGATACCTTGGAGTAAGGTATTCTCTCTGCTTGACGAGAAAGGGTTTGCAGGATATTTCACCCTTGAGCCGGGGTATCGGCACTACTTAAGTGATATTCCTGCCAAGCTTCGTAGAGATTTTGAAGTACTTTCGAGCTTCGTATGATTACAGCAAACCATATCAAAGCAATTCTGGAAGGATTTGCTGTCGGGGATGCAATGGGCATGAGCACAGAGTTCATGACCCGCACCCAGATAGCAAAGACACTTGGTGAAGTTACTACGTTGGTGGACAGTCATCTTTCCGCCAATCACAGTGATTTGGCTAAAGGTACAGTCACCGACGATACCGAGCAGACGCTCTATCTGCTCAATCGATATCTGAAGCAGGGAGTAACCATCGACTCAACCGTGGATGGTTTGCTTGCCTGGATTGATGAGTCGGATGCAATTGCAAAACGCTATATCGGGCCAAGTTCCTTGAAGGCCTTGAAAGCCATCAAGGAAGGGGTTGATCCTCGGGATGCAGGGAAGCATGGGACTACGTGTGGTGGTCTCATGCGGACCTTGGCTCCTACGCTCTATGCACTGGCAAAGAACCTTGACCGTAGGCAGATGCTTGAGATGGTTGTTACGTGTTTAACGCCCACCCACTACACAAGCCAGGCCCTGGAGGCGGCTTGTGCCTATGCGTGTGCAGTGGCTGAAGCGGTGCAGGGAGGTTCGGTTGCTGAAATTATCGAGGCGGCCTATGAAGGCGGACGGTACGGGTTGTCCCAAGCCCCCTACCAAGCATGTGCTGCTTCCAGTCTAGGCAGGCTCACGTTCTTGGTTGAGTATTTGAAAGGGGAACATAGCGAGGATGAACTGCTGGACTTCCTTTATTCTGTCCTTGGAACAGGGCTGGAATCGGCGGATGTGTTCTCCTCTGTATTCGCGTTGTTCTTGTACGATCCCGGCCAAACTTTCCGTTCCATCTGCCTTGCGACCCGCGTCGGGGGCGATACCGATACGATTGCCGCCTTGGTCGGAGCCTTGAACCGCTCTTATACTCTTGATTCACCCATCCCAGCTTCTGTGTTGGATACCGTGTATCGAGTCAACAATCTGAATCTGGTTGAGCTCAGTGAAGCACTCAAGGGGTAGGTCTTTGTGAAAACCTATCTATCAAAACTTGAATGGAATGCTCGGGTATGTACTTCGTTCTTCCCGTTTTGGGCGATTCCCTTCACATTCTACATGTTTTATCTCAGCCTATATCTCAAGGAGGCTGGGATTTCCGATTTGC
>Ga0334882_1005274_pt1 | contig 10322 bp, 9 predicted proteins | sample GraSluR1_MG_5_FD_207226 | JGI IMG/M metagenome (GOLD analysis project Ga0334882, IMG submission 207226) | Sludge microbial communities from methane-producing bioreactor in Wageningen University, Netherlands - Granular Sludge_15_04-R1 | ecosystem: Engineered > Bioreactor > Anaerobic > Unclassified... | reverse complement strand
CGGTGACGGCGGTGAGCCGGGCGGCATAGCTGGTGTCGGGCATGTCAGTCTCGCTCCGTGAGCAGGTTGATATCGCGGACCAGTCCGGGCCCGCCGTAGATGAAGCCGGTGAAGACCTGCACCAGCGCCGCGCCGGCCTGCAGCATCGCCCGGGCATCGTCGGCGGTCATGATGCCGCCGACACCGATCACCGGCAACGTGGTGTGACGGGTGACGTACGACACCACCGCCAGCGCCCGGGCGGTCAGCGGGGCGCCGGACAGGCCGCCCGGCTGGGCCCCGGTCGGCCGGTCCTCGGGCGCCAGGCCGTCCCGGGCCAGGGTGGTGTTGGTGGCGATCACCCCGGCGGCCCCGGCCGCCTCGCAGACCTCCAGCGCCTGGTCGATCGCGGGCCACTCCAGATCGGGGGCGATCTTCACGAAGACCGGCACCGGCCCGAGGGCCGACTGGGACGACTCCTCCGCCTGCACGGCGGCCTCGGCGACCAGCGCCCGGACCAGCCCGGACAGCTCCTCGGCCCCCTGGAGGGACCGCAGACCCGGCGTGTTCGGGCTGGAGACGTTGATGGCCAGGTAGTCGACCAGGTGCACCAGCCGCCGCAGCGACGACAGGTAGTCCTCGACCGCATCCGCCAGCGCGACGGCCTTCGTCTTGCCGATCGACACCCCGACCGGCATCCCGGCGGCGAGATTGCCGCGCCGGACCCCGGCGAGTTCCAGCCGGGCCGCGATCGCCGCGGACCCGGCGTTGTTGAAGCCCATCCGGTTGATCACGCCGTGGCTGGCCCGCAGCCGGTACATCCGCGGCTTCGGGTTGCCGGGTTGGGGCCGGCCGGTGACGGTGCCGAACTCGACGTGGGAGAAGCCCAGCCGGGCCCACGCCTGCAGCGCCCGGGCGTCCTTGTCCATCCCGGCGGCCAGGCCGACCGGCCCGGCGAACCGGATCCCGGCCACCTCGACCGGGCGGCCGCGGCTGCCGAACGCCAGTTCGAGGACGGCCCGGCGGGCCGGCGTACGCCCCCACCAGGCCAGCCAGTCGAGGGTGGTCTCGTGGGCGACCTCCGGGTCGCCGCCGCCGAGCCGGAACAGCACCGGGCGGCCGACGGCACCGTACGCTGCGTCGACCAGCGCCCCGGGCAGGTGCGGCGCCATCTCAGGCCCCGACGCCCGCGGTGTGGGCGGCGACGATATCGGCGGTGATCCGTTCCCACTCCTGCAGGGACCGGACGCCGATGCCGCCGGCGCGCAGCGCCTCGATGCCGAGCACCGCGGCCGACAGCCCCTGTGCGGTGGTCACCGAGGGGACGTTGTGCAGCACGGCCGCGGTGCGGATCTCCCAACCGTCCTTGCGGGGCTGCCCGCCGGCCTGGGTCGAGCCGTGCGGGGTGTTGAAGATCAGGTCCACCTCGCCGGCGTTGATCAGATCGGTGACGGTCGGCTCGCCGTGCGGGCCGGTGCCCTCACTGGCCTTGCGCACCTCGACCACGTCGACGCCGTGGCGGCGCAGCACCGAGGCGGTGCCGCCGGTCGCCATGATCCGGAAGCCCATATCGGCCAGGTGCTTGATCGGGAAGACCATGTTGCGCTTGTCCCGGTTCGCGGCCGACACGAAGATCGTGCCGCCGGTCGGCAGCGAGCCGTACGTCGCGATCTGGCCCTTGGCGAAGGAGGTGCCGAAGTCGTCGTCGAGACCCATCACCTCGCCGGTGGACTTCATCTCCGGGCCGAGCACGGTGTCGACGAACTGGCCCTCGGTGGTGCGGAACCGGTTGAACGGCAGCACCGCCTCCTTGAGCGCGATCGGCAGGCCCGGCCAGATCGCCGCACCGTCGGTGTCGGCGCGCAGCATCCCGGCGGCCCGCAGCTCGGCGATCGAGGTGCCGAGCATGATCCGGGCGGCGGCCTTGGCCAGCTGGGTGCCGGTCGCCTTGGAGACGAACGGGACGGTCCGGGAGGCCCGCGGGTTGGCCTCCAGCACGTACAGGGTGGTGCCCTGCAGGGCGTACTGGATGTTGATCAGGCCGCGGACGCCCACCCCCTCGGCGATCGCCGCGGTGGAGCTGCGGATCTCGTCGATCACCTCCTGGCCGAGGGTGGCCGGCGGCAGCGAGCAGGCGGAGTCGCCGGAGTGCACGCCGGCCGCCTCGATGTGCTCCATCACGCCGCCGAGGTAGAGCTCGGTGCCGTCGTAGAGCGCGTCCACGTCGATCTCGGTGGCGTCGTCGAGGAACCGGTCGATCAGCACCGGGTGCTTCGGCGAGATCGCCGCGGCGCGACCGATGTACTCGCGCAGGCCGTCCTCGCTGTCGACGATCTCCATCCCGCGCCCGCCGAGCACGTACGAGGGGCGCACCATCACCGGGTAGCCGATCTCGGTGGCCACCTTGGACGCCTCCTCGAACGAGTAGGCGGTGCCGTACTTCGGGGCCAGCTGACCGGCATCCTCCAGCACCGCCCCGAAGGCGCCGCGTTCCTCGGCCAGGTCGATCGACTCGGGGCTGGTGCCGACGATGGGCACCCCGGCGTCCTTGAGCGCCTGGGCCATCTTCAACGGGGTCTGCCCACCGAGCTGGACGATCATCCCGGCGACCGGGCCGGCGGCGGCCTCGGCGTGGTAGATCTCCAGCACGTCCTCCAGGGTCAGCGGCTCGAAATAGAGCCGGTCGGAGGTGTCGTAGTCGGTGGAGACGGTCTCCGGGTTGCAGTTGACCATGATCGTCTCGTAGCCGGCCTCGTGCAGGGTCATCGAGGCGTGCACGCACGAGTAGTCGAACTCGATGCCCTGGCCGATCCGGTTCGGACCGGAGCCGAGGATGATCACCGCCGGCTTCTCCCGTGGGGCGACCTCGCTGTCGGCGCCGGTGAGTTCGTAGCAGGAGTAGAGGTACGGCGTCCGGGCGGCGAACTCCGCCGCACAGGTGTCGACCGTCTTGTACGCCGGCCGCAGGCCCAGCGCCCAGCGGACCCCGGCGACGACGTCGGTGCGCAGGCCCCGGACGGCGCCGATCTGGGCGTCGGACAGGCCGTGGTGCTTGGCGAGGAGCAGCACCTCGGGGGTGAGCTCGGGGGCCCGGCGGACCTCCTCGACGACCTCGGTGACCAGCACCAGCTGGTCGATGAACCACGGGTCGATCTTCGTCGCCTCGAACACCTGCTCCGGCGTGGCGCCGGCGCGCAGCGCACGGTAGACGTCGTTGATCCGGCCGTCGTGCGGGCGGGCCGCGCTGGCCAGGTACTCCTCCTTGCCCGCGGTGAGGGCACCGGCGACGTCCAGCGGCGCCTTCTCGTCCTCCATCGACCGCAGCGCCTTGCCGAGGGCCTCGGTGAAGTTGCGGCCGATCGCCATCACCTCACCGACCGCCTTCATGTGGGTGGTGAGGGTGTCATCGGCGGACGGGAACTTCTCGAAGGCGAACCGCGGCACCTTGACCACCACGTAGTCGAGGGTCGGCTCGAAGGAAGCCGGGGTCTCGGCGGTGATGTCGTTGGGGATCTCGTCGAGGGTGTAGCCGACGGCCACCTTGGCGGCGATCTTGGCGATCGGGAAACCGGTGGCCTTGGAGGCCAGCGCGGAGGACCGGGAGACCCGGGGGTTCATCTCGATCACGACCATCCGGCCGTCGGCCGGGTTGATGGCGAACTGGATGTTGCAGCCGCCGGTGTCGACGCCGACCGCGCGGATGATGGCGATGCCGACGTCACGCATGTGCTGGTACTCACGGTCGGTCAGCGTCATCGCCGGGGCGACGGTGATCGAGTCGCCGGTGTGCACGCCGACCGGGTCGAAGTTCTCGATCGAGCAGACCACCACCACGTTGTCGGCGTGGTCGCGCATCACCTCGAGCTCGTACTCCTTCCAGCCCATGATCGACTCCTCGATCAGCACCTCGGTGGTCGGGCTGGCGTCCAGCCCGGCGCCGGCGATCCGGTGCAGGTCCGCCTCGTCGTACGCGAAGCCGGAGCCCAGCCCGCCCATCGTGAACGACGGCCGGACGACGACCGGGTAGCGGAGCTCCTCGGCGGCGGCCAGGCACTCGGCCATGGTGTGACAGATCCAGGAGCGGGCGACCTCGGCCTTCCGGCCCGGCACGTCGAGCGCCTCGACGATCTCCTTGAACTGCTCCCGGTCCTCACCACGCTGGATCGCCTCGATCGAGGCGCCGATCAGCTCCACCCCGTACTTCTCCAGCACGCCGTTCGCGTGCAGGGCGACGGCGGTGTTGAGGGCGGTCTGGCCGCCCAGGGTCGGCAGCAGCGCGTCCGGACGCTCCCGGGCGATCACCTTCTCGACGAACTCCGGGGTGATCGGCTCCAGGTAGGTCGCGTCGGCGAACTCCGGGTCGGTCATGATCGTGGCCGGGTTGGAGTTCACCAGGATGATCCGGTAGCCCTCCTCGCGGAGCACCCGGCACGCCTGGGTGCCGGAGTAGTCGAACTCACAGGCCTGGCCGATGACGATCGGGCCGGAGCCGATGACGAGGATCGATTCGATGTCGGTGCGGCGTCCCATCTCAGGCCTCCATCAGGGCGACGAAGCGGTCGAACAGGTAGCTGGCGTCGTGCGGTCCGGCGGCGGCCTCCGGGTGGTACTGCACCGAGAAGGCGGTCAGCCGGCCCGCGGCGTCGTGCAGCGAGAGCCCCTCGACGACGTCGTCGTTCAGATTGACGTGGCTCACCCGGGCCTCACCGTACGGGGTGGCGGTGCCGCCCTGCCGGGGGGCGTCGACGGCGAACCCGTGGTTGTGCGCGGTGATCTCGACCTTGCCGGTGGACAGGTCCTGCACCGGCTGGTTGATCCCGCGGTGGCCGTACTTCAGCTTGTAGGTGCCGAAGCCGAGGGCCCGGCCGAAGAGCTGGTTGCCGAAGCAGATCCCGAAGAACGGCGTCCCGGCGGCGAGCACCTGCCGCAGCAGCGCCACCTGGGCGTCCGCGGTGGCCGGGTCGCCGGGGCCGTTGGAGAAGAACACCCCGTCCGGCCGGATCGCCATCAGCTGCTCGTACGTCACGTCGGCGGGGAAGACGGTGGTCTGCACGCCCCGCTCGGCGAGCCGGTGCGGGGTCATCGACTTGATCCCGAGGTCGACCGCGGCGAGGGTGAGCGTCCTGCCTGCCGTCCGGCTGGTCCCGATCGCGGGGACGACGTACGGCTTGCCGGTGGTGACGTCGCCGACGAGGTTCTGCCCGGCCATCGACGGCTGGGCCAGCACCCGGGCCAGCAGGGCCTGCGGGTCGGTCTCGGTGGTGGAGATCGCCATCCGCATCGCGCCGCGTTCGCGCAGGTGACGGGTCAGTTCCCGGGTGTCCACGCCGGCGATGCCGACGGTCCCCTGGGCGCGCATCGCCTCCTCCAGGCTGCGCCGGGACCGCCAGTTGGACGGCACCCGGGCGAGGTCGCGGACGACGTAGCCGGCGACCCAGATCCGGGCGGACTCGTCGTCCTCGTCGTTCCAGCCGGTGTTGCCGATGTGCGGGGCGGTCGCGACGACGATCTGGTTGCGGTACGACGGGTCGGTGAGGGTCTCCTGGTAGCCGGTCATGCCGGTGGAGAAGACCGCCTCGCCGAAGGTCTCCCCTTCGGCCCCGAAGGAGGTGCCGACGAGGTGTCGACCATCCTCCAGGACAAGCAATGCGCGGTGACGGGCGGCAGGCATAGGAGGACGGGTCCTTTCGGGTCGGTCAACGATCAGACGATTTAGTCGAGGACGACGTTGTTCAGGACGCCACTGACGAAGGTCGGCGATTCATCGGTCGAGAGCTCCTCGACCAGGGCGATCGCCTCGGACACCGCGACCCCGACCGGCAGGTCGAGGTAACGCATCTCGGTCACCGCGATCCGGCAGGCGGTCCGGTCGACCAGCGGCATCCGGTCCAGCGACCAGTCCTTGTCGAGCGCCGCACTGATCCGGGCGTCGACGTCGGCGGCGTGCGCGTCGAAGGCGCGGACGATCTCCGCGGTGTACTCACGGACCGGCGGTTCCGCGGCGTCCGTACGCTCGACAAGCGTCGCCAGTACGGACCGGCCGCGCAACTCCGCCTCGAACATGATGTCGAGGGCACGCTTGCGGGCCTTGTGCCGGGTGGACGAAGGGTGCCGGGGAATACTCCCGGTCACAGACGGCCGAGGTAGTCGCCGGTGCGGGTGTCGACCTTGACCCGGTCGCCGACGTTGAGGAACAGCGGCACCTGGATCTGCCGGCCGGTCTGGATCGTGGCCGGCTTGGTGCCGCCGGTGGAACGGTCACCCTGCAGGCCGGGCTCGGTGTAGGTGATCTCCATCTCGACCGAGGCGGGCAGCTCGATGTAGAGCGGGGTGCCCTCGTGGATCGCGACGGTGGCGGTGTTCTCCTCCAGCAGGAAGTCCTTGGCGTCACCGACCACCTCAGGGCGCAGCTCCAGCTGCTCGAAGGAGGTCACGTCCATGAAGACGTAGTTCTCGCCGTCGTTGTAGAGGTACTGCATGTCCCGCCGGTCGACGGTGGCGGTGTCGACCTTGGTGTCGGAGTTGAAGGTCTTGTCGACGATCTTGCCGGTCAGTACGTTCTTGAGCTTGGTGCGGACCACGGTGTTGCCCTTGCCCGGCTTGTGGTGCTGGAACCACAGGACCTGCCACAGCTGGCCGTCCAGATCGAGGATCATCCCGTTCTTGATGTCATTCGTGGAAGCCACGCTTCTCCGCCTTTCGCCACCGTACGCTTCGGCCTGGTCGGCCGACCGTCGCGACAGTCTACTCTGAGGGTCCCCCCGGTGCGGAAATCAGCTGGGATCTGGGCGGCACCCCGGCGGCGGTCAATGCAGACCGGTCCGGTGTTCGGTGCGCAGCCGATCGAGCGTCGCCGGCGAGGGCGGCTGATCGCCGATCCGGTCCGCGGGCTCGGCCGCCGCAGAGGTCGACCATTCCTCGCCGTAGACGCCGGTCGCCTCACTCCAGACCAGGAAACCGTGCCGGAATTGCTGGGCGACCCACGGTCCGCTCTCCGTACCGACTGTCGCGTCGGCGATCGGCATGCCCAGCCCACTGCCCGGGCCGCCCCGGTCCCGCCAGGTGTGTCCCAACGGCCCGGGGATCTGGATGACGTCGGAAGCCGTGCCGGCCAGGACGCCGGCCTCACCACTATCGGTCCACCAGTTCCCGTCCTCCCCGAAGACGACAGGGGAGTCGCCGACCACGAGCTGGGCATCGCGGATCGGCTCGGCGTTCGTCGGGTTGTCCACGACGTCCCCGCGGTCGGGGCCGGTGTCTGCGATGACCAGGTCTGTGCGGGTGTCGAGCGTACGCCGCCAGGTGTCGATCCAGGCTGCAGGAACCCGCCGCGGCTCGGCGAACACGGCCCAGTCACCGGACCAGATGATCGTGTCCTGCCATTGGTAGAGTTTCGGATTCCGGGCGGCCACCGGCGCCAGGCTGTGGGTGTCCTCGATCAGATAGAGGTCGAGCTCCTCGCAGAATTGGGTTTCCCAGTTGTTGCAGTAATAGCGGCCGGCGTAGTGGGTGACGCCGTACCGCGGACGGGGCTGGTCGGGCGGCAGCATCGACCGGGACGCCTGCCGGTAGTCCTCGTCCGTGCCGTTCTCCGAATCGTGGAAGACGAGCTGGAAAGTGCCCGGACTGGTCGCCCAGCAGGCGATGATCGCCATCCGCGGGAGGTTCCGCCGGCCGACCGCGTACCAGGTGAGCTGGGTGGTCGACCACAGCGTCCCGCGCCAGCGGTGGAAGAGCTCGGCGAGCTGGGCGTCGCCGGCCCAGGCCGGATCGGCCGGCGTCCCGCGCGGCCCGGGGATCGGCACGCCGAGGTACATCTCGGCCGGCTCCCGGTCCACCGGGTCGTCCCTTTCGGGGACGTGATCGGACCACGGGAGATCGTCGGCCGGGCCGGTGAGCCACCGGATGCCGAGGGCGTCGGATGTCCCCTCCCCCGCCAGTCCCGCACTCCGCAGGTCACGGGTGCGCCCGATCAGCCGCCAGAGTTCCGCGACCAGCCCTGCACCGGTCCCACCAGGAACCTCCGGGGTGAGGGTGAAACCGACCAGCCCGTCGGCCGGGTCATTCAATCGGCGCAGCACCATCCGTATCCCGGGATCGGCGGTGATCCAGGCCCCGACCAGCTCCAGGTGGTCGAACTGCCCGTCGGCAGCCATCACCCGGGGCAGATTGTTGAGCACGTCGGTCGCCCAGATCCCCCACTCCAGGCCGGGGATGATCGCCCGCCGGACGTCCTCGAGCCCCCGGACGGCCTCCGGGCCGGGCGCTGCGGCATCACTCGGGGAGTTCATGGGACGACTGTCTCATGGACCAGGCCCGTCGGAGTCCGTCAAAGTCAGCGGACAGCGATCACGTCCACCGCGGCGGTCACCCCCGGTGCGCGGGCGACGCGGGCGTCACCGGTCACCAGCGTGGCATCCAGCACTTCAGCGAGCGCCACGTACACCCCGTCATAGATCGAGAGGTTGTCGCGTACCTGCCACGCCCGCTGCAGCAGCGGGCTCGGGTCGTGCAGCACGATGTCGGCGTCCGACAGGTCCGAGATCGCCTGACGGCCACGTTCGGGGTCCGCGTACCCACCCCTGACCAGACCCCGCATCGCGGACGCCACCTCGACGCCGAGGGTCGACGGCGCGTTGATGATCGTGTCGGGGTCGGCGAGGTGGGCGGCCACCTCCGGCGCCGCCGGCCGGCCGAGCAGCCATTCGACGGCAGCCGACGCATCCAGGACGATCACCGATCCCGCCGGGCCTGGTCGACCAGCGCCACCGAAGAAGGGCCTGCCGTCACCGGCTCGCGAGAAGCCACCAGCCCGAGCAGCTCCCGGCGGGTGGGCCGATCGAGTGAGCGGCGCAGCTCCGCGAGCGCGAGATCGGACAGCGAGAGGCCCTCCAACGCCGCCCGCGCCTTGAGGCGCCGATGCAGGTCCTCAGGGACGTTGCGGATCTGGATCATGGACATGCGTCCAGGCTATGTTTCATGCTCGTCGCATGCAAGCATTCGATGCGCATCAGGGTATCCGACGCGGTGGCGCTACGGTGGGGATCGTGACCCAGCCCCTGGTAGCACGTCTGCGCCCGTTCGGAACCACGATCTTCGCCGAGATGTCGGCGCTGGCCATGCGGACCGGCGCGATCAACCTCGGCCAGGGCTTCCCCGACACCGACGGCCCCGCCGAGGTGCTCGACGCGGCGGTGGCGGCGATCCGAGCTGGGCACAACCAGTATCCGCCCGGCCGGGGCATCGCGCCGCTGCGGGAGGCGATCGCGGAGCACCAGCGGCACTGGTACGGGCTGTCGTACGATCCGGCGACCGAGATCCTGGTGACCGCCGGCGCGACCGAGGCGATCACTGCGGCGATCCTGGCGCTGTGCGAGACCGGCGACGAGGTGGTCGTGCTGGAGCCGACGTACGACTCCTACACCGCGGCGATCGCGATGGCTCATGCCGCGCCCCGGCCGGTCCGGCTGCGGCACCCATCGGCCACCGAACCGGGCTACCGGCTCGACGAGGCCGACCTGCGGGCGACAATCACCGACCGGACCCGGCTGCTGCTGATCAACACCCCGCACAACCCCACCGGGCACGTGCTGGCCGCCGACGAGCTCGCCATCGTCGCCCGGGTCGCGGTGGAGCACGACCTGCTGGTGGTGACCGACGAGGTGTACGAGCACCTGCTGTTCGACGGGCGTACGCATCGGCCGCTGGCGACGCTGCCCGGGATGCGGGAGCGGACCGTGCTGATCTCGTCGGCCGGCAAGACGTTCTCCACCACCGGCTGGAAGATCGGCTGGGTGTGCTCCACCCCGGAGCTGGTGACCGCGGTGACGACGGCGAAGCAGTTCCTCACGTTCGTCAACGGCGCCCCGTTCCAGTGGGCGGTGGCGGAGGGGCTCGCGCTGCCCGACGACCGGTTCGCCGCGCTCGGATCGCGACTGGAGGCGCAGCGCGACGTCCTCGTCCCGGGGCTGGCGGCGGCCGGGATGATCGTGCATCCCACCGAGGGCAGCTACTTCGTCACCGCTGATGTCGCGCCGCTGGGCTACCACGACGCGGTCGACTTCTGCTGGCGGCTGCCGGAGCTGTGCGGGGTGGTCGCGGTGCCGAGCTCGGTCTTCTACACCGACCCGACCGGGGTCGAGTCACTGGTCCGATTCGCGTTCTGCAAGCGCCCCGAGGTGCTGGCGGAGGCGGCCGAGCGGCTGTCCCGGCTCAGAAGCCGGTGACGCAATCGGCGGGTCCGGCAACGCCAGCCGATCGGGCTCAGACGGTCGGGAGCAACAACGTCTGCTGGGGCAATGCCCCGAGTGCCCGTTCGATTCCTCCGAACCACTCCGCCGCCC
>Ga0334882_1005273_pt1 | contig 10322 bp, 12 predicted proteins | sample GraSluR1_MG_5_FD_207226 | JGI IMG/M metagenome (GOLD analysis project Ga0334882, IMG submission 207226) | Sludge microbial communities from methane-producing bioreactor in Wageningen University, Netherlands - Granular Sludge_15_04-R1 | ecosystem: Engineered > Bioreactor > Anaerobic >... | reverse complement strand
AAAGAAGAGCATTGGTTGCAAAATAAAGTTTTTAGTTATTTTATAGTACTTTAATTACTTGAATTATAGTTTTTATTTCTTTTGCGATATACGTTATACGGTATACTTTATACTATTTTGTCCTTGCAAGCAGGCTTTAGCCTGTGTGGCAATCTCATCCACTTCTACCCAAAAGTTTTTATGTATTTAAACTAAATACCAACGACTAACGACAAACGACTAATTAAGCAATCTCATCCACTTAAGCTTGAATTCTTAGTATTTCACTGAAAACCAAAAACCGTTAACTGACAACTAATATTTTTATTTCTCTTGCAATTTACATTTCTAATTTGCTAAAATGATAAAAGTTACACCCCATTAATGTAGCCACTATTTTGAGAAATATTATTTTATAAAGGAAAAGTAATGCCTAAAGAAGCTAAAGCGCGTATTCGAATCAATAAACTTCTTGAAGAGGCAGGCTGGAGATTTTTTGATACTCCTCAGGGTAAAGCAAATGTTCTACTGGAAACAAATACTAAACTAACAGAAAAAAAGTTAAACGACCTTGGAGAGAATTTTGAAAAAACAAAAAATGGTTTTGTAGACTTTCTTCTTCTTGATAAATCCGGTTTTCCGCTGATTGTCCTTGAAGCCAAAAAAGAAGACCGAGATCCACTTACCGGAAAAGAGCAGGCTAGAAAATATGCCCGCTCTCTCAATGTTCGCTTTGTTATCCTATCCAATGGTAATCTTCACTATTTTTGGGATATTAAATTTGGTAACCCTGATATTATTACTAAATTTCCTACCTTGGATTCTATCAAATATAAGAAAGATTTTAATCCAAATCCTCAAAACTTACTGCGCGAGCAAATAGAAGCTGATTATATTGCTATTACCCAAAAACCTGACTACAAAGAAAATCCTGATTGGAAAAACCCTAATACCAGCCAGGAATTTATCGATAAGAATAAACTTAAATTCTTACGCTATTATCAGATTAATGCCATCAAATCAATTCAGGATGCAGTAAAAGAAGGAAAAAGCAGATTTCTTTTTGAGATGGCTACCGGCACCGGAAAAACATTAGTTGCTGCTGGAGTAATAAAGTTATTTCTCCGTTCCGGAAATGCCAAAAGAGTCTTATTTTTGGTTGACAGATTAGAATTGGAAGAGCAGGCTAGAAAGAATTTTATCTTATATCTGAGAAATGATTATAAAACTGTAATCTATAAAGAAAATCGAGAGGACTGGATAAGGGCAGAAATTGTTATTTCAACTGTCCAGTCCCTTTTATTCAATAATAAATATAAAGACCTGTTTTCACCGACTGACTTTGACCTGGTTATTTCTGATGAAGCACACCGCTCAATCAATGGCAGTAGCCGGGCATTGTTTGAATATTTTACCGGATATAAATTGGGGCTAACCGCAACTCCGAAAGATTACCTGAAAAAGATTGACCGTAAAAAAATGGCTCAACAAGATCCCAGGCAATTGGAAAGAAGGCAGCTTCTGGATACGTATATTACCTTTGGTTGTGAATCAGCTGATCCGACTTTCCGTTACACCCTCCTGGATGGTGTTAGGGATGGGTATCTAGTTAATCCCATTGTTATCGATGCCCGCACAGAGATTACCACCCAGCTTTTGTCAGACGAAGGTTATTCAGTTTATATTGAAAAAAGTGCCGAACACGAAGAAGAAAATGAAGTAGATGAGGATAAAGAAGTCACCTTTTATCAAAAGGATTTTGAAAAGAAATTTTTCTCTCAAAAGACCAATATGACTTTCTGTAAAACATTCCTGGAAAATGCGCTTACTGATCCGATAACCAGAGAGATTGGTAAAAGTATTGTTTTTTGTGTCAGCCAGAATCATGCTTCCAAGATAACCCAAATCTTAAATGATTTTGCCCATAAAATTTTTCCCGGAAAATATAATTCTGATTTTGCCGTTCAGGTAACTTCCCTTATCCCGGATGCCCAACGGATGACCATCAATTTTGCCAATAATAATCTCAATGGCCATACCAAATTTATGGAAGGGTACAAATCAAGCAAAACAAGAGTTTGTGTTACCGTTGGCATGATGACTACCGGATATGATTGTGAGGATATTTTAAATCTCTGTTTGATGAGGCCAGTATTTTCTCCTACCTATTTTGTCCAAATGAAAGGCCGAGGAACCCGTAAATATACTTTTAACCATCAACAAAAAAATGAAATTGGTAAACTGGAAAAATACAGCCAGCAAAAAACAAACTTTAAATTATTTGACTTCTTTGCGGTCTGTGAATACTTTGAAGAAAAATATAATTATGATGAAGTTATCAAATTACCGCCTACTGGTGGTGGTAAAGGTCCAACTGGTGATCCTCCGCCTGTTTCTTCGGATGAATATAAAAGCATTGTACCTGACCCATTATTTAAATTTAATGAAACCACAATCGGCGCAAAAGGGATGAAGGTTGACCGAAAACTATTTGAAAAATTTGAAGAGACTGTAAAATCCAATTCTTATATTATGCAGTCCATTGAAAAAGGAAAGTTCAAGGAAGCAGAAGATCATATCAAAAAAGAAGTTTTTAATAAACCGGAAGATTATTTCAATCTGGAAAAACTGAGACAATCAGTGAATGTTGATCGTCGTTTAACCTTAAGAGAAATTTTGGAAAAAATCTTTGGAAAGATTAAGAAATTTAAAAGTAAAGATGAATTACTGGAAGAAGAAGTGGATAAATTTATCTCCATCTATCATCCGGAGCCAAGAATGATTTATATAATACGTCAATTTATCAAAGCCTATATATTAGACAATCAATTAAGAGAAATTATTGAAAAAGGAGAATTCCAGGATTTGGCAACGAACCCCCGCTTTGATATGAAGGATATACAGGAGCTTGGCAGGAAGTGGAGAGAAAAAGCTGTTGAATATATCAAAGACTATGTTCCCTTAAATACATTTACAACATAAAGGAGTTATAAATTTGGATATTGATACCAAACGCAGAATAGATACAGCCCGGGATATCTTAGTCGGTAAATTACCGGATCCCAAATCACAGGTAGAGCAGATAACAATTGCCCTGATCTATAAATTTATGGATGATATGGATAAGCAATCAGAGGAATTAGGAGGTAAAGCCAAATTTTTCACCGGAGAATTTGAAAAATATTCCTGGAGCAAGATATTTGACCCCAGGGTAAGCGGACATGAATTAGTTATTCTTTACGCTGAAGCCATTGAGAAAATGGACCATAATCCTAATATTCCTCCACTCTTTAGAGAAATCTTCAAAAATGCCTATCTTCCTTATCGTGACCCGGAAACCCTTAGAATGTTTCTAAAGGTAATCGGGGAGTTTGAGTATGACCACAGTGAAAGATTAGGTGATAGCTATGAGCAGTTACTTTCTATTATGGGTTCCCAGGGTGATGCTGGACAGTTTAGAACACCCAGGCATATCATTGATTTTATGGTGGAAGTAACTGATCCCCAAAAATCAGAGACAGTTCTGGATCCTGCCTGCGGCACAGCAGGATTTTTAATATTTTCTTACAATCATATTTTAAATAAAAATAGAGTTGATAATAATGTGAATTTAAGCCCCGAGGAAAGGGCAAATCTTGTGCAAAACATTGTCGGTTACGATATTTCCCCCGATATGGTTCGTATTGCATTAGTCAATATGTATCTCCATGGTTTTCAAAATCCAAAAATCTATGAATATGATACCCTGGCTTCAGAAGACCGCTGGAATGATTATTATGATATTATCCTGGCTAATCCGCCATTTATGTCTCCTCGTGGTGGAGTAAGACCTCATAGGCGTTTCAGTATTCAGTCAAAACGCTCTGAAGTGCTCTTTGTTGATTATATATCGGAACATCTTACTCCTCATGGACGGGGAGCAGTCATAGTTCCGGAAGGAATTATCTTTCAATCTGGTAATGCCTATAAAAAATTGCGTCAAAGTTTAATTGAAAATTCACTTTATGCAGTTGCCTCCCTTCCTGCCGGAGTGTTTAACCCCTATTCCGGTGTCAAGACCTCAATTTTATTCCTTAATAAAAATCTGTCTAAAAAGTCAGATAGCATATTATTTGTGAAGGTTAGTAATGATGGTTTCGGATTGGGTGCACAGCGCCGAAAAATTAAAGAGAATGACTTGCCTCTTGCTCTGGAGATTATTCAAAAATACCAGCAATCTATTAATGAAAATAAAAAAATGGAATTTAATCCAATAGAGAAAAAAATAGCGCATTTGGTCAAAAAAGAAAAGATTGCCGAAAGCGGAGATTACAACTTAAGCGGTGACCGGTATAAAGAGACAATGATCTATAGTGGAAAATGGGATTTTGTGGAGCTGGGAGAAATTGCTGAAATTTTAGGTGGATATGCTTTTAAAAGTAGTGAATTAAAAAATGAAAAATTATCTGAAGAATATTTACCTGTTATTAAAATTGGAAATTTGACAAGAGAAGGAAGAATAGATTTAAGTTCTATACAATATTATAAATATAATAAATCTCTATATAAATATTTGATATTTAAAGAAGATATATTAATTGCTATGACAGGTGCAACTGTTGGCAAGGTATCAGTTTCAAATAAAGAGAAATTATTATTGAATCAGCGTGTTGGACGAATAAGGGGAAGTAAAAATAGAATTAGCAAAAAATATTTAAAAGATTTACTCCTTAGAAATCTATTTTATGATTATTGTCAAAAAATTGCTGGAGGAGGTGCCCAAGGAAACATATCACCCAATAAAATACTTTCTTTCAAAATTCCTCTTCCTCCCCTAGAAATACAGGAACAAATTGTTAATGAACTGGAAAGCTACCAAAAAATAATCGATGGTGCCGGCCAGATAGTCGAAAACTACAAACCAACCTTCAAAATAGATCCTGAATGGAAATGGATTGAGATTGAGAACATAAGCAATAGTCTTGAATATGGTTATTCAGAAACAGCAAAAGATAATGGAGATTATCGTTTTATTCGAATTACAGATATTTCTGAAAATGGATTATTAAGAGATAATGAGATTAAATACGTAAGTCTTAATGAAAAATCAAAAAACTATATTTTAAAAAAAGGCGATATCTTAGTTGCTAGAACAGGTGCTACTTATGGAAAAACATTATATTTTGATAGAGAAATAAAAGCAATTTTTGCAGGTTATTTAATCAGAATTAATTTTGATAAAGAAATAATTAATCCAAGATATTTTTGGATTTTTTCACAAAGCCCTGAATATCTAAAACAAAAATATCAGTTAGTCCAAGGGGGAGGCCAACCACAGTTTAATGCAAATGTTATTAAAAAGATAAAAGTACCTCTTCCTACTATTGAATTGCAAGAAAAAATTATCAGTAAAATTGAAAATGAACAGAAAATAGTTGATTCCAACAAAGAATTAGTTAAAATTTATGAACAAAAAATTAAAGACAAAATCGCGGAAGTCTGGGGCGAGTGAAAATATCCTAAATTAACAAGAAAGAAGTATATGTCAAAAGCGAATAATGAATTACCTAAATCAAAAAAACATATGGACTCTGAAGAATTTTATAGATTATATTTATTAATTCAAAAACAAAATTGGTTAGAAGAGTCATATAATGGATTAATAGAATTATGGAATTTGTGTGATAAAAACGAACAAAAAGAATTAATAGAGGATTTATTAAAAAGGTTTGTTGTTTTAAATTTAGAAAAAATAGAAAAAGCTTGTAAAAATATTGCTGATCACATAAGTAATAAATGGTATTTAATTGGGAAATCAACTAAAATTGTTGCTATGTGTTCTGGTGATAAACCAGACGGCTCACAATTTATTTTACAATGTTTAAAGAATAAATTTGCTGATATCAAAGGATGGGAAGAAAGAGATTTCGTTAATAATTTAAAATCTTTTGGCCAAGTAAACTATCAAATAAAATCAGATCAATCTGTTGTGTTAATTGATGATTTTATTGGAACCGGCAAAACTGCAATTAGAAAAACTGAATGGCTTATCAATAAATTTAAAAAAAAGAATCTGCAAATGGTTAAAATTTATATTATTTCATTAGCCTGTATGGAAGCAGCAGTTAAAAAAATTGGAGATCTAAAAGTAGACTTTTATTCACCATATATTCTTAAAAAAGGAATAAATGATTTTTATTGTGGTAATGAACTTGAAGAAAACATTAGGAATATGGAAAATTTAGAATCTTTGCTTCATCCAAATTATAAGCAATTAAAACTTTCTGAGTTTAATTTTGGGTATGGTAGATCAGAAACATTGTTTACCATTCAAGGTGGAAATGTTCCTAATAATGTTTTTCCAATTTTTTGGTGGCCTTTATTAAAAAATAATTCTAAGAGGAAGACTATTTTAAGAAGAATAATTTAAAATGAATCAATTGTACCTTTCATCTTCTGATAAAAAAATATTTTTAGAACTTTTCTCTAATAGAAAACCTTTAAATATATATTACTTTCACAGGAAGTATTTATTTTCACCAGCCCAGATTAGCAGATTTTTACGAACGTATTGTAGAAAAGGGATAGTAAAATTCTTAGATGATAAAGTTTATCTGACTGAATATGGCTTGAGATGGATTATTAGAAATAGATATGCTATCTTTCTTTCACAAAGATGCAATCATTGGGATAAAATACCTGAGGATTGGAAAATAGAGGAAAATAAATGATTAGCAATACTTGTTTTTAGTACAATGAGATGTATTCGTCTCGGGGACTAAGGCTATTTTTAGCACATCCTACCGTTTTTTTTCATAAAACAGTAGAGGAGAATTTTTAAATTCTCCTCTACTTAATAATGGCTTAACAGCCTATATTAAGTAGTTTGAAGTTCCTTTCAAAGAAGGTAAAAACGAGTATTGCTAATTTAAAAATTATTGAATATTTATAATGAAGAAAAAAGATTTTATAAATTTAATAAATGAAAATTTCTACAATCCAGACATAAAAGAAGAGTATATATTATATCTTGAAAAGTGTTGTAAAATTGGAATACCCTTTATTCTTAATATTGAGCATCTTGGGGAAATTGTTGGAATAAAAAGAAAAATATTGTTGTATTTCATGTTATTTACAAATAAATATTATAGAGAATTCAAAATACCAAAAAGAAGTGGAAAGTGGAGAAAAATAAATTCTCCTTATCCTGCATTATCAATGGTGCAAAGATGGATTTTAGATAATATCTTAACAAGGATAGCTTTAGACGATGCTGCTAAAGGATTTATTAAAAATATATCTATAAAGGATAATGTTTTGGTTCATATAAATAAAAAATGTTTATTAAAAATAGATATGAAAGATTTTTTTCCATCAATAACTTTAAGAAGAATCATAAGTATTTTTTTAAATTTGGGATATCCTCACAAAATATCATATTTTCTGGCAAAATTGTGTTGCAAAGATGATTGTCTTCCCCAGGGGGGCATCAACAAGCCCTTATTTAAGTAATATTGTTTCAAAACGATTAGACAGAAGATTAGAAGCGTTATCGAAAAAATGCAATATTGATTATACTCGGTATGCAGATGATATGACTTTCTCTGGTCAATACATATCATATAAATTTATAAATTATATTTATGAAATTATTGATAATGAAGGTTTTATTCCAAATAAAGATAAAACAAAATTAATTATTGGGCAAGGGAAAAAAGTAGTCACAGGTATATCTATTTCGAATAATAAAATGACTATACCTAGAAATAAAAAAAGAGAGTTAAGGAAAGATGCTCATTACTTATTGCTGAATGGACTAGAAAAATATTATGAAATCAATAATGAATATGACCCAATATTAGCAGAACGTTTAATAGGCAAGTTTAATTTTTGGAAATTTATTGAGCCTGAAAATCACTATGTAAATCATACTTTAAATAGATTAATCAATTACAGTAAAGAATTGTCAAAGATTTGTTAGTTTTACTATTGATTAAGAAAATCTTGGTGACGATAGAATAAATATTTTGGATAGATATATGTTTTCAGAATCGTATATTTATAAAGATGAATTATTAAGGTATGCAAATGACCTTATAAAAAGAAAAGAGCAAAGAAAATGGTTTGATCGATCTTATTTATTAATAGAAAAAGAAATATTCTTCGGATTTTTTGTGATAAGAAAACTCTGTGAAAGTTATAAGATTTCTGAATATTTAAAATCTAAAAATTATAATGTGGAAAAATTTTTTTAGAATTACCCTTTGAATTAAACCCTATGAATATTTACAAGGTTTTAGGATGCATTGATTTAACAGGTGCAAAAGAAACTAGAATGAATATTAAAAAAATATGTAATTTATTTATACACAGCTATTATTTCTTTATACTTTCTGGAGAATATAACAAAAATAAGAGCGTATTAATATCATCAGATCGTTTCAAAGCAAAATATTGTTTAATCTTTGATATTAATAAAATTATTTATATATTTAAAGAAATTGGTGAAAATTATCCTAAAAGTTTGAAATATAAACTTGACCATAACGGTGAACAAAAAATAATTTTAGAATAAATTAATTATACAGAGGACAGAGGACGATTTATTGTTTTATCGTTCTATATTTGTTATTACAACTGTCAACTTTAAAAATTTATTTTACATATTGGTATCATATATGGTATCATTAATTTGAAAGAAAGGAACCCATTATAGTTGAGTCAAACAGAAAAGCTATTTGAAAAATTAGCTAGAAGACCAACACCAACAGATGTTTTGTTTGATGATGTTGACAGATTGCTTAAAGCTTACAATTTTAAACGAAGACAACCTTCTGGCGGAAGTAGTCATTATACCTATTATCACCCTGAATTGTCAGATATTGTAACTATAGCAAAACATGGAAATAAAGTTAAAGCAGCTTATGTTAGAGTAGTAGTTAGAGCAGTTGAAAAGGTGTTGGACTTAGGTGGAGGAAAAGAAAAATGAAAAAAGAACAATCATATCGCATGCGTGTATACCCAATAGAAACCAATAATAACACAACTGAATGGGCAGCTGAATTTCCTGATCTGCCCGGATGTGTTGGAGCAGGCGATACAGCTGAAGAGGCAGTTGCCATGGCAATGGATGCTAAAAAAGCATGGATTGAAACTGCAATAAAAGAGAGAAGGGAAATCCCGAAACCAAAGAATATTTATGAAGATGATTTTAGCGGTAAGTTTACCTTGCGGTTGCCAAAGACTTTACATAAAGAATTAACATTACAGGCAGAAGAGGAAGGAGTAAGCTTAAATCAATATATATTGTATTTAATAACTAAAGGCTTGAACAAGGAAGATAAGATAGTTAAATATGAATTGAAAAATAAAATTGATTTTTCATCTTGGTATAATTTGAGGCAAAATATGAATTGGAAGGCAGAAGAGTATTCAATTGTACAGCCTTATGAAGAATTGTTGAGCCAAAAGAGTTGAGGATTATAATATGAATGAGAAATATACACTACAAATAATTGATGATTCTAGTTTTAATCTTTTTCTAGAGAAAGTGACATATAGCCGTTTAGGTATTCCAGAAGGACTAAGTAAAGGAGATAACCTTAATTTAAGAACAAAAGATAATTATAAGGTTTTGAGGATTACGAATAATGAAGTAAAAATTGAATTTATAAGAGAAAAATATTTTGAGCCCCCAGGGCTATTTCAAATAGAAATTATTTTAACTATAGCTTATAAATTACGGAAATCTAACAATAAAGAAAAAGGTAAGATAATTGAGCAAGATCTTAAAAAAGAATATTCCAAACTTCTTTTACCTGCTGCAACCAGGGCTTCTATTTTAGTTAGTGCTTTGACGGGAATTAACTTCAAAAACCCAGTAGTTGACCCACCTTATCCGTTATTATGATAAACGACACAGGGGACCGTTGAAGAAAGAAATTGGGGGTCAGATACTGTCTTCAAAATCAACCCAAAACTCTCAAACTTTATTTAATTCTATAACTCTAATCGAAAAAACAAAGGGGTCAGGTCTTGAATTATATGTTTTGAGTATAGTATTGTCATGGCCAGACCATTACGTATTCAATTCCCCTGAGCATTCACCCAAAACAGTAATCCCAAGGAAAGAGGAAGAAAATTGGGTCAGCCTGTTCACATTTGACATTCAGAGTGTAGGAAAACAAATGGGAAATTCAGGTCCTGAAATATCAGTTTTTTCAATGAATATTAACTAAATTCTTCGGTATACTTCCTTTCTGTGTCTTATATAATAAATAATTATAATATTTTCTTCAGTATCTACAAGATAGACAATTCTATAATTACCAACTCTAATTCTATAAACTTTGTTTGTACATGAA
>Ga0334882_1005272_pt1 | contig 10324 bp, 5 predicted proteins | sample GraSluR1_MG_5_FD_207226 | JGI IMG/M metagenome (GOLD analysis project Ga0334882, IMG submission 207226) | Sludge microbial communities from methane-producing bioreactor in Wageningen University, Netherlands - Granular Sludge_15_04-R1 | ecosystem: Engineered > Bioreactor > Anaerobic > Unclassified... | reverse complement strand
GAGGCCTCGATCTTGAAGCCCATATCCGTCAGGGCGAGGACGATCTCCCGCCTTATCTCCTCGGCCAGGTCGACGGGTCCGAAGTCGAAGTATCCGGCGAAGTCGTGAGGCCTGGTGGTGGCCCTTCCGTTCTCCATGTTGAAGAGGAAGAACTCCAGCTCCGGGCCGACGTTCATGGTGTACCCCATCTCCTCGGCCTTCTTCATCGCCCTCTTCAGGACGTACCGGGGGTCTCCCTCGAAGGGCTGGCCGTTGGGCTTGTAGACGTCACATATCAGCCGCGCCACGTTCCTGTTCTCCCTCGCCCTCCAGGGGAGGATGGCGAAGGAGGATATGTCCGGCCGGAGGAGCATGTCGGACTCCTGGATCCTGGCGAAGCCCTCGATGGAGGAGCCGTCGAAGCCGGTCCCCGAGTCGAGGGCCTTTCCGAGCCTGGTGGCGGGGATCGAGACGCTCTTCACGAGCCCCTGGATGTCGGTGAACTGCAGCCTGAGAGACTCGACGTTCCTGTCGCGGATCGTCTCTAACAACTGATCTATTGAGTACATGATTGGTCATACACCCCTTGATGCGGGTCTCCAACGCCGCCGCCGCCGACCATTCCCCACCGGGACCAGACCGATGCGGCCGGGCGGCGGACGGGGGCGGCGGCAGATTCCTCTAAAGACCCCAAATGGACCGACCTCCTTTAATATAGTCATCGGCCCGATGGGGCTCAATTACCCTTATCTATTGGCGTATCTCACTCCCTCAACGGTAGATCAAATGTCTGGTTCAAAGGTTCTGGTAGTTGACGCAGGCGGCAGGGGAAACGCCATCGCCCATGCCTTCGCGAGGAGCCCCCTGGTGGAGCGGGTCTACGTCGCCCCCGGGAACGCCGGAAGCTCCATGATCGAGAAGTGCGAGATCGCCCTCTCGAAGGGGCGGCCCCTCAAGGAGATCGCCGACCTCGCCACCTTCGCCAGGAGAGAGGCGGTAGACCTCACCTTCGTCGGCCCGGAGGGGTACCTATCCGACGGGATCGTCAACCTCTTCACCGAGGAGGGGCTCGAAGCCGTCGGTCCGAGACGGGAAGCATCGGTCCTGGAGGGGAGCAAGGGCTACGCGAAGGACCTCCTCCGGGATATCGGGGTCCCCATCCCCCGCCATCGGAGCTTCGGCGATCCGGAGGAGGCTTTAGGGTACGTCTCCTCCTTCTACGCCGATAATCCAGGGATGAACCTGGTGGTGAAGGCCGACGGCCTCGCCGCCGGGAAGGGGTCGATCGTCTGCGGATCCGAGGAGGAGGCGGCCTCGGCGGTCCAGAGGATCATGGTGGAGCCCCGCCTCTTCGGCGACGCCGGAAGGCGGATCGTCCTCGAGGAGAGGCTAGAAGGAAGGGAGCTGATGTTCTTCGCCGTCACCGACGGGAGGACGGTCCTCCCCCTGGAGTCGGCGATGGACTACAAGCGGGCCTTCGCCCCCGGAGAGGAGGTGGCGATCCGCCTCTACAACAGACTATCGGGAGACCCGAACCTCGACCACAACCCCAACACTGGAGGGATGGGAGGCTACTCCCCCCACCCCTGGCTCGACGGCGACCTCGCGGAGCGGATCATGGAGGAGATCGCCGTCCCCACCATCCGGGGTTTTAGAGAGAGGTCGGGCTTTGAGTACCGGGGGATGATCTACTTTGGCCTGATGGTCTCGGAGGAGGAGGGCGAAAGGGTCCCCCGGGTCCTGGAGATCAACGTGAGGCTCGGCGACCCCGAGGCGGAGGTGATCCTCCCCCGCCTGGAGACGGACATGTACCTCCTCTCCCGGGCGGTCCTGGATGGGGAGCTCGAATCCGTGAAGCTCAAATGGTCCCCCGACTATTGCGTCGGGGTCTGCGCCATCAGCGGTCGGGTGGTGAAGCCCGCCGCCAGCGGGGTCCAGGAGGAGCGGCCCGGCTACCCCGGCCCCCACTATACCAACATGCCGATCAGGGGTCTAGATAAGGTCGATCCCGACGTCCTCGTATACCACAACGGAACCGCCTTCGGCAGGGACGCGAGGGGGGAGGAGAGGCTCTTCACCACCGGCGGGCGGGTCCTCACCGTCGTCGGCCGGGGCGCCACCCTCCCGGCGGCGAGGGAGAGGGCCTACGAGAACATAAGAAGGATCAGGTTCAACGGGATCAGGTACCGGCGGGACATCGGCCTCACCCCCTGAATTCGGGGTTGGGAGATGAGCTCGGCGGGAGGGATTTCGAAGCTGAGGGGATGGTCGATAGATGGGAGAAGGTTCGGATAAGGGATCTGATCGAAGGACGGTCGTCCTGGGGCTGGAGGGGACGGCATGGAACCTCAGCTGTGCCCTCGTCGACGAGGAGGAGGTCATCGCCGAGGAGAGTGCCACCTACGTCCCTGCCAAGGGAGGGATCCACCCCCGGGAGGCGGCCCAGCACCACGCCGGGCACATGGCGCCGGTCGTCGGCGAGGTCCTGGACGCCGCCCGACGCGACGGCATCGCCATCGACGCCGTCGCCTTCTCCCAGGGGCCGGGGCTCGGGCCGTGCCTGCGGACGGTGGCGACGGCGGCCCGGGCCCTCGCGCTCCGTTTCAATGTGCCCCTGGTGGGCGTCAACCACTGCATCGCCCACATCGAGGTCGGCAAGTGGAAGACCGGCGCCACCGATCCGGTCGTCCTCTACGTCAGCGGCGGAAACAGCCAGGTCCTGGCCCTGAGGCGCGGAAGGTACCGCATATTCGGCGAGACCCTGGACATCTCCGTCGGAAACGCCCTGGACAAGTTCGCCCGGCAGGTGGGCCTCCCCCACCCCGGCGGCCCCAAATTGGAGGCTCTGGCGAAGTCGGCGAAGGAGTACATCCCCCTCCCCTACGTGGTCAAGGGGATGGACTTCTCCTTCTCCGGCCTCTCCACCGCCGCGGCTCAGGCGGCGAAGAAGCACGACCTCGCCGACGTCTGCTCCTCCTTCCAGGAGACGGCCTTCGCCATGCTCGTCGAGGTGACCGAGAGGGCCCTTGCCCACGCTGAGAAGGATGAGGTCCTCCTGGTGGGCGGCGTCGGCGCGAACTCCCGCCTCCGGGAGATGCTCAATATAATGTGCGAAGAGAGGGGGGCGAGGTTCTTCGTACCCGAGATGAGGTTCATGGGGGACAACGGCTCCATGATCGCCTACACTGGCCTCGTCATGCTGAAGGCGGGGGTGACGACGCCCCTCCCGGAGTCGCGGGTCCGGCCGGGGTACAGGACGGACGAGGTGGAGGTCGTGTGGAAGTAGGCCCATGGTGAAAATATCATGTCTAAAATCCCGTCCTGGCGGAGTTTTGCCGCCTAAATCGCCAACCAGGCCGGGGAGGAGATGGAGAGAGACGAGGATGGGGTGATTTAAAAGCAGGACGGATCGAGTTTACATGGCCGTTTGAAATCCATCACACTCCTTTCTAAGATCTCTCCATCCTTGAATTCATGGAAGTGGACACGACCTTCGTCGATCACCACAAAGCTGTAATAGCCGCAGGGGCTCTTCTTCCAGGAGCCGGTATTTACGACCTTTACATTCCCCACATCGTTCTCTGGCGGACATTGATAGGGTTTATGGGTATGGCCGAAGACGAGCACCTCGCCCCCCTCGATTCCCAGATAGACGCTCCTGGCATCCGAGCCGGCAAGCATTTCTATCATGGACCCGGCCTGGTTGCGTCCTATCAGCCTTTCGCCAGGCTTTTCCATCATGGATCTCAGGGCTCCGGTTACGTCTTTGGGACGCCTCCTAAGGGAGAGTGCGCTTGTATTTTTCTTCACCGAGGCTAGCTTCCTGTAAACCTTCCACCAGATCGTGAGCCGGCTCCAGAGGTTCCAGACTTCGTCGGCCGCATGACCTATGTCATCGCCATGGAGGCAGAGGTGCTCTGCAAACTCCTCATAAGTGGTCTGTGATTTGTAATGAGGGTTTGCCAGGGTCTCCAGCTGATATCCGTGTATGAAGAAGAAGCTCTTGTCGCCGCTTGAGAGGCGGACCGACTTGGCCACGTTACAGAAATGGGTTCCTTTGAATAAATTGTTCCTGAGTTTCAGCATGTAGTAGTCGTGATTGCCGACCACGTAGTGTATCTTTACCTTATTGCTTTCAAAGTCCATCAGTTCAGAGAATATCACGCTGCATTCCCTCAACGCCTTGGCAAAATCCCGTCTCCAAAGATCGACGACATCCCCGAGAAGTACCAAATCTCCCCCTTCCCTCAGCTGATGAGTTTTGATATATCTCAGAAAATCCAAAAATTGTCTATCGTCCTCAGAGAGCCGTCCTTCTAAGTCTACGTTTCTATCAACCTCACTATCTTTGGTCATTTCTGCAAGATGCACATCTGATACTACCACGATCATCCACTTCATCTCCTGCTTGGAAAATAAAAACTGGGTCCATCCTTCCCCAGGTGATAGTTGGATGCTCAGCTCAGCCGTTGCTCCCCTTTACCATCGAGTCTGATAGATCAACTCCCGTCAGGAGGACGACCCCATGGACAGCCCACGCGTTCAGGATCCAGGCCAGAGCGATGAAGATCGCCAGGGTCTCGCCGTAATGGTAGTACCAGAACCCGGCGAGGGAGCCGGAGAGCTCCATGTAGCCGCCCAAGACCAGGCTCACAATGACGAGGGAGCAGTTCCACTCCATAGAGCACCTCCTCGCGTTGAGGAGGCCCAGAGCCACCATCCCGAGGTAGATCAGGGCCATATTGGGGCCGGCGAGCTTGTAATAGTCCTCCCAGACGTAGAAGGCGGCGAAGACCAGGGAGGCCAAGACGGCGGGAACGGCCCGCCACTTATGCAGCTTCGTGAAGATATCGAGATCTACGAGCCACTTCCTGGAGAGGTCGGATATGCCCAGGATCGAGATCATGAAAAGAGTCCAACCCGTTACTATGAAGGGGAAGGGGCTGGAGCCGTCGTAGGTCAGAACTTTCGTCGAGATGAGAGACTCTTCAATAAAATAGGCTACGACCGCCGTAACTGCCATCATGGTCACCAGAGGCCGCGTCCTCATCCTCAAGGCAACCAGGAGCGATACTCCAATGGCGATCAGATAGCTGAACTCGAAGAGCAGCGACCGCCAGAGGTAGCCATTATAGTAAAAGCCCGCGAGAGATACCAGGGCCACCATCAGCACCAGTGAGAGGTTAATCCTCCGGCGTCGTCTCTCTGCCTCCGTATTTCCCTGCCCCCTCAGGCTGTCGTATACGACATCGTTCATGAACCTGAGGAGGGCCGGGGTGAGATAGCCCAGGACGGGCAACCGTGCGAGATCGTATAGGAAGAAGTCGGCGCTTATGTTGAAGAAGGTCTCCCATCCGGGAAATTTCAGTACCAATTTTGTCGCCCAGTCATAGAAGTTCTTCACCCCGGGATCGGGCCGGATCCAGTTTCCATCCTTTCCGCCGATGTGCTTGGGGTGTAGCTCATCGATGTTGTACTTCTTGGAGCCGTCACCGAGACCACGATCGTCTCCGAGTTTGATGTGAGTCACCTCTTCCAGAGGTTTGTAGCCCATCAGCTGGCATGCGATCGAGTCTGCGGTGAGGACGTCGTTCGAGGCGACTATCGTCTCGAAGTCCACGTCATCGCAGCTGAGAGGGCCTATCCCCTCGCCTCCGATGGTCCCATCGATCACCGTGAGGTTGGGGGTGAAGGCCCTGTTTATCCAGTATATGACCTCCTCTATGTCCTCCCGATGATACTTCGCCTTGTTTATCTCCGGGAAGGTGCCGTACATATTCTTCATCCCGAGGGTTACCGCCGTCAGAAGATGGGTCTTCATCACGGGGACAGAGATGATGACGTCGGCATCTATCGCCTCCTTGGATACACAGTCCACTCCCACCACGCTATCCTCGCCGAAATCGAACTTTGCAATCTCGGTGTCGGCGAGGTTCACGAGCCTCACGCCCTTCTTCTCGGCCCACTCCTTCCAGCCGGAATCTGTGGCCGCCGGCCAGAACCTCGTCCAGATCATATCAGAATCCGCTATCGTAGGAACTCCGCCCGCCTCCCTCACCAGGTCCACCAGAGCATCGACCACCTCTGTACTTGTGAAAGTTCCCTTCCGATCCGGAACGCCACCGCAGATGTTCACCTTGATCAGGACCTTGTCGCCCTCTCTGACAAAGTGCCTGATGCCTCCCAGTTCTTCCACCGCCCTCTTGACGGACTCTCGCGGTTCTGGACCTCTAATTACTGCGTATTTGGACGAAGATGGCTCAGCTCTCCGGCTCTTTACGTCCTGGCGGGAGTAGATCGTCTTGGACGGCCTCAGCTTTCTCCTATCGATCTTCCAGGCGGAAGCGTAACCGGCATAGAGCCAGAAAGGATAAAGGGCGAAGAGGATTATCACGATCTCCAGCGGAACATCTGATTTGGATATTCCCGTGATGTTGGTGTGAAACATGAACTCTGAGCCCGTCAGGTTTGAGAAGAAGGGAAATACGCACCTTATAGCGTCAGCATACAACAGGGTGCTGAAGACGATGAAGGTCACCGTGATGGCGACTCCCACTGCTATCTTCGATCGACAGTTCCAATCAAGCCTCTTTCCCCCAAAGTAGAGGGCGAGTCCTGAGAGGAAGAGCAGAGGTGGATCTATCAGGAAACTCATGGCGATCTCTCCAGAATATTATCGATTTATCTCCTCTATGTTCACGTCGTTCATCGGTGGGCAGTCCCCTCTCCATCCGGGTAGAGCGCCCTCTTCACTTCAGGGAGGTCGAGGTAGTCCAGGGTCTCTGGCAGCGGCTTCGTACTCTCCGGGTCCCAGCGCATCTTCTTATAATATTCCGCTTCCGCTCTCTTGAAGTCCGGAGTGTTCCCTGCGTTGGGATAGAACGGCGCTTTCCCCTTCAATGGCGGAACGCCTCTCGCCCTGGGAGTCATCTCGAACCTGGCAATACCCTCGCGGAGGTTGAAGGCGTGGCGTACCGCCTCGATCCGCTCTCCGGTCTTGAGGTAATCTTCAAAGGTGTAATTCCAGCCCGTCGCCGCGTTGGTCCAATAGACGATGGGAGGGGTCGCCCCTATGCCAAAAGCGAAGGCGCACATCCCAAGGCCGTTTATAAAGCACGCGAACCGGCTGCCATTCGCGATTTCGGTGATGGTCCTATCGTAATTGGGATCGTCATCCACCCTCATCCGGCTCCTCATAGCCTTCAGCGGGTGAATGTTCTTTTTTTTCTGGCTTGCCAGATTCGATACCTCGGCTTTGGGGGTTTGGGTCCAGTAGGGGTCGCAGCATCCAACCAGACAGCTGGTGTGCCTTCCTGGGGTGGGCTCCACCTCATAGGCAACCCCCAAGGATAGGCCTGCGCTGTAGTCGGGATCTGATACGTGTTTGACCAAGTCTGATATACACTCACTTACTTCTTTCGGGCTGATCTTCAGGTCGATATGCTTTAAGTCGGTACAGTCGGTCATACGTTCCAGGCCGACGACGCGTTCAAAGTCGATGATACCCCACCCGACCTGGCGGGGGTCGTGCATCGGCAGCTCTTGGCCGCCACAGTGGATCGCGTACTCGCCCCCTCCTTTGAAGTGTTCTGCGGCCCTCTTAACCCCGTCCTTCAGGTATCTTCCTATCCCCTCGCCATCTACGATCATCTGAACCAGGGGAACTATAGGCCGGCTGTCGCCCCACTTAAGCTCGAGGTTTCCCGTATCCTTTTTGGTGATGACGCCCTTCTCGAAAGCCTCATAGGCCCAGGCGATGATGGCACCACAGCTGATGGTATCGATCCCGCCCCTGTTGCAGAGGTCGTTTGCCTTGAAGATGCTGTATATGTCGTCGTTCAGCAGCATCGTCCCGAAAGCGCAGAGGGTTTCGTACTCCGGCTTATGGGTTTTTTCGAGTCTGTATGGCCCCTCTTTAACGGAACAATAGCCGCCACAGCCCAGGATGCACTCGGCGCAATGGAATCGCGTCTTCTGGTGAGTCCAACACTTTCCTGCGAGTTCCCATCCGCCCAAAGGAAAATCAGTTATTCCGGTTCCCTTCCAGTTCTTCACCGGAGAATCCCCATCCCAGTCGGAGAGGCCGGTGACCGCCGGAGTCCCGATCTCTTCCATCGAGCACTTCTCGATGTTGACCGTCCCTTTGAACTCGGAGACGAACTTGTTGGTACGGTAATCCAGTTCCGCCCTGTCGTAAACCTTTATCTTCTCTCTTATCCCGCTCTCATCCCCGTTGAGGCAGATCGCCTTCAAGTTCTTGGACCCCATCACCGCCCCGAGCCCTCCCCGGGCTGCGAGCCTGCCACCGTCCGTCACCACGCCCGCGATCAGAGACAGGTTCTCTCCGCCTTTTCCTATACATGCGATTTTGAAGTTCTCCCCGTACTGCTCCTTCAATCTATCATCGGTCTCTTCGGTGTCCAATCCCCAGAGGTCCTCGGCATCCGCCAGCTCGATTCTGTCTCCATCTATCAGGAGGTAGACGGGAGTTGGGCTCCTGCCGGTGAAGAAGAAACCATCATAACCGGAGAGCTTGATCGCCGGGGCGAAAGTGCCCCCGCAATTAGCATCTCCCCAGGTTCCGGTGAGGGGGCTCTTCGCAGCCACCATCCACCGGCCGCTGAAACGACATCCAGTCCCTGTGAGGATCCCGCTCATCACCGCCAGGATGTTATCGGGGCCGAGAGGTTCGGCCCCCGGCTTCATCTCATCAAAAAGAATCTTGGCGGCTAGACCGTAACCCGTAAGGAACTTCTTGTAGCAATCTTCAGGGATCACCCGATCTCTAAATTCTCTTCGAGATAAATCTACCCATAAGACCTTGCCCATGTAACCATATGGCATCTCCTTCCCTCCCTGGTACCCATCCAGATCGATCGAAACGCTCGCGGATGCTGCGCCCATCCACGCTTATGAAAATAGGCGGCCAGAAACACCCATCTTCAAACCTAATACATTTTTTGTAATAGACGGTAGATGACATAATCCTGGTAAACGAGCAGACCCTCCCGAACCTGATTATAACGTAGATCTGAATGTTCTCCTTTATATCAGATTTATATTAATACAATTTCAAGCTTTAAACCGCTATTTTAGTGTAATATGAGCAAATATACCATCAGATAACCTGCTTTCAATCAGCTACCAAGCCTTCCAGCATATTCCACTGCCGGGGTTTCTGACCCACATCAGAAGAAAAACGTTAGTACTATAAATAGATATCCCAGATAGATTTTATTTAGATGTTTTGATTTGGGTAATTCTTATTTCAACTAAAAAATAAAACGCTAAAATGATGCCCGACGACCCCTGGAGAGCTCGCGAGAAATATAAATTTTAGTTTAAATGTTCCTGGAATAAGACAACCGCCCCAGATAATACTAAATGCGCAAAAACGATTAAAAGATGTGCGTCCGGGCCGTCCGCCCCTCTCCGAAGATCCGGGAGTCCTTCATCCCGCCGGCCTCCTCGATGATGATCTACTGGCTCGCCCCGGCTCCTGGAGCCGACGAGCCTTTCACCCCTCGATTCAAATAACAAACTATATCACTCCCTTAAAACCTATCCCCGTCGATGATCTTCCAGATCCTGGACGCCAACTACGTCTACGACCCCGACGGCTTCCCGGTAGTCCAGCTCTTCGGGACGACCCCCTCGGGCGGACCGGTCACCGTCCAGGCCTCTGGATTTCGCCCCTACTTCTACGCCCGCATCGACGAGAAGAGGATCGACGCCGCCCTCGAGGGGATCAGGGCGATGGGCCTCTCCGCCGAGGCCGTGAACCGATTCAGGCCCGTCGGCTACCAGAGGCGGCCCGCAAAGATGCTGAAGGTCGTAGCCAAAGACCCCAAGTCCGTCCGGGAGTTCAGGGAGTCGGTCCTCTCCGTCCCCGGAGTCCTGGAGGTCTACGAGACGGACGTCCTCTTCAAGAACCGGTTCCTCATCGACCTCGACCTGGGGGGGATGAGGTGGGCGGAGGTGGAGGCCGGCAATAGTGGATCGGATTTGGAGACGGCGCCGGCGGGGTCTGCCACCATAGGCCCCGTCCCCTATACCTCCTTTCGGCCCGCGGGGGCGGGTCCAGCGGTGGCTGGAGAGGTGGAGAGGGAGAAGGTCTCCGGGGCGGAGGCAGCGAGGGGGGCGAAGGCGATCCCCAACGCCCCCCTCCGCACCATGGCCTTCGATATCGAGTGCCTCCCCCTCCACGGGGCGATGCCAAGCCCCGAGACCTCGCCGGTGATCATGGTCAGCCTAGCCTTCGACCCGCCTTACAAAGGGCGAGAAGACCTCGTCCTCGTCGGCCGGGATCTGGACTGCCCCCGGGGAGACGTCCTCTGCTGCGGGG
>Ga0334882_1005271_pt1 | contig 10325 bp, 9 predicted proteins | sample GraSluR1_MG_5_FD_207226 | JGI IMG/M metagenome (GOLD analysis project Ga0334882, IMG submission 207226) | Sludge microbial communities from methane-producing bioreactor in Wageningen University, Netherlands - Granular Sludge_15_04-R1 | ecosystem: Engineered > Bioreactor > Anaerobic > Unclassified... | reverse complement strand
TGACAGCATTCCATGACATACAGGCCTGTGTATATTTACGTGAACCAGATGGAGCTCATGATCAGAAAATTTTTTGAAGAATGATATGTAACACCGGCTTTTCATCCCGATCATTTCCGCAGAGTTATTATTTTTACGTAACAACAAAAATGAAGCAATGAAAATCATATCCTGGAATGTAAACGGCATCCGTGCAATAGCGAAAAAAAATTTCTTTGCCGATCTTAAACTTATGCAACCCGATATTATCTGTATGCAGGAGACCAAAGCCAATGACTATCAGGTTGCTGAAACGCTTGGACCCCTTAATGGTAGCTATATATATTCAAATTCAGCAGAAAGGCCCGGATACTCGGGGACAGCAGTTATTTCAAAGATCAGGCCCCTTAATGCGGCAAAGGATATCGGAATAAAGGAATATGATACCGAAGGCCGGGTTTTATGCCTTGAGTATGAACAATTCTTCCTGGTGAACGTATATGTGCCTAATTCCGGAGCTGAACTTGGCAGATTAGGTTACAGACAGGAGTGGGACAAGGCTTTTTTCAGTTATCTGAAAGATCTTGAAAGGATCAAGCCTGTAATCGTCTGCGGCGATCTTAATGTGGCTCATAAGAAAATTGACCTGGCTCGTCCCAGGGAAAACTACAACAAAACAGCCGGCTATATGCAGGAGGAAATAGACGGAATGGACAGGCTCACTGAAGGCGGATTTACCGATACTTTCCGCCATTTTTATCCTGACCAGGGCGGGAGATATTCCTGGTGGAGCTTCAGGGCCGGTGCCAGATCAAAGAACATTGGCTGGAGAATTGATTACTTCCTGGCAAGCAGGTCTTTCCTGCCAAAAGTAAAAGATGCGTTTATCCTTGAAGAGATAAGCGGATCAGATCATTGTCCCGTAGGTATTATACTCGGCCTGCAATAATCGGCCCTTACAGGCACATCCACCGGATCCGGCTTGAGCAGGAGAAACCAATTTATTGAGGCCGGTGAACCGGGGACAGGCTGCAATATATCCAACTGAGAGGCTTATTGTTAAAATCTTTTACCGATCTATCGCAATCCTTTTTTCGCCCCTGTAACTTCTCAGATCCTTATTTTTTTTAAGGTAGGTGATCAATGCATCAGCTGTTGAAACAAAGAGCGATTGACCCGGATCACTGTGTTTGTATCTGTAAACCTGTGTCATATAGCTGTTCATGGCAACTGTATAAACACGGCTCATATCAGCAGGGGCACCATTTTCAGTCAGCAGGATCACATCTTTAAGTTCGCCCTTTTCGTCCAGCTTAAGCTTTGTTCTGATCCCTGAAGGATAAACGGGTAGTTTATCGTCAATTGAAAAGGCTGCGAGCATAAGAGAATGGATCTCATTACCGGTAAGATTTTTTACAACCAGCTCATTTCCAAAAGGATCAAGCTGATAAACATTCATAATTGTGACCGGACCTTTTGGCAGATACCTGATACGGACACCACCCGGATTTACCAGGGCAATGTCGGCTCCGGCAGCGTCGCGCTGTGCATCGGCCATCAGGTAACCTAGCTCTTCATGCGATGAAAAATCGTCCGCAGCTGTTGAGATCACCTCCTTCAGCACCGGATTATCGTTGTATCTGTCAACAATTTCACGAATGGAAGGTTTTTCGTTCCCCGTGTCTCTAATGCCGACGAGCTCCATGCTTCTTTGCAGGGTTCCATCGCTATCAATGTTTAATCTGATAAGGGTGCCGTATTTCAGTTTGTTTTCAGCCTGGGTAATCATAATGCCGTTGAAAATCTGTTCCTTTTCAACCTTCGTGTGTGAATGTCCTCCTATGATGAGATCAATGCCTGCGGGCATGGTTTCAGCCAGTATCACGTCATTCTCAAAGCCAAGGTGGGTCAGTGCAATGAAAATATCACTCCTGTCTTTCAGCCAGAGATATTCGCGGGCGGTTTCAAACGGGTTACGGAATGTAAAACCCTTTACATTATCGGGATGTGAATCGGGAATACCGTTCTCATTGATGTGCAGAAGTCCTAGAAACGCCAGTTTCAGCCCGTTGGGCAGTGTGATGACCTTATAAGGTTCAACCCTGATATTATTAGGATCAGTCACTGACATATTGGCGCATATAAACCCGAAATTTGCTTTGTGCGTCAGATCACTGAATCCCTCAGGATGCGAATCGAATTCATGGTTTCCCGTTGCGCTGAGGTCAAAACCCGTAGCATTCATCAGGTCGATTACGGGAAATCCTTTTTCAGGATACTGGTCGTTGACAGGATTACCTGTTTGATTGTCGCCCGCAGAAACAAGCAGCATATCGGGATAAATGGCTTCAAGACTGTCAACAATGAAGGCAAGCTTTGGAAAATTATCGATTGCAGCATGTATATCGTTCACTGCAAAAATGACGGCCTGCCTGTCATCCTGCCTGCCGGTAAGGGCTTTCTTCCCGGCGCTGCAGGCGGAAAGAAGTCCGGTTGCAAGCAATAAAATAATCAGCTTATGTATAAAGGTCCTTTTTTTTGGCTTTGGCCGGATAAAAAGGACGTTGCCGCTGGTAAGTTCCCCGTCGCCTGAAACTGAATTCCCATAACGGTCTTCGACAGAAGGTAAATGTCTGGGAATTCTTCTTCCTTTTTGCGAATAATATTTCAGAATCGCATCCTTAACCCTGGCTCCATTGTGCAGCTCAAGCAGGGTGTTGTTCACTGTGATATGCATCTGTTTTGGTTTTAAGATTCTCTTTCAGCCATTCCTGTGTGCCGATAGTAACCATAGTGTGGATATTGCCGTCAATGTCTTTTATTACCGGATTGAATATAAATAAAATTTTTTATGGTATAATGATTGTTCAAGAAGGATTCAGCTAAAGCGGTCTGGTATTGCCATGCGTTATCCATGATGAAGATTGTGTTATTTTTTGCAAATTCCTTACGGTTTATACTTCAGGTTTCTCCGCATCATCCTAAAAATGCTTATGTAAAGTTTATTAATTACCGGCTTAGGCACATCGCTTTTTCCCTTAACAGGTATTATTCAACAACATGTCATGCGGTTTTCCTGTATTTTCTTACTGCAAGGAGAGTGAATGCAAGCGCAATGATCACAAGGGCCAGCAAATCTTTGCCAATATCGTGAAATCCGGAGCCCTTGAGCATTATCATCCGGTATATCCTGATGAGATATGCCATTGGGTTTACAATATCAAATTTCTGGGCCCATTGAGGCATGCTTTCGAGCGGGGTAAAAATTCCGCTCATGAGTATAAAAATTATCATAAAGAAAAAGGCAACGAACATATATTGCTGCTGTGTTGAAGAGAATGTGGAAATGAAAAGAGCCAGCCCGAGGACAGCCACCAGAAATACCGATGAGCACAGAAAGAGAAGGCCTATGCTGCCCCGAAAGGGTATATCAAAAAGAATTTTCCCGAGTATGAGACCCAGCGATAGGTCAACAAGACCTATTATCAGGAAGGGTATCATTTTGGCAGTTATGAACTGGTATTTCATTATTGGTGTAACATTGATCTGTTCTATTGTTCCGTTCTCCTTTTCCCTTACAAGGTTAAGTCCCGCCAGAAGGAATCCGATGGCAGTTACCAGTATGGCCAGGATCCCGGGAAGCATATAGTACTTATAATTAAGCATCTCATTGTACCAGTACCGGTTTGTGATATTGATCCGCGGCATGGCTGAAAGAGCAATTCTGTCTGGCCTTTCAGCAACGATACTCATGTTATAATCACGGATAACACCGTTAAAATATGCCCACGAAAGCTGGGCTGACGACGCATTTATTGCATTTATTGAAGCAAGGATCCTGCTTCTGTTATCTGTTACAATTTCCTTCCCGAATCCTGACCGGATCTGCAGAACCATGTCACATTTGTTCCTGTGAAGCAGGTTGTTTGCCTCCTCTTCAGAAAATGCATAATGCTGTATTTTGAAGAATCCGGAACCTTCGAGCTGACTTATAAGCTTCGCTGATTCGGACGACATATCCCTGTCAATTATGCACAGGTTAATATTCTTGATCTCAAAAGTAACAGCCGGAACCAAGATAAGCATTTGAACAAGCGGTACGGCAAATATTGCTTTTCCGATGAACTTGTCGCGGAATATCTGTAAAAACTCTTTCCTGATCAAATATAATATTGCCCTCATACCAGGTATGCTCTTTAAAGTGCCTTTGTACTCATTTTTCAATCTCCTCCTTCATTGCAGACGTATTTTGAATTTTTTTACGCTCAGGCCAATAAAAACCAAAGTCATTAATATCAGTACCAGGGTCTCTTTCCAGACAGAAGCGAAACCTGTACCCTTGATCATAATATTTTTTATTATTGTTATGAAATATCTCGGAGGAAGGAATGATGCCACAATATCGTAAACCTCAGGCATGTTTTCCAGAGGAAAAATGAACCCTGAAAGAAGTATCGTGGGTAGCAACAGTCCGACAAGGGAAATAAATATTGCCTGCTGCATGGTTTTTGATACTGTTGATATAAGTATCCCGAGTGAAAGGCTCATGAAGATATAAAGCATGCTTTCGGCGAGCAGAAGAGCCAGACTGCCCCTGACCGGAAGGTTAAACGCCAGCCGGGAAAGCAGGAGTATAAAAATCACGTTGACAAAGGAAAGAATGAAATAGGGCATTACCTTGCCCAAAATTATCTGGGCCGGCTTAAGAGGCGACACCAGAAGGACTTCCATAGTGCCGAATTCTTTTTCCCTTGTTATTGCTATAGACGTCATCAGGGCACAGATCAGAATAAGGATGAATGTTATCACTCCGGGAACAAACATGAAATGACTCCGGAGTCCGGGATTGTAAAACATTCTTACTTCGGGTCTTACAAGCAGAGTGCCTGCAGGGTCTGTCCCTCCGGATCCCATATTGAAATCAGTTACAATGGCTGATGCATAATTGGTTATAAGCGTTGCGGTATTCGGCTCCGATGCGTCAGTGATGATGCTCATTGAGGCCTGTCTCCTGCTCAGCAGATCACGGCCAAAGTTCTCACCGTAAACAATAACTGCCCTGGCGTTGCCGGCCTTCATGATCCTGTCAATATCATCATAGCTCTGCAGGTCACCGGCTTTTTTGAAGAACCCCGATGAGCAAATCTTTTCAGAGATCTTCATGGTAACGTCATCTTTTGACAGATCGAGAAATGCAATACCGGCATCTTTTATATCCATGCTTATCACAAAGCCGAAAATGAGTATCTCTGCAACCGGCAATCCGAATAAGATAGCCAGTGTACGGTAATCCCTGAAAATATGCATGAACTCCTTCCTTACAAATCCGAAAAATCGTTTCATAGCTTAGTTATTGTTCGGGCGGGCAATTTTCACAAACACTTCCTCTACTGATAAGGCGTCGTAGTTCCTCTTAAGTTCATCCGGAGTGTCAAGAGCCACAATCCTGCCTTCATTCATAATTGATATCCTGTCGCAATATTCTGCTTCATCCATGTAATGTGTGGTTACAAAAACAGTAATCCCCCCTGCTGCTGTTTCATAGATCATTTCCCAGAACTGGCGCCTTGCAACCGGATCTACTCCGCCGGTAGGTTCATCAAGAAATACTATTCTGGGTTCATGGATTACCGCAATGGAAAAAGCAAGCTTCTGCTTCAACCCCAGAGGCAGATCTGCAATCAGCCTTCCACCATATTCGGAGAAATTGAGCCTTTTCAGGAGGTCTTCGGTCCTGTCTCTGATAAGCTTTTTTTTCATCCCGTAAATTCCGCCGTAAAGCATTATGTTCTCCTTAACTGTCAGATCTTCATAAAGTGAAAATTTCTGACACATATATCCGATATTCTTTTTTATTTCTTCGGGTTGTCTTTTTGCATCATATCCTGCAACCACGACAGTCCCGGACGTTGGCTTTGACAAGCCCGACAATATCCTTATGGCTGTTGTCTTTCCGGCTCCGTTGGCTCCCAGAAAACCAAAGATCTCTCCTTCATAAACCTCAAAGCTGAGATCGTCGTTGGCAACGAAGCTTCCGAACTTTTTGACCAGATTCTTTACCGATATTACTGTGTTCTTTGTCATATTTTTTTTCTGTCCTTTCAATCCGGGAGAAGAATTGTATTAATTATGCCTTTATTCCTTAAGTACCTGAACCGTTGCCTTCTCCTCCATCAGCTCGAGGAACCTGTCTTCAATTCCTGCCCGCATTTCTGTTATAATCACATCTTTAACACCTTTACTGATCAGATAATCATAAATTGAATTCCCCGGGTCATCCCCTTTGAAAGTCACATGTACCGAATCTCCGAACGGGAATGCCGTAATTGTTTCCGGGTAGCTTCTCAGGGCGGTTATAAGCCTGTATTTTTCAGGGGCCTTAACACCAAACAGTTTCCGGCTGAAGCCGTCTCTTATTTTTCCGGGCTGATCAATCATAAGTATCTTCCCGTTCTGTATAAGCGCCACCCTGTCGCACTTCATTGCCTCATCCATATAAGGTGTTGAAACAATTATAGTAATATCATGGGCTTTGAGCTTCTTAAGCATCTCCCAGAATTCGGTACGTGATACGGCATCAACACCTGTTGTGGGTTCATCAAGAACCAGAAGCCGGGGTTTGTGGATCAATGCACACGATAAGGCAAGCTTCTGTTTCATTCCCCCCGAAAGTTTTCCGGCGGGCCTTGTTCTGAACGGCTCAATATGTGAATAAATGTCCTTGATAAGTTCATAGTTCTCTTTTACGGTAGTACCAAAAACAGATGCGTAGAATTTCAGGTTCTCCTCAACCGAAAGATCCATGTAAAGACTGAACCGTCCGGGCATATATCCTGTGTTCTCTCGTAGTTTCCTGTATCCTGTCGCGCAATCGAGACCCAGGATTGTCATAGTTCCTTCATCCGGAAGAAGAAGGGTGGTTATTATCCGGAAAAGTGTTGTTTTTCCGGCTCCGTCAGGACCCGTGAAACCGAATACCTCTCCCTTATCAACATCGAAGGAAATATCCCTCAGAGCCTGAGTGTCCCCAAATCTTTTGCCTATGCCCGATGCTTCAATGATTTTTTTCATGTACCTCAGAATATTGCCTCTCCGGGCATTCCCGACTTCATTGTACCGTCATTCTTTACTTCGATCGTAACGGCATATACAAGCGTCACTCTCTCTTCTTTTGTCTGAATTATCTTTGGGGTGAACTCTGCCTTGCCTGATATATGGCTTATCCTGCCGGGAAATGTTTTGTAGCCCTTTTCTCCTTCATCTGCTCTTACGATGCACTCTGCTCCGAGATTTAAGTCTCCCAGCTGAGCTCCGCCGACATACACTTTAAGTTTTATCACCGAAAGATCAGCGATTTTTACAAGAGGCTTGCCTGCAGCTGTAATCTCTCCTGCTTCAGAATATTTCTCAATAATTGTTCCGTTCAACGGACTTCTGACACAGCTCCGGGTAATCTGTTCATTCAATGTCGCTTTCTTTGACTCAAAGACGGACAGTTCTGCAGCTACCGAAGTTCTCTGTGTGTTATTTGCAGCTATCTGTTTTTGCAGTACGGCCACCTGCCCGGCAAGATCGTCATACTGCTTCTGTGTGGCTGCATCATTTTTAAGCATGTTTTCTATCCGGGAAATGTTTAAATTCAGATTGGCAATCTGCTGGTTAAGTATTTCGTTCTGCGCATTGATTGAATTGATTCTGGTCCTGACACTTTTCATCCCGGCATCTATCTCAGCTTTATGAAGATGTAACAGGGTAGTGTCGACAAGAGCTATTTCCATTCCTTTCTCTATTTCCGATCCTTCCTTTATGTCAAATTCAATGATGCGCCCGCTGGTCTCTGAAGAGATCATTACTTCGGTTGCCTCAAAAGTACCGAAAGCGTCCGCTTCGCCCCTGTTTCCTGAACATCCGGCAATAAATGCAGACGCTATGACAATTATTGTTCTGATTTTCATGTTGTTGTTTTTATTTCTTTAATTTACTTCCTTTCCGCAAATATTCAGATACTCGACCCTGGCCATCGCAAGATTGATTTTGTGTATTTCGTAATTTATCCGGGCCTGATTTTCCGAACTGAGTTCATTCAGATAATCCGTTGCAGTGATGGTCCCGTTTTCATATTGGGATTCTGCCGCGGAGGTGATCCTTTTTCTGAGTTCAATAAGTTCCGTGTCTGTTTCAAGCAGTGACTCAAGACTCAGGATCTCGGCTCGTTTGGCATCGAGCAGCCTCTGCAGGTTGTCTGTCAGGTCATTCTTCCTGCTGTCAATTAAATTTTGCTGAAGCGAGATGATCTGCTTCTCATTTTTAGCTTTGTTCCAGTCGAATATGTTCCACTTAACAGCTGCTCCGAGGATGTAAAAAGGCGCAAATTCATCCTTGAAGAAATTACTGCCGGGAGGGTTTCCGTATCCCAGGGTTGCAAAGCCGAATGCCTTTGGCAGCCTTTTACTATGGATGAGTTGAAGGGAGGCATTCAGCTGTTCCTTCCGGAGGTCGAAAATCTGCAATTCCGGACGTGCCAGATCATCTGTCAACTCATCCTCAGGATGAGGTACAATTAATTCTGTCGAGCTGTCTATTTCAATTCCCGTCAGATCAGAAAGGATCTGCTGAACAGATGTTTTTCTTATCCTGTTCTCTGTTAGCTGCTGTTCAAGTTTTATTTTTTCTGAAGAAAGAACATCCATGTCCGATTTCAGTATAACACCGTTATTAATTGCAGAATTCAAAGAAATGATTCGTTTTTTGATTACCTCCAGGTAGTTTTGAAGAAGGTCGTTCTGCCCGTCCAGAAGCAGAAGATTGAAATAATACATGTTTACCTGCCCGCGGAGCTTATAAAGATCTGTTTCATTCTGCTTCGTGTTGATATCCAGATCGGCCTTTTCCACTGCTCTGGCGCTTTTTATGGAACCACCGTCATAAATCATCTGGTTTATATCAACAGTGACTTTATATTGCTCGTTTGGCAGGGGTTTGATCAGGTCGGCAATCCCCGGCACAGGAAGTGAACCGATTACATCAGTCATGTCCACTACCGATGAGTTATAGATAAAGCTGCCATTCGCATCAAGCACGGGAAGCCAGCCCTTTGAAAGGTTAATATCCTTTTTCTGCCAGATATTACTGTATGTTTCTTTATCAGCTGAAACGGCAGCAGCAGCGTAAGCTTTTTCGTAACACTCCCTGAGCGTCAGTATCTTCTGCGACAAGCCGCTGACAGATATCGTCAGAACTATTAAGATTAAAACTATTTTTCTCATTTTTCATCCTTATATTTTAGATTTATTTTTCACCCTTTCACCCTTTCGTCTTCTCCCTCCTTCCTTTATTTTTTCAGCGCCCTGATAAGGAATTCTGCCGCAAACACTTTTCTCTTCTCGATGTAATCGTCATAATTCAATCCTGCCTTTTCGAATATGGCTTCAAGGATCCCCTTGGCAACAAAGGGAAAGACGCTTAGTGCTGCAACAGAACTTATCACCTGAGGGAGTGTTTCCCTTGTGATATTCATTTCCTTAAGCTCATGCCCGTGTTGTTTCTCAAGTGTCTCCCAGAGTGACATTATATTTACCGACCGGAGCAACTTTTTTATCCTTGCCGGATTGCGGCGGACTTCGTTAAGAAGGAACAAAGGAAGTTTCGGATTTTTTTGCAGGAAGGTGATATGCTCCCGGTAGAAGAACTTTATCTTGTCTTCAAGTGAAAGATTCTCATCAAAAACCGGAGCAAATTTCTGTAAAATCTCTCCCACGGTTTTTTCAAATACAGCATTGAACAGTTGTTCCTTGGTACGGTAATAATAATGCAGTAGTGCCTTATTTATCCCTGCATGGCTGGCTATGTCCTGCATCCTCGCACCATCCATGCCCTTCTCCACGAAAACCTCCGTTGCCGATTCGAATATCTTCTTGTCGGTCTGCTTTTCGTTTTCAATCATTGGCTTGGAAATTTTAACTCTCAGGTTTAACCATATAGATTAATTATTTGGTTTAACCATTGAGTCAAATATAGAATACATGTCTGTATATTCCAAATTTTTTCATCCGTAAATAATTTTGATTTTAAAGGTCGGATGGAACCACTCATGTTTGAAAATTATTTTCATGCGTGTTTGTGTTTTGGCAAACATGAGGGTTTCATGAATTTATAATTTCCCTGCATCGTACAGGAAGTAGATTCAGGAAGCCTAATCAGCTGTCAGTAGTCTGCCTGTTCCTGACTTGTGACAATTAGTGCGGTAGAAGTTTTCATCAGCTCACAACTATAACTGCAGACCGGACTTTGTCTTGACATTTCTGGTCCTAAGAATGCTTCAAAAATGGTTGGTGCGGTAAAAACTC
>Ga0334882_1005269_pt1 | contig 10328 bp, 7 predicted proteins | sample GraSluR1_MG_5_FD_207226 | JGI IMG/M metagenome (GOLD analysis project Ga0334882, IMG submission 207226) | Sludge microbial communities from methane-producing bioreactor in Wageningen University, Netherlands - Granular Sludge_15_04-R1 | ecosystem: Engineered > Bioreactor > Anaerobic > Unclassified... | reverse complement strand
GGTTTTATGTTTTGCGGCCATTTGATATAAAAAGGTACCCTTACCCCTCCCTCATCGACAGATCCCTTTCTTCCTTTCATGCCGCCATTGTAGCGGTCGGTATTGGGTCCGTTATCGGAGAAGAAGATCACAATCGTGTTCTCGGCAATGTTCAGTTCCTCAAGTTTCTGAAGTATAAGGCCGATGTTCTCGTCCATGTTCTCCACCATCCCATAGACACAGGAGAGTGTTGAGTCAAGACCTGCCTGCCTGTATTTGCTGAAATATTTTTCAGGTACCTGAAAAGGAGAATGAGGCACGTTATGTGAAACGTAACATAAGAAAGGGTTCTCTCTGTTCCGATCTATGAATTCAATCGCCTGCCGGGTAAAAAAATCACTTGTATAACCCGACGATTGCTTTTCTTCATCGTTATGGAGAAACCAGGCATCATAGTAGTATCCAAGGTGCCCGACGGGAAATCCGACGAATTCATCAAAACCCTGCCTGTTTGGATGCTGGGGCCAGTATCTTCCATTGTGCCATTTGCCAAAACAACCTGTAGTGTACCCATTTTCTTTGAGCACCTCCGCAAGTGTCACCTCATCCGTTCTCATATTTTCATAGCCCCGGGTCACTGACGATACTCCTGTTCGCAGGAAATACCTGCCGGTTAGCATTTGAGCTCTTGTGGGAGCACTTAACGGACAAACATAGAACCTGTCGAAGCTCAGACTTTCCGACCTGAGCCTGTTCAGTACCGGTGTTGATATAAGGTCATTACCGTTGGCATTAATATCGCCCCAGCCCATATCATCGGCGAGGATAATGATGATATTCGGCTTTGGAGATTGTGATATCTGGGAACACGATGTCCAGGCTGCAGCTATGCCTGTTATACAAACCGGGAGTAAACTTCGCTTTATTCTCATTGAAGCAATTATTTATCGCACAAAACATTACACTGAGGAAATCCGGAGTATGCACAGAGAACCACAGAGGCATTTCTCTGTGTCACTCTGTGCCTTCTCTGTGAATCTCTGTGTTTATGCTTTTATTTGTTTTATACAAAGGATTCTTAACGGGCATATTGGCATTTAAGCTTTTTCGCCATTGAACAAGCAATTTATATAATTCCTGTGTCTTTTGCTTCATGGTCAATGAGAGATTCTTCGATTCGGAAATATCATTTTCAAGATCATAAAGTTCCAGTTCACCGGTTTCATAGCTTTCCACAAGTTTATAATCGCCCACTCTCACTGCTCCGGCGGGTCTGCCAAGCTGGTTCGAGAAGTGCGGATAGTGCCAGTAAACAGGTCTCTCTTCAGGCTTTTGTGATTCAGGTTGAAGGAATAATGATAAAACACTTTTCCCGTCAACATTTTCAGGCAGCTTTTTAATACCGGCCAGTTCGCAAAGAGTTGGGAAATAATCTATTGAACTGAAATAAGTATCGGAAATAAAACCTGAGGGAACCTTACCCTCCCAGCTTACTATAGCCGGTACTCTTATACCGCCTTCATAAACATGCCCTTTCCATTTTCTCAGTGGCAGAACTGATGTTGGAGTGGGCCCCAGTTCATCCAGTCCGAGTCCTCCGTTGTCTGAGGTGAATATTATCAATGTCCTTTCCAGCAGTCCCTCTTCCCTGAGCCTTTCAATTATTCTTCCTACACCGTCGTCGATGCTTTCCACCATTGCAGAGTAATATGGATTGAATTTTTCATCCGATTGCCCGTATTTGCGGAAGTATTTCATCAGTTTATCCGGTCGTGGTACGATTACTACATGAGGTGCTGAATATGAAAGGTAAAGAAAGAAAGGTTTATCTTTGTTAATACTTATAAACGCCTCCCCGTAATCTGTCAGCTTATCAGTAAGATACTCTGTTCCCTTATCAAAGAACTCATTCTGATAGGAGTCTTCATAAATTGAATAGTTATAATAATCGAGACCGTTTTTGCCGATCATTCTTGTATAATCGAAACCCTGAGACCATGGGGCGATTGAATCGTGGCCTCCGAGATGCCATTTCCCAACCATTGCGGTTATATATCCTGCTTCTCTGAGCAGTTCGGCAATTGTTGTTTCCCGTGCTTCAAGGTATGGTTTCCATGGTGCGGGGAGAACAGGGGACAGTGGATCAGTTCTGTTCCCGGCAATAAAGTTGGTGAGATGAAGGCGGGCAGGATACTTACCTGTCATTATTGAAGCTCTTGTCGGTGAGCTTACCGGGCACGCGGCGTAAGCCTGTGTGAACTTAATGCCGCTTTGTGAGAGAGCATCGATATTTGGGGTCTCAGTGAACTTATTTCCGTAGCAGCCCAGGTCTTTCCATCCCATGTCGTCGGTAAGGATAAAAACGATGTTGGGAGATCTCTCCTGAGAGTAAGACATTTGATTAACAGCCGCTACAGATTGTCCGATAAGGAAAACAGGTAATAATCGCTCTATTTTCATAATAATGAATATTTAACATGCCGCCGCTACGCGGCTCAAGACAAATCAATGATCTCTTCTGCTACAAACATGCCGTCGCTACGCGGCTCAAGACTTTTCGGATCCTCATAATGAGCGCCGTAGGCGCGACATGTTTGTAGTAATATGACATAAAAATTATCCTGAGCCCCGTAGGGGCGTAATGTATATTTATCTCAAAACCTCCCTTTATTATTATTCTTTGTTGCATTGTATTTCTGGTCAACCGGTTCACCTCTGATGTTGATCCAGGGTGTTTTCACGTATCCCGGAACCCGTTCATACCAGTCCTTTGTAAGATCATCAGGGATATTGTCACCTGTTTCCCTCATCCATTCCGCAACTGTTTTTCTCATACGGACGAGCATTCTCCCAAACTCCTGCAATCCGGCAATATTATTGAACTGGTCAGGATCATTATCATTTCTGTACAATTCTTCAGAGAGCCTCGGAGCCGTGAAGATATCTTCCTGTTGCTTTGAAAGTGAATTCATTTTTCTCAGGCTGTCCAATTCGGAAAAAGAGGGACTTCCGACAGCATCGGCGGGACCCATCTGCGGAAACTGTGGTCGCGAATTGAGAATATAAAGGAAATCCTTTGTTCTGAGCATTCTCTCATGAGCTTCATAATCGTGCCAGTTATGTTCGGCAAAAACAAAATTCCTGAAATTTCTACCCGGGTTCTTTAGCAGTTTTGTGAAGCTCCTGCCCTGTATTGTTTCCGGTATTGGAGCTGAAGCAAGCTCAAGTATTGTCGGGGCAATGTCAATTGAGCTGATCAGAGAAGTGCACTCACGCGTTTTAATGCCAATCCCGTCAGGCCAGTGAATAATGAAAGGCGACAGAAGTCCCCTGTCGTTTACTCTGGTCTTGCTGTGCGGAAAGGGCCGCCCATTATCAGCCATAATGATAATCAAAGTGTTATCTGTAACTCCCTGCTCAACCAGTTCATCATATACAAGACCGATATAATGGTCAAACCGGTAAATCTCATCATAGTATCTGGCCAGATCATCTCCTGTTTTTTCTCCCTGAGCCAGGTAAAAAGGCGGCACTATTTCTCCGGGATTATGTTTGCCGGAGAATTCGTTCGGTCCCCATGCCCTGTGGGCATCCATTGCTGCAAACCAGAGGAAGAATGGTTTTTCACGGGGCCTCTCCTGCAGGCACTTAACCCATAGCTCCTCACCACCATCGCCATTGAGCTTGTTATTGTCATTTATCTGATCGAATCCTCTTCTGGCATAGGGACCCATATGGAACTTGCCGGCCTGAACGGTATAATAACCATTGCTCTTAAGAACCTCGGGAAAAGAGATCATGTAATCAGGAGGTTCGGTATGCAATTCCGCACCTCCTGTGTTATGTGGATACCTGCCGGTAATGATGCTGTTTCTGCTGGGGCTGGAGGAGCTTGCTGTCAGGAACATGTTTGTAAATTTTATTCCGGAAGACGCCAGGCGGTCTATACATGGTGTCTTAACCTGATTGTTGCCGTAACATCCTATATCGTCACGGCTCACATCGTCGGCGATAAATAATACTATGTTCGGTCTTTCCTGTGCTTTTGCCGCAAGAGCGCCGCAAAGCAGCAGACATCCACTTACTATCCTTTTCATTGACGACATTAAATCTTTCTTTTTTAATATTTATAACTTTCTTCCCCCAAGTGGAAAGAAATGGGTTTCAATAATGAGTTAGGTCTTCTCTGAAGTATTTTTTCAGAGTATATTCAGGCTGCCACCTGTCGGGTTTGCGTACAAGCTTGCGATAATCATATTCCAGTGGCAATATATGCCCGGCAGTGATCTGAATGGTGTCGCCTGAAATCTTTTGCCACGTCTCAAGTTCCTTTAATAGTTGTTGATGTATTGAATCATACTCTGCTTCACCCGATAAATTAATCAATTCATATGGATCATTCTCGAGGTTAAACAACTGTGTGAAATCCCTTTCTGGGTACCTTATCAGCTTCCATTCCTTTGTACGCACTGCCCTGATTGTATTCCGGTAAACAGTAAAAACTGAAGACCTGATCTCCTTTGACCTCCCCGATATTACCGGCTCAAGGCTTTGCCCGTCAATGCCTTCAGGGGCAGGCAATGAACAAAATTCAGCAAGTGTGGGAAACAGGTCGAACAGGCAGGCAAACGCTTCTGATTTCTTCCCCTTTGGTATCCCGGGACCCGAAATAATCAGGGGGACTTTCATGCTGTGTTCATAAAGATTCTGTTTTCCCAGCAGGCCATGACTGCCGATTGCCAGGCCGTTATCTGAGGCAAAAACAATAATGGTATTCTTGTAAAGTCCTCTCTTTTTAAGAATGCCAATAATTTCCCCGACGCTTTTGTCAAGATGTTCAATCAATCCATAATAATCGGCAATTGCCATTTTCACATATTCGGCCGGTCTGGGCCATGGAAGAAGGTTTTCGTCCCTCACTGTCAGGTTGTCGAAAGCAAAAGGATGAAGAGGCATGAAATTATCAGGAAGCTGTATTGATTCAGGGGAGTATTTGTCAATAAAACCGGGTCGCGGGGAGTACGGATCATGAGGTGCTGTGAATGCGACATAGCAGAAAAAAGGATTTCCGTTCCTGCCCCCTGCCTGATCATCAAGAAATTCCATGGCGGCTTCGGCGAAAAGATCTGTTGAGAAACCTTTCGTAACGGGTTGGGACAGCTTACCGTCTTCGTCTATATCGCACAACGGTATATTGAAATGATCGGCCATACCCCCAAGGAACACATTCTTTCCGGTTTGAAAGCTGCCCTCGAACGCCGTCTTTTCATTGTGCCATTTTCCCGTCCCGAAAGTTTTGTAGCCATGAGATGCAAAGTGCATGGGCATTGTCAGAACACCATCAAGCTTATCGTAAACATTAAAAAGATATTTTCCGCTCAGAAGCATTGCCCTGCTCGGGGCGGATATTGCTCCGTGGTGGCCTCCCATTATGTAGCTGTTGGTAAACAACATGCCTGTTTCTGCCAGCCTGTCGATATTCGGTGTTTTTAATACATTGTTGCCATAGCAGCCGAGGGCATCGGCCCTGAGGTCATCAGCCAGAAATAAGAGCAGGTTCGGTTTTACAGCTTTATCGCTACAAGAATTTGTTAATGACAGAAGTGACAGACTACAGGCACATCCTGCCAGAATCCTGGTTTTCAACATATCCGAATATTTTATTGTTATCATCCTAACCATGCTCCCTGTTGTAAAAGAAGCTTCTTTAAGTCCCCGTTATTGACATCTCTGGCCCTCACCCCCTTCTTAACAGCCAGTGCTGCCGCTGCACCGGCTCCATGACCTGTGACCAGGCATGTGCCGATAATCCTTGTATCCTCAACAAGCGCTTTCTCAAAGCAGAAGCAACGTCCGGCTACCAGCAGGTTATCGGTTTTTTGGGGAACAAGGGACCTGTATGGGATCTGCCACATTGGTCTCACTTCAGGTTTTATGGTCTCTCCATTATAAATCATGGATGTCCACGCGCCGCTAATACCTATTACATCATCAAACGATCTGTAAGTCATTGTGTCTTCAAGTGTCAGCCTGTACTCACCATCGAGGATCCGCGACATTCTCACTCCCAGCTGTGAAGCAGTGTCGAGCAGGAAGAGCTCCTCATATCCGGGAGTATTACGCAGTTTCCATATTTTCTCCCAAATTTCCTTCCTGTAATCCATCTGTAGTTTCGAAAGCGTGTTAATATCCAAACCATCCTGATCGTCAAGCCCCCGCATGTTAAACCAGTTCACACTTTTAAGCGGGGTTGGACTGCCGATGCTGAGTCCCTTGGGCAAAGGCACAGACTTATCAACACGGTCAACATTACCGAGCCGGTAATTGAGCCCGATATGGTAATTCATCATTTCATAATTCTCCCCCGCCATGTGAAGTATATCACCATCGCCGGTGCAGTCTATCACAACTTTTGCCAGTATTGCCTGCCGGCCCGATTTGCTCTCGATAAAAACACCCTTAATAGCATTTCCATCCATAACCACACCTGTGCCCCATGCATGGAAGAGCATTTTCACACCTGCTTCCCTGATCATTTCGTCAAGGACATATTTACCGGCCTCCGGATCGATTACCGGATTTATTTCCTGGATGGACATGCCAAGGCCCTTAAGCCTTTCGGCCATTTCTCCTCCCACTCCGTATATCACCTGCTTTCTTCTGTTCTCTTTATCGACAGCATGGGTTGATAATAGAGGCAGTACCAGACCTCCGGTCCATAATCCTCCGAGATGATTGTAGCGTTCCACAAGGTAAGTCTCAGCTCCAGCCCTGCTTGCCGCTATTGCTGCAGCAGTACCGGCAGGCCCTCCGCCTATTACAAGGACATCCGTTTCGGCCAGGACTTCAACCTGTCTGGATGGCTCCACAACATATTTTTTACCGGCATCAGTGCCCTGAACAGTTTTTTGCAATAAACCTTCAGAATTTGTGTAGGCTCTCCTGCTGCAACCGATACCAAGACCGATTGAGCCGGCAGCAACTGTAACCCTGGTTATAAAATCTCTTCTGCGCATTATATTGTAGTTTTACTTCATTAAGACTCTTCGTAAATATCCGTGCATGTCAAATATCAATACGTTCTATTTCAACCCATAACGGGAATATTCTACTGGTGCCGGAGAGATAGAACGGAACGAAATCGCACCTGATTGACGGAAACTTTACGTCTTTCATCTCGAGAAAGTCTGTATCGCTTTTGTCATTCTTCATCTGGTTAATAAAGGCTCCTGTTTCGACCATCATCTTTCCGCCTGAGGGAACCGGTTCAATGAACTTAAACCTGAGGTTATACCTGCCCTCATTTATCAGCACCCGCCAGAAGCCAAAGATCTCTGACTGCACCCATATTCCCCATTGCCCGTCGGCGTCATTCCTGTTGAGTATAACAGGATTTTCATGCGTGGTACCTGTTACTATACGTGGACGGTCAATCAGGTTCTCCGATGCTGCCAGTTCGTAGAAAATGAGATCCAGTTCTTTCTTAAGCCCGGCGGCCCTTTCAGGATTATCATTCAGGATATTATTCTGTTCATAAGGGTCCTGTACAATATCAAAGAGTTCAAACTTATCAATGGAGGCATTATAGTCATCCTTTCCAACGAGTTTGTACCTGCCTTTCTGCAGTGCAATATTGGTATAAAGTTCCGGAGAATGTCTGGTCCAGTAAAAGAAGAGTGAACGGTCATTTGTATTGAGATCCTCACCTCTCAACAAAGGCGCAAGGTTTATTCCATCAATCTTAAGTTCATCAGGTATTCTGGCATTACAGATATCAGCCAGCGTGGGAAAAAGGTCTATATTAGCCGCCATTGCCTCTATGTCTATACCGGTATTATTAGTTCCGGGATGCCTTATCCAGAAAGGCACCCTCACTCCTCCCCGGTAAACAGATGATTTAAGTCCTCGCATGCCTGCATTATAACGTCTTTGCTGAGGTCCGTTATCAGTCATGAAAATGACAAAGGTCTTTTCGGATATCTTAAGTTCTTCAAGCCTGGTCATAAGTCTGCCCACGTTATCATCAATATTTGTAACCATTGCATATACTCTCCTGGCATCCTCCTTATCTTTTTCGGTCATCACCGGGAAAGGCATTGTGTCGTTCACAAAACCGGAAGATGGATCCAGATCCCTGTATATATTATAATACTCCTCAGGCACCTGCAACGGGGTATGGGGTGCGTTAAAGGAGAGGTAACAAAAGAAGGGGTCGTTTCTGTTCTGATCAATAAACCTTATTGCCTCGTCAGTAAAGATGTCGGAACAGTATCCTTCATAAGCATTTTGTCTGCCATTTTGCCACAGTATGGGATTATAATAACTGCTGTCACCCCTGGGCCAGGTTGTAAAATCACCCGGTTGGCCCATACCTCCGGCAAGGTGGATTACCGATTCATCAAATCCCTGATCGCCCGGTCGCATGGGATAGTTATCGCCAAGGTGCCATTTACCGAAAATACCGGTTGTATAGCCTGCCTCTTTAAGCATTTCTGCTATCGTCACTTCGGAAGAAGCCATCATTGCTCCTCCGTTATAAGTATCCTTCACACCCGTACGGAGTGAATAGCGACCTGTCATGAGAGCAGCCCTGGTGGGTGCCGATACCGGGCATACATAGAAATTATTGAACCGGATACTCTGCCTGGCCAGGTTATCCAGGACAGGGGTTTTAACATGTGGATTTCCGGTGAAACCCAGATCGCCGTAACCCTGGTCGTCCGTGATTATGAGGATGACATTCGGTTTCGTCTGTGCCTCAGTAGAAAATGTTGATATCCCTGTTAATCCTGCCAGGAACAAGCCTGACTTAATAAAACATTGAGTTGTATTTGAAATAATCATATTTTTATTTTTGTTCCCGTCTCCTGAAGAGTCTTGATATCCGCGGAATCCACATCGGTACTTCCTTCATGTAAGTCCGGTATTCATCGCCAAAATAATCAAGAAGGATCTTCTCTTCGTAACGTGAAATATAATACAGGAAAATAACTGCAAGCAGCCACACAAACGCAGAAGCTATTGACAAAGAGAAAAAAAGCAATCCCATGTATAAAAGGATCTCTCCAAGGTAAACCGGGTGCCTGACAATTGAAAAGACACCTCTCCGGATCACCTCCGGCTTCTCTCTGACCTCATTGAATACTTTCCTCATTCCGGCCAATGAAAAAAAACCGGACAAAATCAACACAATAATCCCGGCAGAAACTCTTATAATATTCGGGACAACCTCATTAAGCCAGGTTGAAAATCCAAAAACAAACGAATCTGCGATATATACCAAACCGAAAAGTATAGCGAATATCGCCTGGCCTGCATCTCCGATTTTATGCTCTCCGATAAGGTCCGGTCTTCCTTTATGCTTTTTTGTCTTCACTTTTTCTCAAATTTTTCCTGGTTTACTGCCTGTTCCGTTCTGCAGCCATATATCAAGCCCTGGAGCACTGACGTCATTGTCAAAATCGGCAACTGCACATGAGGTCTGCTGCTTTCCACTGTTAGGAGGCTCAATGTCACCATTTCTACTGGACAGGTGCACCCAGCTGATCTGGGCAAGCATAACATTGCCTGTAAAAGTGACAATTAAGAAAGAAAGGATCAGTTTCTTCATAGATTAAGTATCTAAGTTATACGTTCAGCGTTTGGCGTTCGGCATTGAATTTATTTCAATATTACTATTGTGCCATCAATCCCGGATGGCACTATTTCATAGCCGGCACTCCATCTTACTGCAGCAGGGTTATCCTTCAGACTTCTCACATAATTGCTCAGGATCGTTGTGTACTTTAGTTCGATTGTATTATCTCCATTTTCGAGAAGTCCGCCGATATTGAACAAGGGCTTGCCATACCAGTTAATACCGGCCGGTTTTTCGTTGATCATTACTTCTGTTACTCCCTTATTAACTTCAGGAAGGAGCAGCCAGCTTCCATTTCCATCTGATTCAAATTTCGTTACGTATTTAACAGTACCTGAAAAGCTGTTAAGCTCAGGGTCATCTGAAATACCAAATCCTTCAAGAATGTCGAAAGTGCGTTTGAAGAGAGTCCCGTTATGGTGATTAAATTGAGCCTCCCATGGACCGGCAATTACAAGGAGTGTATCACCCGGTTCCCCGGGGGTTTGACTTTTATTAGTTCTTACTTTTCCGGGCTCGAATACCAGAAGCAGTGATTCAAGAGGACCGAGACTGATTTTCAGTTCATTCCTTTTTTCAGCAAAGGGAAAAGGCTTCCTTGTTCCGTCCTCCGGGTTCCATATCCATGGTCTCTTTTTACCGGTTGAGAACTTCAGCATTTCAGAAACGCTTTGTTTCCTGTTTGGATTGACAAAAAGGAATATTTCCTTAT
>Ga0334882_1005266_pt1 | contig 10331 bp, 7 predicted proteins | sample GraSluR1_MG_5_FD_207226 | JGI IMG/M metagenome (GOLD analysis project Ga0334882, IMG submission 207226) | Sludge microbial communities from methane-producing bioreactor in Wageningen University, Netherlands - Granular Sludge_15_04-R1 | ecosystem: Engineered > Bioreactor > Anaerobic > Unclassified... | reverse complement strand
TTCTCCATACAGGCCTGTTACATCTATATCCATGCTGCTCATAAGCTCCTCATCTATCTCACCCAGCATCTGGTAGGGTTCAGTTACTTTGACCGGTCTTCTTTCAAGACCGTAATATTCGCGCAGCTTTTCAACTATCCGGACATGAATTCCCGTGACAGCCGTAGAACCAAAGTCAACCACAAGCCTTTCAGGCTGCCTGTGATTGACTGTATTGATGAAATTATTTCTGGATGATCCTGCCATTATAACGGATTTTAAACATTTTTCAGACTCATAAAGTTAATTTATTCCGTGAATAAGTGCCGGACGCTGAAAAATTTTGTTTTCTGATCTTTATTCAGTATCTTAATCTTTTCACCTGATATGAATTTCGGCGTTCATATACCGGAACCTTTGCTTTTCAGTCCCCTGAAACATTACCTTCCCTTTATTAAGGATTATATCGCCCGGAAATCGGAAGAAGAGAAGTTCCCGGGGTCAGAAGCTTTTATAAAAGAACTTCGTCACCTGGGAACTTGCGTTATGGATATTTATACCGGCAGGTTGTCATCAGGTGAGATTTTTACTGAGGTAACTGACTTTCTTCGCGATAACAATACCCTGGAGAGGGAGTCATACCGCAGGTGGGCTGGTACAGGTCACAGCAACTACAGGATAATTTCGATGCCGGATGAATCACAATGGGCATTGAAATATCACAGCCATAAATCCAGATACGTCCATATCTTTCCTGCCCGTTCGAGCAGACATACCTTCAGGATCAAAGCCAATACCCTCAAATCAGCAGTTCTTTACCTCGTGCTAATCGGCAAAGACTACATCTCGGAAGATGATCTGAACAGTACAAGGGCCCTTGCCGGATTATCTCCGGTAAGGGAAGTAGCCGATGCAGAAGCAGTGACTGAAATGATCGAGATCCTCAGGATGTAGCAGTCCAAACTCTTCCGATCGCGATGAATGAATTGCTTCAGCCACATAACAGGCTGAAGAAAATACAAAGCGCTTTAGTTATGCTCTTTCAGGTAATCATCAAGCTCTTTCCTGGGCATTGGCAATTCTGAATCAGACAGGCTGTTGAGCCAGCCATGAAAATCCTTGTTCATCTCATCGGTCCATCTGCTGTCAATCTGACCGGTGGTCCAGTCTCCCTTGCGTACCCTGATGATGCCGTATTTATGTCTGAGATCACCTATTTCTGCTGAAAATATTATCTCCTGAACCAGATACGCAGGTATAAAGAGTGTGCCAAATTCACTTGCAAGTACCACATCTCCGGGTAATACGGTCACCTGACCTATCCTTATGGGTGCATTGATGGAAGTAAGCATCACCTCCTGAAGCCAGGAAAGATCCTGTCCCAATATCCATCCGTTGAATCCGTCAATATGTTTTATCTCCTGTATGTTCCTGACAGAACCCCAGAATATAACTCCACGATTCGATTTGGCATAGATCGAGCTGGCCAGTCTGTCGCCGATAAGGGTCCCCCTTTCAATTTTTCCAAAACAATCGGCAACGTATACATCTCCATCGACAAGCATATCAATTGGCCATGAATTCGATCCTCCCACCTTATTATGACCTTCAGCCAGTCCGACCTCCCTGATCAGATTTCCGAGATCGGGTCTTAAAGGCATATACTGGGCAGTAACAACCCTGCCTGTCATAACCGTATTTTTATCCGGATTGATCATTGTCCAGCCGGACTGATACTGGTTATTGAATCCGTGTCGCATCATAGCCCCCCATGCATGTGTGTACACTACTTTTTTCAGCCTTTCAAGAAGATTGTCGGACACATATGGCCTGCCGTCGGGAAGCCGCTCCCCTTCCCATTTGGAAGTCAGGGAAATAATGTAGTCACGGTCCATTGCAACCCTGTTGAACTGCGCAATGGCATCGTTCCTGCTGCAGACGAGCAATAAGATAATCACCAGTACTGATAATGAATTTTTCATTGTTCTAATTTTTAAAAGAAAATTGACACCGGTTTATTTAATCAACATATATTATGAACTTGCTATTATAAAACTAATGAATTTTACATGCCAGGTATTTTTTGTTCCATCCCCGTCAGCCGGGTTGCGGTCATCAGGAAATGGTCTCAGGGGTCCCGGATTTATTACTATTTTGATTGGAGAATGATGTTCTGCCATATTTTAATTGTAAATCCTTCTTCAGCGTTCAAATCATAAGGAATAAAGACACCATACTAACAAAACAAACTTATTTAAATTTTTCATTCTGCCTGATACAACATATAAAATTTATAAGCTGAAAATTCTGCTCCCTTTCCTGTTCATGTGAACCATCCTGTATCGGAGTCAGCTAACATCATGGAATATCATGGATATAAGCAAACTGAAGCCGGTCTATGAATGGTAAGCTCAGGTTTCTGCAACTAAACCGGATGCGACAGCGGTCAAAAGTCGCACTCCAGGGACAAATTACTGTATTATTGAACAGGTGAACAATTCCGGCCGGAAAGATGTTTATTCAGATTTAAGATGTATTATAAAAATTTCATACCTTACGATAACCAAAAAATGAAAATCATTATGAAGAACAGAATTTTATTCCTTGCGATCATGATGACCGGCATTATGTTCATAATAAGCAGCTGCCGGTCGGGCACGGGAGAAAGCACTGAAGTAAAAATTTCCGGTGAAATGCCAGTGTCCTCAATTAATTATAATGAAGATCTCGGTGGTGAACCCTGGGTGCTGGATATTGAAGAAGCAACCCTTGGTAATGACAATTACAGGTCAGCTACATGGACAGGCAAATATTTGCAGCTGGTGTTCATGACGCTTAAACCCGGAGAAGTCATTGATCTGGAGATGCACGACGGCCACGATCAGTTTATCCGGATCGAAGAAGGAGAAGCCAGGGTGTTGATGGGAAAAACTGAAGATGATCTCAGTTTTGACAAAAAAGTGTCTGATGACTGGTCAATACTTATTCCGGCCGGTTACTGGCACAAGGTAGAAAATATCGGCAGCACCAGCTTAAAGCTTTATACTCTGTATGGTCCTCCCGAACATCAGAAGGGAACCATGCACAAAACATACAAGGAGGCCGTAGAGGCGCATCACGATCACTGACATTGGCAATAATCAGCTAAATTTTTATGTGATTTTATGTCACTTCAAGCATTTTCTTGGATTAATGCTCGTCGGGGTGGTGCAGTCGGTTTAAGAACCCGGGATTGATTATGCCTATAAAGTGATATTTGTCAGCACAGGCAAGCGCAAAGCCTGCTCACGAGCTAGTCTCTCCATGGCGCGACCCGGTTCGAACGTTTCGCCCGTTGTTCCCACCGCCCCTGCTTCTCGTTACCCTTAAACCCTGCTTTTATCTTTTCCGCTAAAGCAGAACTGAGTCGCTTCGCTCCTTGTTTACTTTTGTCTTTTGTCTTCAAGAGGCGCCTGATCGGGCGCCTCTACCTGTGATCCCTTTCAAATCTTAATTCCTTCTTCAAAATTTACTCATAAAGCTTAAATATTTTTAGTGTGCTTTTTACTTATCAGAATTTCTTAATTTTAAATTGTCCCGTTCTTTGTTGAATGTTCATATTACATGCAATTAGCTAATGCTACAATCATAGACAGTAATTTATTTCTGTCTTTTTATTAACTTAAACAATTGTAATAAGGGAAGGATAGGTGTGCATGAATAATAAAAATCCTATAAAAACCATTGTCTTTGCGATAGTTGTTCTGGCCGGTATGGCTGCTTTTTCTGCAATATTTTCGGATTTCGGCGAAGGTGCTTTTATTTATGATTCCATCCGGGGGATCGGTGTCGAAATTTATGGTAAAGGTGTCTATCAGCATATGCCTGCTGGTGTGGCAATACAAGGCATAGCTCAAGATTACGTGACCATATTTATTGCAATTCCGCTTTTACTAATCTCGTTAACGGGATATCTTAAAAATTCTATCCGGTTTCATTTTCTTTTGAGCGGTGTGTTGGGCTATTTTTTTGTAACTTATTTATTCTACACGGCAATGGGAATGTATAATATGCTGTTCCTGTGCTATGTAGCTCTTATTGCACTAGCGTTCTTTGGCTTATATCTTTCAATCAGGTCACTTGAGAAATCCAATAATTTTTATTTCTCCGAAAAAACACCTGTAAAGTTTGTTGGTGGCTTTCTGATAATAAATTCAGTTTCAATTGCATTGCTCTGGTTAGGTATAATTGTTCCGCCTTTATTAAATGGAACTATATATCCTGTTGAACTTTACCATTTTACAACTTTAATTGTTCAAGGTTTTGACCTGGGTTTATTATTGCCAATATGTTTTGTAATAGCTATATTGCTTTTAAAGAAACGATTTATTGGATATGTATACTCAACGGTTTATCTTGTGTTCCTTTCTCTGTTAATGACTGCTTTAACAGCAAAGATTATTGCTATGGCGTTTAATGGAGTCAATGTAATTCCTGCTGTCTTTATTATACCCACATTCAATATGATTGCAATTCTAAGTACATATCTGATGATAAAGCATATTCAAGATGCCACACAATGAACTACCTGCAAACAATCACCCGGAGCAATTCAAACCAGACACATAATGAAGCCTTTTAGAAAAATCAGAAAAATCATACTTCTGAACAGGAAAAGAATCGATCCGGGTAAATTCATTTATACCGGTGAGCCACAAACTGAAGAAATTGAGATCAGCCTTTTTAAATACAAAAAGGAGGTATGTCTGGAAAGCAAAAGTATTTCCTCAGAAAATTTAGAAGAATTCCGAGCCGATAAATATAACTATTGGTTGAATGTTTATGGTTTAAATGATCCTGATACGATAGCATCCATCTGTAAGAAACAGGGTATTCACACCCTGGCAATTGAGGATATCCTTGATGTCAACCAGAGGCCAAAATTTCAGGAATTTGAAGATTTTTCTTTTTTAACCCTTAAGTCAATAACCGCCACCGATAATGACATATTGACCGAGCAGATCAGTTTTGTCTTAGCTGAAAAATATATAATATCATTTCAGGAAAGGAAAGCAGACTATTTTAACCATATCAGACAAAGGCTAAGAGATGATATAGGCACTATCAGAGAAAGAGGCGCTGACTTTCTGCTCTATTCAATGCTTGAATCGATCCTAGACAATTATTTCAGAACAATTAACCTTATTGACTCTGAAATTGAGGGCCTTAATTTAACGGACCTTAAAAAGTCGTCAGAACCTGATGTCCTCGGCATTATCGAAAGCCATAAGAAATTTGTTCATTTTTTAAAGAGATCCATTCTTCCCATTAAAGAGTTTACGCTTATAGCTGAGCGGGGAGATAGTAAGTTCATCCAAAAGCGCCACTTGAAATATTTTCTTGAAATTAAAGATTTATGCCTGACACTGGTTGAAAGCTGCGATGCTCTGCTGACTACCCTGGAAAGCAATACCAACCTTTTCTTTTCAATACAGGGGCACAGGATGAATCAGATAATGAAAACGCTTACCATTGTGGCAACCATTTTTATCCCACTTACTTTCATTGTAGGCATCTACGGGATGAATTTTTCAAACATGCCTGAACTGCAATGGAAATACGGTTACGCACTGGTATGGTTGATTATAGTAATTGTATTTGTGGTAATGGTGATCTACTTCCGTAACAAGAAGTGGTTTTAAAGTGCACCGGAAAGGATAAAGACCATTAATTTTGCAATCTTCTCCTGAATCCGGTTTGAGTACGTCTGCCCTTTGTTCTCCTCGATACTCTGTCAGGTTATCCACAAACCCTGCTTTTATCTTTATCTTAAAGAGGCACCCGATCGGGCGCCTCTACCGGTGATCCCGGGGCGATTCGAACGCCCAACCAACAGAACCGGAATCTGTCATTCTATCCATTGAACTACGGGACCATATTCGCTAACATCTTACGTAAACTCCTGCTTGCAGCAGTCATGTATCCATTTTGATGTATCGTTATTTTCTCTGCAAACTTAACATCAAACAAGTGGTTTTACAACTATTTCCCAAAGATTTCCTATTTTCGCGACCGGAAGATAAGTAAGAAGACGGAAGACCGGTGAACGGAGAAAAAGATTACAGCGTAAAAGTTTATGGTTATGAAATTTAAATTTGAAAACCTTATAATATGGCAACAGGCAATGGAATTTGGTGAAAATATATTCCGTCTGTCAAAGCAATTTCCAAAAGAAGAACCCCATAATCTTACCTCACAGATCCGCAGGGCAACTGATTCAATTGCTTTAAATATTTCGGAGGGTTCAATCGGACAATCAAACCTGGAACACAAAAGATTTATCGGCATGGATATTCGATCACTTGCTGGAACAGTAACTTGTCTTCATAAAGCTTTAAGGAGAAAACAGACCTCAAATAATGAATTTGGAGAATATTATAGTTATGCCTATAATTTAATGAATATGATGATAGGATTTAAAAAGAATATAAGATGAGAAATAAAATAAGAACTTCTATCAGTCGCCTTTGGTCTTCTGTCTTCCCTGCCCGACTGACTGCGTCAGCGGTCAGGCGGGGGTCTTAGGTCTATAACAACAGCTAAATAACAATTGCCAAATGGAATATAATTTCCGCGAGATAGAGAAAAAATGGCAGCGATACTGGGAAGAAAACAAAACCTTCAAAACACCTGATGACCTTTCCAATCCCAGGAAATGCTATGTTCTCGACATGTTCCCATATCCTTCCGGCGCCGGTCTGCACGTTGGTCATCCCGAAGGATACACGGCTACAGATATATACAGCCGCTATAAAAGAATGAAAGGGTACAACGTACTTCACCCCATGGGATGGGATGCATTCGGGCTCCCGGCTGAACAGTATGCAATCCAGACAGGCACGCATCCTTCTGTAACAACAAAAAATAACTGTGATACTTTCAGAAGACAAATAAGGGAGCTTGGGCTGAGTTACGACTGGGACAGGGAAATCAATACTACCGATCCATCCTATTATAAATGGACCCAGTGGATATTTATACAGCTGTTTAACACCTGGTATGATGAAGATCTTGGAAAGGGCAGACCCGTATCTGAATTGAAGATCCCTGAAGAGATAGCTGCACAGGGCAAGACAAAAATCAATGATTATATAAATTCACACCGGCTTGCATATTACGACAATGCCAAGGTATGGTGGTGCCCTGCCTGCCGTATCGTGTGCTCAAACGAAGAAGTCCTGAACGACGGGTCACATGAAAAATGCGGAAACATTGTAGAAAAGAAAAACCTGAAACAGTGGATGCTCCGGATTCCGCTTTATGCTGAAAGATTGCTTAAAGGAATTGACGATCTCGACTGGCCCGAAGGGATCAAAGACATGCAGCGTAACTGGATAGGGAGGTCAACGGGTGCCGAGGTGGATTTTGCAATAGAAGGAATGAATGAGAAGCTTAGAGTCTTTACCACCAGGCCCGATACACTTTTTGGCGCCACATATATGGTCATCGCTCCCGAATATCACCTAATTGACAGAATAACAACACCCGAGCACCTGAAAGCAGTCAGGGAATATATCAAAGCTTCTGCTCTCAAGTCAGATCTTGACAGGACTGACCTCTCCAAAGAAAAAACAGGTGTTTTCACAGGCCGCTACGCAATTAATCCCGTTAACAACAAAAAAATACCAATATGGGCTGCCGACTATGTTCTGACGGGATACGGAACAGGAGCCATTATGGCTGTCCCGGCCCATGATACGCGCGATTTTGAATTCGCCCGCAAGTTCAGCCTTTCCATTGAATGCATACAGGAACCGGACGTGGAGGACCCGCTGCAGAGAGAAAGGATAATCAAAGGTGATGAATGCTGGACCGAAGATGGAAGATATATCAACTCTTCAGATCCCTTCACAGGCATCGACATCAACGGACTTAACAAAGAGGATGGTATTGCCCGAATTACCGCCTGGCTTGAATCCAAAGGCCTTGGCAGTTTCAAAGTGAACTACAAGCTTCGCGACTGGCTTTTCAGCAGGCAAAGGTACTGGGGCGAACCATTCCCGGTGATCCACTGGGATGACGGAGAAATCTCCGTTCTGGGTAAAGATGAACTCCCTCTTGAACTGCCGCAGCTTGATAAATATCTGCCTGGTGAATCAGGCGAATCCCCCCTGGCGAACGCCGGAGACTGGTTGATGGTAGCTGATAAGAACGGCAGAAAAGGAAGAAGGGAAACAAATACCATGCCCCAGTGGGCGGGATCATGCTGGTACTATCTCCGTTTCATAGATCCCAAAAACGATGAGCGGATCTTTGACAGTGAAAAGGAAAAATACTGGATGCCCGTCGATCTCTACATCGGAGGAGCTGAGCATGCAGTACTTCACCTGCTTTACAGCCGTTTCTGGCATAAGGTTCTGTATGATCTGGGTATCGTCTCAACGGATGAGCCTTATAAGAAACTTTTTAACCAGGGAATGATCCTCGCATTTGCATATGAAAACCACGTTGGAGGAAAAGTTTCGGCTGACCAGGTGGAAGAAAGGGACGGAAAGTTCTTTAATAAAACCAACGGCGAAGAACTTAAGCAGATTGTCGCCAAAATGTCCAAGTCCCTGAAGAATGTCATTAACCCCGATGACGTTGTGAGCAAATACGGAGCTGACTCACTGAGATTATATGAGATGTTCATGGGCCCTCTTGATGTAATTAAGCCCTGGGATGACAAAGGGGTGAAAGGTGTGTTCGGATTCCTTGCCAGAGTGTTCAGATTTGTCTCTGACCCGGAGAATATAAAAACCGGTGATGAAGATCCGGAAGTACTCAAAGGTCTTCACCAGGCCATAAAAAAAGTTCAGGGAGACATTGAAAATCTGAGATTCAATACAGCTATATCAGCCATGATGATCTTTCTTAACCTGTCTGCTAAAAAAGGTGCAGTAACCCGGGAAACGGCCCTGTCGTTCACAAAGATTCTTTCGCCGTTTGCGCCTCATCTTGCAGAAGAGCTCTGGAGCATCCTGGGGAACAGGAATACCGTTGCTTACGAGAGCTGGCCTGAACTCAATGAAGAATACCTTAAAGAGCAAATGTGTGAATACCCGGTTTCGTTCAACGGAAAACTGAGATTCAGAAAAGAACTCCCGGTTGAAATGGAAAAAGAGGAAATTATCAGAAGCGTACTTGAGGATGAGAGAGCTCATAAATGGCTGAAGGAAGGAAATATTGAAAATATTATCGTCGTGCCCGGCAGGATTGTAAACGTTGTTTTAAAGAAAAATACAACCGGCTGATGTTTTTAAAAATAAGAATTGCTGCTGCTTTATTTTTTATTGTACTCTTCTTATATTCATGCACCGGGATCACCGAAAATGGGAACATGGGCCCGGAGGCTCTGACCGGTCAGGATGTCGATCCCCCGGCCAGTGATCCTGTATTTCTTTTCGGAATACCCGCCGATTCCTTTGATATCTCCTCAGGACAAATAAAACGTAACGGGTTTCTCTCGTCAATTCTATCTGGTTATGGTGTGCCTCTGCAGGAAACAGATCAGGTTATTCGCAATTATTCTGATATTTTTGATGCACGGAGGATAAAAGCCGGAAATACCTATACCGTTTTCCGTGACAGGGACACAACCGGACGTGCCAGATATTTTGTATATGAGCACAATCCATCCACATGTTATATCTTCAGTTTCAACGACTCGCTTAACATCACCCCTTATCACAGGAGTGTCAGCAGGACTTTGAAATACGCCTCGGGAACCATTGATTACTCGCTGTGGGAGACTGTACTGGCTGACGGATTGCATCCTTCACTGGTTAATGAATTGTCGGAAATATATGCATGGACAGTTGATTTTTTCGGGCTCCAGAAGGGTGACAGCTTTAAGGTCATCTATGATGAACTGTCGGTTGATGGCAATTCCCTCGGGGCAGGGCGTATTTACGGGGCTGAGTTTACGTGGGCCGGAAAAACCATCAAAGCAATTCCCTTTGTTCAGGACAGCATAGAAAGTTTTTATGACGAGGACGGAAACAGTTTACGAAAAGCTTTTCTTAAGGCCCCTCTCAGGTTTTCGCGTATAAGTTCACGTTTTTCTTCTTCCAGGCTGCATCCCATTCTGCGTATCAGAAGACCGCATCATGGTGTGGACTATGCCGCTCCTGCAGGAACTCCTGTACTTGCCATAGGGGACGGAAAGGTAGTAAAGGCCGGTTATGACGGAGGATCCGGGAGAATGGTGAGAATAAATCATAACAGCGTTTATTCAACAGCATACCTGCACCTGAGCCGCTTCGGACCTGGCATAGCCGCCGGAGCATGGGTTAAGCAGGGAGATATTATAGGGTATGTGGGTAGTTCCGGCT
>Ga0334882_1005264_pt1 | contig 10334 bp, 11 predicted proteins | sample GraSluR1_MG_5_FD_207226 | JGI IMG/M metagenome (GOLD analysis project Ga0334882, IMG submission 207226) | Sludge microbial communities from methane-producing bioreactor in Wageningen University, Netherlands - Granular Sludge_15_04-R1 | ecosystem: Engineered > Bioreactor > Anaerobic >... | reverse complement strand
TACCCGGACTGCAAAAACGCATGCCATACTCTCCTCGCACCGGGACAACTTTGTGGCTGAAGAACCAGGACTCTGCCCGGATGCTTCGTCGAGTAACGCTTACTGAATTATACCGCCGGGCCGTTATAAGCCATTCACACCCATCTTAAGAATAGAATATAATGATTGAATCCCCATCTGACATAATAAAGAGAATTAATAGGGAATTTTCAAAGTTGCTTGAATCTAGTATAGGCAACGATGACAGATTCACTTGGAGTTATCACAAAGATGATACCCTTGATAAATTAGTTGTAAAGGATGCAATGATTATAAATCCTACAACTAAATCAAGAATCTCATATTTCGAATCCAAACTTCTTGATCTAGAACGCAAGATAAAGACATTTTGGGCTTCAAATAGGGATGTTTACTCAAAAGCTTTAAGGAACATTGATGGTATATGTTCATATGTGTACAGTTGCCAAAGAGTAAATACTTTAGCTTCAATTTTTGATACTGTTATAGTTCCTGATTCAACTTTGATTCCAGAACATAAAGTTGGAAATCTCGTATCAGCGAAAAACGCCCATCATCAAATAATTGAATATCAAAGTTTGATTCCCCTTTTGAAAGCAGATACATCTTATCCCTTGGTCGCGTTGGGGCTGATGCCAAATAAAGAATTTCAAGAAAATAATATTCATATTGTTTCAAATCAAACAAATTCATTAACAAACATTGTGTTAAAAAAGAGTCTTAAAGACAAATCAAAAATAGATAGTCTGAATAATCTTAATATAATGTACCCCAAATTTAGGACAGTGATTTAAGTTGTAAAATAAAACTTAAATTGTTGTCATTATGGAAAAGAAAAGCAGAAGAAAATTCAGTGCCGAATTCAAGGCAAAAGTGGTATTGGAAGCATTAAAGGAGCATAACACCATTGAAGAACTATCCAAGAAGTATGAGATCCATCCGAACCAGATCCACACCTGGAAGAAAGAGTTTGTAAACAACGCAGCCTCTGTTTTCTCCTCCGGGGAGAAACAGATCGAGGATAAAAAGCGCCAGGAAGATGAAAGAGAGAAGCTTTATGCGCAGATCGGCCAACAAAAGGTAGAAATAGACTGGTTGAAAAAAAAACTTCAGTAAAGCCGCTTAAAGAACGCCGGTTAATGATTGAAAGAGACATCGAAATAGGAATAGGTCGTCAATGTGAGCTTCTTGGGATCCATCGCAGCGGGTTGTATTATGCACCAATGCCTGAAAACGAAGACAACCTTCATTGTATGAGGTTATTAGACGAGCAATATCTTAAAACACCATTTTACGGGATCAGACGGCTGTCCAGATGGCTTAATAAAAAAGGGTTCAAAGTCAACCGCAAACGGGTTAAGCGGCTTATGGGTCTGATGGGCTGGCAGACACTATACCGCAAGCCAAACACGAGCTGGAAGAACAAAAAGAACAAGATATATCCATATTTATTAAAAGACTTAAAGATAGATCACAAAAACCAGGTCTGGGGTATTGATATTACTTATGTGCCAATGAGAAGAGGCTTTATGTACCTGTGTGCCATCATCGACCTTCATACCCGGTATGTTGTAAACTGGGGAATAAGCAACACTATGACAGCCCAATGGTGCTGCCAGCTCGTCGAGGAAGCCATAGAGATGCATGGAAAACCGGAGATAATCAACTCGGATCAAGGCAGTCAGTTTACAAGTCTGGAATACATTGAATTGCTGTCGAGCAAAGAAATAAAAATCAGCATGGACGGGAAGGGCCGGGCCATTGATAATATATTTATTGAGCGCTTATGGAAGAGTGTAAAATATGAATGCATTTACCTGAATGCTTTTGAGGATGGGGTTCAGCTTTACAGAGGACTTGATGCTTACTTCAACTTCTATAATACTGAACGCTTCCATCAGTCTCTGGAATATGAAACACCGGAATCGCTTTACAAAAAGGCAGCTTGAGTTATTAACAAATTAACAGTTATCAACAAAAAGAAAAAAGTAGCAAAAAAGAAAAATCTTACATCAACATTATAAATGAAATACAAACTTAACTTTGATTAAATCCTGCCCTGGAAATGGGGTACATTATATAATGATTGGATGGAATATTTTTCAACTTCAAGAATCAAGCTTACAAATCACTTTGACGCATTTGAACTTCTTAAGTTATTAAATACTGGCATGAAGAATAGTTATCTTCAAAAATTAGGAGGTGTGTCATCTGTTGCTAAGGAGATTGCTGAGTTTATAGAGAACCCTCAAAGTGAAATATCTTTAGCATCCTATCAAACATTAATTTATGACATTTTCACAGGTATTGCAGATTACAATTTCGCTCAAGTTGTTTGTGACTTATATAAAGCTGATGAAGCTATACTTGACTACAATTTTTATAAATCATTAATTGAAACTGAATCTAATAATACAATAAGAAGTTTAAATCTAGATGAAGAGAAAGCTGCCGCAAGAGCACTCTTTTTTCCTGAGTTCAATTGGATCAATACAATGAATATGAACGATATAATACAATTTAGAGAAAATGATGGATGTGAGATGCTGAGAAATATTTTTAGAGAAGAACATAAATCAATTAAATATGCTAAAATAGATGATTTTGAAAATATAGTTAAAAGAACTAAAGATCACTTGGATTGTGCGATACAAGAGCATGAAAACTTATTAAAATCAAAGGATTCAAGTTATACTAAGGCTTTGAGAAATGCTTCTTTAAGTCTTGGAGCGACATTATCATTGTCAATAATTTCAGTAGCAGTACCACCTTTATTAATAATAACTTTGCCGATTTCCGCATTTTCTTTTATAAAGGGTAGCAAAAGTCTAATTGACGTACTTAACCTCGCCTTATCAGGGAAAAAGGACATTAATGGGATTAGGAAAAGGCCAATAGGAATACTTGCAAAATACTGCGGCAAATAGTTACATTTTATAAATCCAATTTCTTGATTGATATTAAATTGTCGTGACTTTTGCCCCTACAAATTAAACGGCTTATAACACGGACAATATGGGTAAGTTGTTTGTCACACTTTTTGCTTTAATACTGCTTCTAATACGGCTTTCAATACGTTGCTAAACCCGGACACGCGCATCTGCATGCAATTAAAATCCTGCATCGTGACAAATTTCTGGCTCCGAGACAAATTGTACCCCGACACTGCGCCAGTGCCCGCAACCAACTTTGTAAACGGGGACAAAATTCGTGGCTCCAATCAAACTTGTACCGCGACACGCGTAATGCTCAGAAAACTTTGTACCCGGACGGCAAAAAGTGCGCCATACCCTCCTTGCACCGGGACAGCTTTCTGGCTAAAGTACCAGGATCCTGCCCGGATGCTGCGTCGGGTAACACAACCTCCCCATATTGCCGGGCCGTTAGCAACAAATTGAAACCCTGCATAATAGAATGAATATTCTTAGAATTAAGTTTATTATTCCAAATCACTACTCCTTTGACTTGGATAATTTTAAAGGATTCTCTATTACGTTCAACAAGATCATTTTAAGATTTGAAATTACAATGTCAGAATCCCCGAGCTATAGAAGCTATGTATTCAAATCTAATGAGTTTGATTTCCCGATAGATGATGAATTAATTCAGAAAATTATTAATTCACTGTATCTTACAAGCTTAGACTTTGGGAATGGTTTATTAATCAATCCAAACCTTAAATCTTCTTGGATTGCCAAATCATTTTTAGCAGACCTCAAATCTCAGCATGGAGTAAATATTGAAGATGACTTTATTGGCGTAAAGGTATTACCATCTGACACCAAGATCATGGGTGCTGGACCTGTTACCCTTCATGGCAAATCAAGTATAAAAATATTTGAAGAGGGACTTAATAAGTACATTAATTTAAATTTTACTAATTCCGAAAAGATTATCCGAGCCATCGAGATTTATAACTCATCTACTTACCTGAATATCGTAAACAAATCAGCTGGATTCATACTTCATATGACAGCTATTGAAGCATTAATCGATCAGCCAAAAGTGTCAAAAAGACTTCAAAATTCTATAAATTCCTACTTAAATCGTGTTAATCAGTTAAAGATTGGAAAAGAAGAAAAAAGTTCCATTAATGGATCTTTAAACTTGTTAAAGAAAATGTCGATTAAAAGAAGTGGAAAATATCTAGTTGAAAGCCTTCTCGACACAGATAAAAAATACAATGGATTTTCTCCAAGTGAATTCTTTAGTAAAGCATATGACTTGAGATCAAACTTTGTACATTTTGGGATAACCAAGACGAAAGATCTAGATATAAAGACTATCCAAATGCAGTCTTTTACATCAGATCTGCTCAAAGCATATTTTAATAAAATCTGTTGCTAACACGGACAATATGGGTAAGTTGTTCGTCACAGTTTTTGCTTTTACTCCTGCATCCAAGACAGATTCGTAATGGCCGTTGCACCCGGACACGCGCATCTGCACGCAATTACAATCAGATATACCTTGACAGTTTTCTGGCTCCGAGACAGTTTGTACCGCGACACTGCGCCAGTGCCTGCAACCAACTTTGTAACCGGGGATAAGTTCGTGGCTCCAATCAAACTTGTACCGCGATCGCGCCAACACGCAAAAAAATTTGTACCATGACGGCAAAAACTGCGCCGTACCCTCCTTGCACCGGGACAGTTATATGGCTCGCCTGCCGGCGAGTACCAGGACAGTTGCCGGATGCTGCGTCGGGTAACACAACCTCCCCATATTGCCGGGCCGTTATAGCTAATGCTTTAAGCGACTAATATAAAATCTTTAAAAAAAGCAAATTTAAGTTCAAGTCATAATATATTTTAAGGTTGCCCTAATGTCACTTCTTATCAAACCCTGATTATAACTTTATAAATCAAGGATTCATGGAAGAAAACAAAACCAAAACTTCAGACTATAATAATATCAAGACAATAGTTATCAAAACACTAAGGTATTACTTAAGAATACCCATAGAAGAAATTATATATTGCCAAGCTGATGGAAGTTATTCAGAAATTAATCTTATTAACGGAGAAAAAATTATTGTTTCCAAATCTCTAAGAGTAATTGAGGAACTTTTAAAGGACGACAATTTCGTACGTTGCCATAATTCCTTTTTAGTAAATATAGCAAAAGTTGAAAAATTCAGTAGTTTTTCAAGGACGTTATCAATTTCAGGTCATATAATTCCAGTTTCAAGAAGAAATTGTCACAAAATACGTAAAGAACTTAGAGGTTCTAAATACCAGTTATGAAAATAAAGTTGCCAGAAAAAAAAACTTTAACCAGATAGAAAGGAAGTTGGACCACTTACATAAAACAAGTTTTTTTTATTAAAAAATTCTCATAATTTACTTTCAGAAAATGATGAAAGGATCTTTGACTAAAATGTGTTCTAAACTGCAATCTAAAATCTATTAAAAAAAAAATTATGAAAAAAATAGCTGGTTTTATATTAATCTTGTTGAGTACATTTCTCTTACAAGTGAGCATTAATACATCTAATAAAGATGTTAAAATTCAACTGGGACAAAAAGCAAAAGCTGATTATCCGCCCGGAGGAGTAACTTGCTATCCCTGTATACTAATACGCTGTTACGTTGGTTCTATAGGTGGTACCCCTTTTTGGGTACAGGACTATATTAACGATTATAGTCAGTGGGAATAGAGGTGTAACATACGTTAAAAAGCCTGAATAATCCTTCATCATTTTTATTTACTATATATTTACTTGCAATGCTAAAAAATAGTATAGTAGTAAGCACAATATCTATAGCGTTTTTATTGGTTGTGCTAAATTGTAATCCAAACAAAAGTATCATTTCATATTTTAAGGAGTTTGACATATTAAAGCCAGAATCAGTTTTACCGCTAAATGATTTATATTTTAAATTTGCTCGGATTAGTGAATTAAATGACTCAACTTTAATAATAACTGCAAGAAGTATTAGTCATACTTCGGGTAATTCTTTGATATATTTCATATCAAAGAACACCGGTAGTATTATAAGAGAAATTGGTCCATCTGGTCGTGGACCTGCAGAGCTGATGGGTGTTTTTAGTACGTCAATCCTCAAAAACGAAATTATTTTTTATGATCCAATTAGTTATAAAATTCTAAAATATAATTTCATAAGGGATTCCTCTAATTATCAAAGTTTTAAAATAAAAAAGGAATATATTATTGATTACCTTTCTGTAATTGATAGTAATAAATATATTTTATTAGGTCTATTTAAAGGGAAAATGTTTAACTATTTGAATTTAGAGACGGGTGAAGAATTTGTTAATATCGATTATCCTAAATTACAAAATCAACAAGATGCAGACTCGAAAAAAACCGGATTTTTAAGTTATTCTGCATTCCCTGGATCATTAATAAAGCGACCGGAACATTCATCTTTTGCTTTTTATTCTTCAACATCTGAGTTAATTCAAATAATAGAAGTTATTGGCAACATGATAATAGGGAAAAAACAAATTTTATACGATCTACCTGTAGGAAACATAGTATTTAATCAAGATGCATTTATTTGGGGGTATAATAATAAATCTAAGTATTGCTTTATTGATGGTACGGCTTCTGAGAAATATTTATATCTACTTTATAGTGGAAACTACATAAGAGATAAAAATTCCATTTTAAGTAACTGTATTTTGGTTTTTGATTGGAATGGAAATAAAATAAAAAAAATTGATCTTGACAGAAAAGTATTTGCAATTAGTGTCGACAGCAAAGATCAAGAGCTATATGCGTTTTCTTTAAATGAAAATACTTTCAAGAATGAATTACTACATTACTTACTCTCAGCAAATTATTAACAAAATAACTGTTTTAATAATTTTATTTACCTCATGTTCACAAAATAATCAAAATGAAAAAGTTGATTGGTTAGGACGCGTATTAGTCCTACCCGAAGTTACTTCTAATCAAAATAAAATAGTAGTACGATTTGAAGGTGACTGTCCAGCATGTGTCAGATCAATTGATGAATGGAAAAAATTTGTTGAATCAATAAAAATAAAGAATGAAGAGTTAAAATTTGTTTTTTATATTGAATCTGTAAGGATAGAAACATTTAATGTAATTAAAGAAAAGCTTTACTTTATAGATTATGTTATCAATGATTATCAAGCAACTTTCTTTAGGAAAAACCTTTTAAAGTATCCATTTAACATTGAGGATCAAACATTTTTGTTGAATGAAAAAAACCAAATACTACTAATAGGTAATCCCATTATTAAAAAACAACTAACTGCCAAATATTTACGGAAGGTATGAAAATAATTTTTTGTTTTTTATTCCTTGTAAATAATCCCACATATCAGAAATATATTATAATAAATAATAACCTATATTACATGTCTAGTGATATGATTAAATCAATTAAAACAGAATATAAAATCCAAGAGAATGATGTCCGTAAGTATTTCTTTAATTCAGATAGTTGTTTCACTTCAACTGTAGAATCTATAAATATTAAAAGCATTAATCCCAGCATTGATGATCCGTTTGCTAGGTTTAATGTTAAAAACACTGAATTGCTGTTTATTTGTGAAGATAAATTTATTGACGACAAATATATTCTTCAGGATGACATTGAAAAAATTGAAGTACTGACAAAAGATGAATCTATTAAAAAATATGGATGCAAAGGTTTAAATACAATTATTAGAATAATCCTTAAAAGGGGAAGGTCTATCCAAAAAAAACCTATTGGTGGTTTTGTTATAGTCCATGGGATAAGGTAAATATACTTTGGATATTGAATGAAAATTTTCTCTCAGTTAGCGTTTACACAATCTAATCTATACTACAAATAACTTAGTTTTATGTTGTAACAATATTCTATCTATTCAATCCCCAATGGTATATTTTCATTAATATGGATTCTAAAAATACCTCTCTGTTCAGTTACAATCTTTGGGAATTATTCTGACCTATCCTTTATTTGATATCTGTTGGTTACAAAAGCTGTCTTTTTTATAATTTTTTTGATAGTCTGACTGTTAAGAAAGCAATGAAGGATAGATCTATTTATTTATTTTGACTCATCTTCTACAGTTGCAATTTGTATCTGGTTGAAAAAAAGCATAATACGAGCATGAAAATTTTCTTTGGCACTACATTTCTATTTTCCTTATTGTTGGAGGCAATGCCATTCCAACGGCTTTAAAAACCTTATAACAGTCACCCGAGGCTTCAGTACGTAAGGCAATCTTTCTGCCTGATTGCTCAATCACTACTTCCTGTAACCTCTTCAGATCCTGCTTTACCTGCATCCATTCAATACTCTCTCCGGTTACTTCCATTCTCATGTCCAGTTCCTTTCTCAACACAAGAGCCAGAAAACTGCAAAACACGTGACCTCTTATAGTTTCATCGACCTTATGGTATATAGGTCGAGTTTCAAGAATACTCTTTACATCCCGGAAAACATGTTCCACCATCCATAACTCCTTATATTTCAAAGCAATCTTATCTGCAGGCATATCCAAATTAGTCGTTAGTACCCATTTCCCATCATTACGTTCTTCCTCCATTACCTTTGAATCATCTATCTTGATCGCACCTTTGGTTATCTGCAGGTACTTCCGGTATCCCTTGTTGCCGATCATCGTTTTTGCACCACTCTTTATCCTGTCCCTTAAGCTTTCCACGATCATGTCTCTGTCTGCCTTATCTTTTCTGGACTGCCTGGGATTAAGGCATACTATATACCGGGTGTCATTATGCATCACTTCTTTTACCTTCAGCGGTGCCGGCGCTTTTGACAGTTTTATCTCCGGAACAACTTCCTGGTATCTCCCTGCCCTGGAAAGAACCTCTCGCTTTACATGGTTTACTCTTCGCATCCTTACTCCAAGGATATAGTTAAGTCCCCTGGCTTCCATCGTCTCGACCGTACTTTGGCTTATCATTCCTCGGTCTGCCACTATACACATCTTCTCAACCCCGAAGCGTTTGCGTAACCTGTTTGCAACTGGCAGCAGGGTATTGACATCGGCTATATTGCCAGACCATATCTCGCAACAAAGAGGGAATCCTTTATTGTCAAGTACTGCTCCAACTACCAGCTGTCTGCGGTCGGATCGATGATCTTTGCTGTTACCGTATTGACCAATCTCTTCTCCACCTTTACCTTCGAAGTAAATGGATGTGGTATCGAAAAATACCAGTTCAAGTTCAGTAAACAAATTGCGCCTTATAGAAAACAACTTTTCTTCAACAAGGTCCTTTATACACCGGGGAGCAAAAGGAGTTTTGCCCCGCTGGTCATCAACAGGACTACCAAGAAAGGCCATGGCACGATAGAAGTGGTGCAGGGATAACCTTTCTGACCCATCAATGCGATAACCCTTCATCCAGTATTCGCAGGAACGGTCAGATCCGCTGATGAATAACCGGTGAAGTACTGTCACGAATATGGCCCTCTCAACATTAAATTCAAATTTCCTCCCTTCAATGAGTTGATTTATAATACTATATATACCGCACTCCCTCCATAGCCGCTCAAAAACAAGAACCGGTCCAATAATAAATGATACACTTCTAGGATCACCCCGGCCGGTAAGACACATCAGAACCTCCTGAGAATACTTTGATAGAGAAGTTATTATGGATTCTATTTCTCCTTTTTCCTGTAATTCCTCTAATCTGCCAAGAGTACATATTACCCTTTGCTTGACCTTTTTCCCTTCCCTGTAGGTCTGGACAATCTGCAAATATTGATAGCTACCTGTCTTTTTTAACCTGACAAACATTGCGTATTATTTTATCACTGCAAATATCTGATAGATATTATTTATTATCAAGCTTTTTATGAATTATGTTTGGCACTACATTTTTTTCAAAAATACACTTTTCAGACCTTAAACGACTGATTATCAAAACATATTTTTTAACTTGACCTCATCAACTGTAGAAGAAAAGTTTGATACTAAACTTCAATGAAAACCTATGGTTTATATACCTTACTTTTCTTAATCTCTATTTCACTTGTAGTTTTTGCTAAGTTATTTTGGCTTATTATTGTATTTATACCAAGTAGCCTATTGTTTTACTTATCGACCTCAAATTTTTATAATACATTTCATTTTAGGAAGATGAAATTAATTTCAATCTTGGTGTTTCTATTATCTATTTTCCTATTTTCCTTAACGGTCCGCCTTTTTGTTTTTGATTTTTATTTAATAGCTTCAGAATCAATGAAGAATACGCTTCAATCAGGAGATATTGTTTTGGTCAATAAGCTTGCATATGGACCTAGAATGCCTGAATCTCCTTTCCAAATTCCATTTATTAAAAATTATTCATCCATAAA
>Ga0334882_1005260_pt1 | contig 10336 bp, 8 predicted proteins | sample GraSluR1_MG_5_FD_207226 | JGI IMG/M metagenome (GOLD analysis project Ga0334882, IMG submission 207226) | Sludge microbial communities from methane-producing bioreactor in Wageningen University, Netherlands - Granular Sludge_15_04-R1 | ecosystem: Engineered > Bioreactor > Anaerobic > Unclassified... | reverse complement strand
ACTCAGGTTTTGGGTTCACGTCGATGCTCTCCAGACCTGTGCGGGTGCGGGTCCTCCATCAGATACCCAACGCCGGAGGCAGCACCTCATCGGCGGTCCGCCGCGCATAATCCTCCGGGGCCACCTGCGTGTAGACATCGGCAAACTGCGTCAACCGCTTGTTGAAGTAGAGCTGGACGGTCCCGGTCGGGCCACTGCGATGTTTCGCGATCATTACGTCGGCCACGTTAGGATTCTCGGTGTTCTCGTTGTACAGCTCGTCGCGGTAGATGAACATCACAATATCCGCATCCTGCTCGAGCGACCCGGATTCCCTCAGATCGGAGAGAACAGGGTGCTTGTCCTGGCGCTGCTCGACAGCACGCGAGAGCTGCGAACCGGTCATCAAGGGCACGTCGACTTCGCGTGCCAGGCCCTTGAGCGAACGCGAGATAAACGACACCTCCTGGACACGATTGTCGGAGCGAATGTCCGAGTCCATCAACTGCAGGTAGTCGAGGAAGATGACGTCGAGGCCGCGCTCGGACGAGAGCCGACGGCACTTCGTGCGCAGCTGCAGCACGGTGATCGCCGGCGTATCGTCGATATAGATCGGAAGCTCCGAGAGGTGACCGATCGCCTCGGCAAATGCAGGCCACTCCTCATCCTTGAGCTGCCCCAGGCGCAGGCGCTGGGCATCGATGCCGCTGACCTGCGCGACCAGACGCTGTACCAGCTGTTCCGCCGACATCTCCAAGCTGAAGAACGCTACCACCTTACGCTGCTCGGCGGCATGGAGGGCAAAGGTCAGCATCAGCGATGTCTTGCCCACACCGGGACGGGCAGCGCAGATCAGCAGATCGGAGCGCTGAAACCCACCTAAGATACGATCCAGATCACGAAAGCCGGAGGGCACGCCCATGATCTCACCGCGGTGCGCATAGAGGTTTTCAATGTGATCGTAGTAGCGCGGCACGATCTCCTGGATCGGCTGGAGGTCACGCGTCAATCGCTTCTGCGAGACGCCAAAAAGCGCCTTCTCCGAATGATCCACGACGCGATCCACCGGCAGGGACTCATCATAGGCGAAGCGCGCGATGTCGCTCGCCGCATCCAGGAGGCGGCGGCGCACAGCAGCCTGCTCCACCAACCGGCCATACGACTCCACGCTGATCGCGGAGGGCACCGCGGTGATCAACTGAGAGATGTAGGCGTCGCTGCCGGCGGCATCCAAGCGATCCTGTTGCTCCAACTCCGTCGTCAGCGTCAGAAAGTCAATCGGATCGCGCCGCTCGTGAATGCGGATCATCGCTTCATAGATCCAGCGATGCTTCTGGAGGTAGAAGTCTTCGATCTGCAGGAAAGGAAGCACTCGGTAGATCGCCTCGGGGTCGATCATCAACGCCCCGAGCACAGCCTCTTCCGCTTCGATATTGTTGGGTACCGTCTTGTCAGGTAAGGACATATCCCTCATCTATCTATCGGCCCGAACGCCTCGCATCTCACGATGGGCCGAGCACCAACCCTCAATCCTCGTTCGGCGTGTCGCCAAAGTCGAGCGAACTAAGAAAGTCACGGAAGACACCAAGGCTCTTCTCGTCCAAGCCCTCCTGCTCGCGGATGTCACCCTCAGGCACGACACCGGCATCCCGCAGGACCGATTCGGCCACATAGATCGGCACCCCGGTGCGCACCGCAATGGCGATGGCGTCACTCGGACGCGAATCCACCTCGATCTCAGCCTCCCCTGTCGACAACAATAGCGTCGCATAGAAGGTATTGTCGGCCAGATCGTTGATGTAGATGTAGAGCAGCTCTGCACCAAGTGCATCCAGCACGTTCACCACCAGGTCATGCGTTAACGGCCTGAGCACATCAATCCCCTTCGCCCCGACCGAGATCGCTTCGGCCTCGCAGGGACCGATCCAGATAGGCAGGTAACGGTCCGAGTCAAGCTCCCTGAGAACGACGATACGATGCGAAGAGACCAGACTGACCTGGATCGTCTCGATCTTGACCTCAATCATGATGTCCTCCCGGGATGGCGACCTAGCAATGAGGGTGACGGCACGGTGATTATACCCCCCGCCCCCTCAGACAACAAGTCTCGGCATCATGACGCCTGTCCGGCACAGCACTCACCGATAAGGCGCACGCCGTCCAACGTCAACCAGGGATCCACCACAGCAAAGAGCTCGGTGAGCGGCGCGATGATGCTGGAGAGCCCGCCGGTCGCGATGACCGGCGCCTCTTCACACATCTCGGCCCTGAAGCGCCTGATCATACCCTCCACCAACCCTACATAACCCAGGAGAATGCCGGACTGGATCGAGTGGACGGTATTCGTACCGATGGCCCGAGCGGGTGGGGTGAGCCGCACCTGGGGAAGCTGCGCCGTCCCGCCGGAAAGCGCCGACGCCGCCAGATTGATCCCGGGGGCGATCGCAACCCCCATCAACACCGGCCCGTCGGAAACCGCCGTAAAGGTCGTCGCCGTTCCGAAGTCCACGACGATGCAGGCGCCCTTCAGCCGCTTGTAGGCAGCCACGGCGTCGGCGATCAGATCCGCACCGAGCTCCGCCGGGTTATCCACAGCGAAGCGCAACCCCATCTCCACGGTGTGGTTGATCACTAAGGGGGCCACGGGACTTTCCCCGGCGAGCATCTCCTCGATGCGTCCCGTCAGTGGGGGCACCACACTGGCGATGACGATGCGATCGAAGTCGGCCATAGTTAGGTCGACCTCACGCAGTAATGCACGGATCAGGACGCCGTATTCATCCGCCATCTTGTCGCGCACGGTTCGCACGCGCCAGTGATGCCGCCACGCGATTCCATCGTGCACGCCGATCATCACGTTCGTGTTTCCAACGTCCATCGCCAAGAGCATCTCACGCCTCCGTCCCGTCAAGAACCCTGTGAGACCAAGAAGCTATCACATCCCCTTGGTCGTCAGTCTGAGAAGTGTAACCCGGATTCAGGCCGAAGGCAACGCCCCGTTCGTCCATGGTATAATGACGAGGTGAATAAGAGAATCCTCCAGATCGCCATCACGCTGGTCTTGAGTGTGCTGGCAGTCTACGTCGCGCTCCGCGGCATCGATTTCGACGATGTGGGCGCGGCATTGACCAGGGTGGACTGGCTGTGGGCAAGCGTGACCCTGCTGTTGATCGTTGGTACGCTGGTGATACGTGCAGCGCGTTGGCGGATACTGCTAGGGCGCGAGATCTCGCTAAGGGACGCCTTCGGCCTGATCGGCATCGGCTATCTGATCAGCGGCGTGCTCCCATTTCGCGCAGGCGACCCGGCAAGAGCGGTGGGGGCGAGTTTCCGCGGACCCGTGTCGGCGCTGGCAGCGCTCTCCACCGTGGTCGTGGAACGCGTGCTCGACCTGCTGCTGATCGTCCTTATCCTGGTCGTGAGCCTGCCGCAGGTACCGGGGCTACAGGCTTATCTGGCGACGGGGGACGCCTCCGGCGACGGGCTGCTCCAGGGCGCCATCTCCCTCAATATGCTGCTTCTGCTTAGCGGCCTCCTCTCCTTCGTGATCCTGCTCGTCTTCGTCCTCGTGGCGATCTTCCCGGGCATGACGGAGCGATTAGCCCACCGGGCCTTGAAGACCCTCGGTATCGCTGACATCGACCGCTGGCTAAAGCCGCTCCGGAGCGTCCTGAGCGGGCTGAAGGCACTGCGGTCGCCCAAGGATGGGGCCGCCATCGTCGTCTGGTCCTTGGCGCTTTGGACCGTCACCGCAGCCTACTTTATGGCGATGATGTGGGCCTGCCGCGCCTTCCTTCCAACAACGTCCTTTCTGCAAAGCATCGTGGCGACATGGTCGAGCGCATTCGGCATGGTCTTCCCGTCGACGGGCGGCATCGGCTCCTTTCACTTCGCCGTACGCGAGGCGCTCTTCTGGGGGTTTGACATCCCGCGAGATCTTGGCTTCACCTACGCCGTGCTCGTTCACGCACTGCCCTATCTGACCGGTATCGCCCTGGGAGCGATCGCGCTTGTCTCCTGGGGTATGTCACTGAAGCACCTGGTGCAGGGCGGACAGGAGATCGACCATGCCTGACCATGTCCTGATCACGGGCGGGGCCGGCTTCATCGGCGCGAACTACGCACACCGCCTTTTGGAGCGCGGAGAGCGGGTCACCGTCTACGACAATCTGTCCAGGCGCGGTGCGCAGGCCAACCTCGATTGGCTTCAGCAGGTCGGGAGCGGCACCCTGAGCGTCATCCGGGGTGACGTCCGCGATGCCGAGCGGGTCGCCGATGCAGCCGCCGAGGCGGACGTGATCGTCCACCTCGCCGCTCAGGTCGCCGTCACAACGTCGGTCGCGAATCCCCGGGAGGACCTCGAGATCAACGTCATGGGGACCTTCAACGTACTCGAAGCTGCCCGTCGCGCCGCCAAGCCCCCCTTGCTCATCTACGCCTCAACCAACAAGGTCTATGGTGGTATGGAGGGCATCGCCATCGAGGAGCTGGCGACCCGCTACGCCTACCGTGATTATCCCTATGGCATTCCCGAGAGCTATCCCCTGGACTTCCACTCGCCCTACGGCTGCTCGAAGGGGGCGGGAGATCAATATGTGCGCGACTATGCACGCATCTATGGCCTACCGACGGTCGTCTTTCGCCAGAGCTGCATCTACGGACCGCGGCAGTTCGGTATCGAGGATCAGGGCTGGGTCGCCTGGTTTATCATCGCCGCACAGTTGGGCAGGCCCATCACCATCTTCGGCAACGGCAAACAGGTGCGTGACCTGCTCTACATCGATGACCTGCTGGATGCCTACGACGCAGCCATTGAGCACGCCGACCGCGTCCGCGGCGAGATCTATAACTTGGGTGGCGGGCCGGATAACCAACTCGCGATTTGGCAGGAGTTCGCCCCACTTCTGGAAGAGCTGAGTGGACACCCTATTCCCGTCTCCCGTGGCGATTGGCGCCCGGGAGATCAACTGATCTTCGTCGCCGACATCCGCAAAGCCGAACGGGACCTGGGCTGGCGGCCCAAGGTCGGTGTCCAGACCGGCACCGGCAGGCTCTATGCTTGGGTGCGAGATCACAAGGAGCTGCTGTAGCCGGATATGAATGTCCTGATCGTCCTCACCTATTACCGTCCCCATACGAGCGGCCTCACAATCTATGCTGAGCGGCTGGCCCAAGGGTTGGTCGCGCGCGGACACCGGGTCACGGTGCTGACCTCGCGATACAGCCGTCATCTACCGAGCATTGAGGAGGTGGATGGGGTGCGCGTGGTGCGCGCTCCGGTGGCACTGCGGATCAGCAAGGGTGTGATCATGCCGACTTTCGGCTACCTCGCCTGGAAGTACGTCCGCGAGGCCGACGTCATCAGCCTGCACCTGCCGCAGTTCGACGCCGCCGGTGTCGCCCTACGCGGGAAACTCCTTCACAAACCCACGCTGCTCACCTATCACTGCGATCTGGAGCTGCCTCCCGGTCTCTTCAACCGCATTGTAAACAAAGTCGTCCTGCTGATGAACGATCTGGCAGGTCGCAACAGCGATGGCGTCGTCGCCTACACGCGCGATTTCGCCGACCACTCCCCCTTCCTGCAGAAGTTCGTCCACAAGCTACACGTCATCTCGCCTCCCGTCGCGATGCCCGAGTCGTCCAAGTCGGGGATCGTCGCATTTGAGCGCATGTACAACCCCGAGGGCAAGCACCCCATCATCGGGATGGCGGCTCGGCTCGCCGCTGAGAAGGGCGTCGAGATCCTGCTCCAGGCCTTGCCCAAGATCCTAGAACGCTACCCCGATGCGCGCGTGCTCTTCGCGGGCCAGTTCCGGGATGTGTTAGCGGAAGAAGCCTATGCGGCGCGCCTGTTACCGCGCATCAGGGTCTACGAGGAACGCGGACAATGGCGCTTCCTCGGCGTCCTCGATGCGGCCCAGATGGCCGCCTTCTATCCGAATTTGGACGTCATCACCGTACCCAGCCTCAACTCAACGGAGTCGTTCGGTCTGGTGCAGGTCGAGGCGATGCTGGCGGGCGTGCCAAGCGTCGCCAGCGACCTGCCCGGTGTCCGGCAGCCGGTGCTTCAGACCGGCATGGGGGAGATCGCACCGGTCGGCGACGCAGACGGTCTCGCGGAGGCCATCCTCAAGGTCATCGACAACCGTGCGTCCTACGTACAGCCTCGACACGAAATCGAGGAACGCTTCTCCATCGAGCGCACGGCTCTGGACTATGAAGCGCTCTTCGAGCAACTGTTGGAGCGCAAACGGCGCTGACACCACAACGCGGGTGAGGACGAACCCCACCCGCGTGACGATTACAGCATCGGCAGCTAGTCGACCAGCTGTCCGTCCCGCAACTGCACGATCATATCGACGTAGTCATCCACCAGCGGGTCGTGAGAGGCCATCAACATCGTGATGTTCTCCTCTTTGACGATCTCCCGAAACAGCCCCAGGATCTCGCGCGCCGTCTCGCTGTCCAGCTCACCCGTCGGCTCATCCGCTAAGATCAACAGCGGGCGATTGGCCAACGAGCGTGCAATCGCGACCCGCTGCTGCTGACCACCTGAGAGCTCATAGGGGCGATGGTCCATCCACTTGCGCAGGCCGACCAGGTCCAAGCAGTAGGTGGCCCGCTCGTGACGCTCGCGGGCGCCGACGCCCTTGATGCGCAGCATCAGCTCCACATTCTCGTAGGCGGAGAGTGTGGGCAGCAAGCCGAACGATTGAAAGACGAAGCCGAGCTGCTCCCGGCGCCACTGCGTCAGCTGCTTGTCGTTGAGGCTCGAGAGATCATACCCGAGGACTCGGACCTCGCCGCTGGTGGGCTGATCCAGGCCGCTCAGGCAATTGAGGAGCGTGGTCTTGCCGCTCCCGGACCGCCCTTTAAGCGCGATGAAGTGCCCGGGTGCGATTTGAATATCCAGCCCACGAAGGGCGGGCACCTCGATGTTGTTACCGATCTTGTAGACTCGCCACAGATTCTCGGTCTCGATAGCGAAGTCGAACTGTGCTACTTCTAACCTTGTCGCCATACTCTACTCTCCGCCCTTTCGTCCGCGCCCGCCGATGACCGGCAGATCGCCGCGCTTGAGGCGCTGCAGCAAGCCGCTCAACCCACGGGCCTTCTTGGCCTCCTCAAAGCCGGTCGCCAGCAGCTCCGCGTCCTGGACATGGCCGAGGTCAACGTTGTCGGCGGGCAGCACGAGGATCCCATCCTCGGTCATCTCCAGGCGCGCGCGACCCTTGATCCCGAACTGCAGCAGATAGTCCTTGGGGATCTGCAGACGGCCCGCGGCGTCGACCACCGTGAGTTCTTCGAACATCTCCTCGGTCATCTGATCCGCATCTGCACCAAACCCAGGGGTCACCGAGGGCGTGCCGTTCACCCTCGATCGGACGGTTTCGGTGGCCATCCGACCGTCACGAATCGCGACGACGCGGTGGACGTGACGCGCCAGCGTGGGATCGTGGCTCACAATCAGCGTGGTGAGGCCGAACTCGCGATTGAGATCGTTGAAGAGCTCGTAGATCGTCAGCGCCGTCACGGAGTCCAACTCTCCCGTCGGCTCGTCCGCGAGCAGGATCTTGGGATCATTGGCCAGCGCCACCGCGATCGCGACGCGCTGCTGCTCACCGCCTGACAGCTCAGAGAGCTTGTGACGCATCCGCTCGCCCAATCCCACCGTCTCGAGGAGCTCCTTGGCGCGCTGGTTGACCATGCGCCCCGCCTTGCCGGCCAGCGTCATGGGCAGCTTGACGTTCTCGAAGGCATTCAGGTAGGGTATGAGGTTGCGCGCCCCGTGCTGCCACACAAATCCCACGTCCGAACGTCGGTACTCGTTGAGCTCACGGTTGGACAGCTTCAGCAAGTCCTTACCGTCGACCCATGCACGGCCCGCAGAGGGCCGATCCAGGCCGCCCAAGACGTTCATCAACGTGCTCTTGCCGCTTCCACTGGCGCCGACAATGCCCAGAAGCTCGCCGGGCTGGATCACCAGGTCAAGCCCTTGCAAAGCGACCACCTCAAGGTCGGCGACCTTATAGATCTTGACCAGATTGTCGCAGACAATGAAGGGCTTGGCCCCACCCTCACCTGCCGCATACGCCACCTTGGGCACGAGTTCCGCCGCCGATGACGTCGCCGTATCCGGCGAAGTTCCTAATCGTTCTGCCATCATCTCCATCCTTAGGGAATCAAATCCACCACGGCTATGCCGTCTCGCCCAGCTTGACCGCCTCGAAGATCCTCATGCGACGCAGCATCACGATGAGCGCAGCTAGCGCAACCACAAACAACATCACAAACAAGCCATAGATCCGGAAGATCTCCGTCCAGGCAACATCGACTACATAGGGCGGGATACGGGACGCCTCATCCACGCCGATTTGAAGGAAGGGAATGAAGAACTCGCTGACCCATCCCCCCAACAGCGTGCCTAATCCTCCGCCCATGAGAATCAGCAGCGCCAGCTCCCAACCCAGGAAAGCGGTCATCTGCCGTGCCGAGAGCCCGACAGCACGTAATACTCCAAACTCGATGAAGCGGCGCCTGAAGGAAAAGAGCGCGTACATCAGGAATCCCACCACCGTGAGCACGGCAGCTGCGGTGAAGCCCACCGAGAGCACGCCAAAGAGACCCTGGCGCTCAGGCAGCTCCTGCTCACCCGCTATGCTGACCTCGGGGGCCCGCCAATCATACGAGAAGAGGTTGAGGTGCTCGTTCACCAGTGTGTCGACATCCACATTCGACGCGAGGCTGATCCACACATCGTAGGGATATTGCTGCCCGGCCCGTTCGAAGAGATAGTCCAGGTCGCCGACAAAGAGGGGGCCCACCGAAGGGTACCAGGTGGGGAAGTAGGTGAACGTGCCCACGATTCTGAGATCCAGTGTCGTCCGCATCCCATAGGTCACCACCTCAACGCGGAGGTCGTCCCCCAGGTTAAGTAGGTTATCACTCAGGAATTCGTCGGGGACTAGAACGCCGTTGCGCTGCAGCGCCAGCTCATTCATCAATCCGCCCAGGCTCTGCGAGGCGAAGTCATCCCGCCAGTAGCTGATCTGGGGAAAGCTAGCACGCTCAATCCCCATAAAGACCCCGCTATGACGTCCGGTCACGACGACTGCCGTGGACGGATACGTCGCAGCGCGCATGACCGATTCAACGCCCGGCGCCCCAAGGTAATCACTCACCGGCAGGAAGAACCAACGCGGTCCGGCATCCTCCGGCGTCGCCTCCTCATCGCCCGAGCCGCCGAAGGCCGGCGCTGAAACGCCTTGCGTCCCCACGCCCCGCTCCACAAAGCGTAGCTCAGCCCCTGCCTGATAGAAGGTCTTGTCATGCAGGTGCTGGTCCAGCGTATGGGCCAGCGACGCCGTGAAGGCCGACAGACTGAGCGTCAACACGAGCAAGATCAGTGGCGTTGTGTAGAAGCTGGGCGATCGCGCCAGGTGGCGGGAGGCCATCAGGAGACCGACCGACCGCGTGTGCCCGGCGACCCAGCTGACGAACGACATCACCAACGGCATGAATCTCAAGAAGATCAGGGTCAGCGCCAGGATACCCAACGCCGGGATCAGGAAGAGCAGCGGGTTCTGAAAGGGCGCGCTACCGAAGCTGTCCTCCAACAACACGACACTGCCCTGATTGCGCAACAGATAGGCACCATAGCCCGTCGGAATCAGGAGCAGCACATCCAGCCAGGCCCGCTGCCACCACGGCTTACGCATCATCCGGGCCTGCTCGCGCTTGTACGACACCACCGTGTGGTTAGCAGCCCCGAAGACGGGCAGCACCTGCGCTACCATCCCGATCACGACGGCGACGACGCCGAAGCGCAAGGTATCCGGCGTGACGACAACACGCAGCGCTTCCGTCTCCCCGGCGAAATCGAGGAAGCTACGCGCCTGTCCGATGAGTTGTGCAATCACCATGCCGACCGGGGAGCTCAACAGCAGGGCGATGCCGCCCAGGATCAGGCTCTCCAATGCGGCAATGCCCACCATCTGAGCCGCCATTGCGCCACGGCTGCGCAGAACGGCGACCTCGTTGCGGCGCCGTTCGGTAGCCAGGCCCGCCGTCAGCGTGATAAAGGCCAGCAACAGCCCCAAGATGGGGATGCTGAAGGCATAGAGCAGGATCGTCAGCAGGTTCGCCGAGCGGCGGTAGTCGAGCAGGGCGTTCATCGGCGACTGACCGAGCGTCGTATTGGGCAGCAACGTGGCCGCGCGCTGCTGTACGGTCCGGGTGCGACGGATGAGCGGGCCCGCATCGTTGTGAGTAATGGTCTGACCATCCATCACGAGATACCACACCGCCGTGTAGACTTCCTCAGCGATCTGTCCACCAATCGCGTGAACGAAGG
>Ga0334882_1005258_pt1 | contig 10338 bp, 9 predicted proteins | sample GraSluR1_MG_5_FD_207226 | JGI IMG/M metagenome (GOLD analysis project Ga0334882, IMG submission 207226) | Sludge microbial communities from methane-producing bioreactor in Wageningen University, Netherlands - Granular Sludge_15_04-R1 | ecosystem: Engineered > Bioreactor > Anaerobic > Unclassified... | reverse complement strand
CTCCTTATCTCGGAGAGATACGCTGTCCTGTGTTACTGATAGCAGCTGATCAAGATGCTGTCAAACCCCAAAAGTACTCAAGGATTATTGCCTCACAAGTGCCTACCGCAGAGTTTCACACAGTCAGAGATGCCGGACATGCTCTCTTCATCGAAAAGCCGGAGCACCTCAACACTCTGCTTCTCGGCTTTCTGAAGAAGATCTCAAAGAAACGCACCTAGACCTCTGCAACAGAATGACTGACATCCCCAAGGTCGCTCAGCAATTGACCAGAGTCTGGTACAGGAATATGCGAAACCTGATTGCTGTCCTCGTCCCTTGACATAAGAACTCGATATCCTGCATACTCTATGGCTTTCTTCAGGGCCGCGTTGATCGGATAGCGCATCGATGAAAGGTATGGGTCCAGGCAATACACTCGATTCGCGTAATCTGACATAATGGGTATCTTCATTATCGTCTGACTCATGACACTTGAGACCCTTCCCAGATGACTCTTCTTCAAGATGCTACAGAGAACGGGAGCAATGCTGCCGTCCTTGCGAACAACCGCCGAAAACCCAAACAACCGGCAAACAAGTGGACGCAATTCGTAGAAGCGACACCCGCCTTTCGGCTGGCTTGCTGGATTCTCGTCAAAGAGAACGCAAAACTCGCTTTCTGAAGCGTTGGAGAGCCTATCTATCCAGTATTCAGCAACTCCTTGTTCAAGGAGGTATTCTGCCAGCGGCAGAAGTTCCAGAATTGAGACCTCGATATTGTGCGAAGGTGTTCTGCAACAATTCCTGCATGCATTTTCACAGGCTAAGCCTGTTCGTTCACGCAAGATGGAGACCAGTTCATCAACTTCGTTGTATAGAGAAAAAAGCTCTTCGTTGAAAAGTTTGCACCTGTCCTTTTCAAGTAAGATGGCGAATCAACTATTAATACACCCAGGAGATCCATCTGTCAATAGGTACTTCTACTTTTCTTCCTGTTCTGCCTCTCAAGCTGCACTAGAAGTACGGGAAGAAGCCCGAGTGTGAAGAAGGCCCCCGCCAGCATCCCTATTGCCAGAAGAACTCCAAGCCTTATGAAAAGCATCAGGGGAGCAAAAACAAGCGTCCCAAATCCTGCTGACAATGCAATCGCACTTGCAACTATAACAGGAGCAATCTCCTCCAATACAGTATTGACATCTCTCTTCTGCCTGTAGCGTGTCACAAGATGTATGGAGTAGTCAATAGTTAGGCCCATTAGCACTCCGGCGACAATGGCAGTTGCAATATCCAGCCTCACACCGAATATGCCCATGAAGATGAAGTTCATCAGGACAGTACACGCAATGGGAATCACCGCAACTATTGAGGTTAGAAACGATCTAAAAACCACTGTAAGGAGAATCAGAAAAGCTACCATTGCTGCAAGTATCGTGATGATCTGGTCAGATAGAATCTCATTGTTCATCTCTGTCATTGCCAGCGCCGGCGCCGCTATGTAAGGATTCAGAGAAGTGAAATCACCGATAATAACTTCTATCGAATCTCTCAACTCACCAACACCGATCGCATCAGTTCTTTCTGTCTTCACAAGGAGCCTCGTAGAGTTCCCCGCAAGAAAATCTTCGAGTGGCAGCTCCATGTTTCTTGAAGCTATCTGGAGTATCGGCAGTGGAACACCGAAAGCCTCTGAGACGTCTATTATTGAGCTTACTCCGGTAACATCCCCAAGTTCGGAGATCTCCACAACAAGCTCTCTTATTCTTCTTTCATCTGAAGCCGTGAACACGCCGTCTTTTTCTAGCACAACATAGAATGGTAGAACCCATCCCATCTCTTCTCGTGCAACTGATGCTGACTTTCTCACCGACGAATCTTTTCGGAAGTACTCAAGCTGATCAAAGTTGGTCACGATATTTCGTAAGAGTAGCGGCGACAGACAGACAATGCCAATCGTCGCAATCCAGGAGAACCGCTGAAGCTTTCTGGATACCGTAATTCCGAGAAACCTCTTATTGCTCTTATTCTCGCCATTCTGAATGGTAACAAGTGCAAGGAATCTTGGCAGTACGGTCAACGTAAAAATCGCACTGAGCGCTATACCTATGGAAACCAATATGCCCAGTTCACTGAACCCTTCGATATTCCCAAAAGTGAAAGCCATGAAGCCAGCAACCGTTGTGATTGCGGAAAGACTGATAGGCGCAATCTCCTCCTTCAGAGTTATTGAGATTGCTTGAGCACGTCCGTTATGGGTGGCATTATACATGAACCTGTCAAGAAAATGCAGTCCATATGCTGAGCATATTATTACTACAAAAAGCCCGACTGTGGATGTCAGAATATTGATTGTGAAACCAGTCCAGGAAGCTATTCCGTAGGTCCAAAGCGTTGCCACCAGGGCTATGATAACCGGGATCGCTGCTGCGAGTCTGTGCCTGATCTTCAGCCAGTATATGAACCAGACGATTCCAAACAGTATCGGAGGATATACCATGACAAGAGTAACTATTGATCTGTTCATTTCGTCCCATATAACCGGTTCACCTGTCGAGAAGACTGACATACCGGTCAGCTCTCTCTCAAAATCCCGCTTGATGTTTCTTGAGGAAACATCTTCTTCTATGAGCACTGGGATGAACAGGGTACTTCCATCCTCGTTGACCAGACTTCCCACGTAGAGGCGATTTTTGAGAATCTCGTCTGCATTTTCCAGGGGTATTCCGTTTTCGAAATACGGTTTTGTCTGCAGTCCCCCACTGAAAGTCATATCAGCTGCATCAAAGATCGACCTTACAGTATGAACCCCATCACGATCCTTGAGATTCTCGATAGCAGCGAAGATTTGCTTGGATGTTTTTGGATTGAGTATGTCGTCGGTTTTTACAATGAGAAGCATCTCTTTCGACTCTCCGAAAGAACCGTCCATTCTCTGCATATTCTGGATCGCTTCTGAGCTATCTGGAAGAAGGCTATCAAACTCCACAGATATCTCCAGATTGATAAGTGCCGTAAGCATGAGGAAAGTGATCGCCAGAAAGGTTATCATCACTATGAGGGACAGAGTTTTTTTCAACAGTATCAGCTCCACAAATGGTAATCAAAATATTATAACATTTCTTGATTGTCAATATTCTATACTATAGGTTTTGATTGTTCCTTATTTTGTTCGGAGGAAGTGGTTCTTTGCTGGGAGCGATAGTCGGTGATATCGCTGGTTCTCCGTATGAGAACCAGCCTGTGATAACGGAAGATTTTCCTTTTCTCACTGCATCATCCACTTTCACGGATGATACTGTTCTTACGTTGGCAGTGGCTGAAAGCATACTGATTGCACTTGATTATCGCGTGCTTTTCAGAGAGTTCTTCCGCCTCTATCCGGATAGAGGTTACGGAGATAGTTTCAAGCTCTGGGCGATTTCCGGCTCTGATGAACCATATGGAAGCTTCGGAAACGGATCGGCTATGCGAGTGAGTCCGGTCGGGTTTGCATTTGACGATCTTGAGACCGTCCTCGATGAAGCAACGAAAACTGCTCTTGTAACGCACGATCATCCCGAAGGAATACGCGGAGCTCAGGCAACTGCAGCAGCAGTCTTTCTTGCCAGGCTTTCCAGAAATAAAGAAGAGATAAAGAACTACATAGAGACTTCGTTTTCTTACAACCTGGATGAACCGATAGCATCGGTTCGCAAATGGTACTCGTTTGACACAACCTGCCAGGGCACGGTCCCCTATGCAATACGTGCCTTTCTTGAATCGAAGGATTATATCAGCGCCGTACGTAAGGCTGTTTCCCTGGGCGGCGATGCAGATACGCTGGCGTGTATTGCCGGTGGAATTGCTCATGCTTATTACAGGCACATTCCCAGGTCGATTGTCGATGAAGCACTGAGAAAACTGGATGATCGACTATGCTCTGTGGTAGAAAGATTCTGTTCAGAGTTTTCGATAGATATCTAGCCTTTGCGCCTTGTCAAACAAGCAGTCTTGAGCTGTCTCTGAGTAAGCAGTATAATACAGCAGATAAAGAGCATTCATGCTGTTACGGAGGGGAAATCTGAGTTGAAATTCATTGAGATTGCAAAGAGAAGACATTCGACCAGGAAATACACTGACTACACACTGACAGAAGAAGACAAGAAATCAATATCGCATCTGTTACGAAGCCTCAGTTCTCTTGACAAAAAGATCACTCTCAACTGGGTTATCTCAGAAGACATCAAGAAGGCATCAGCTTTTATCTATTCGGCTGTGAAACAGGTTCCTGATGAGCTGGTTTGCTACGGGTTTCAGGGCGAAGAGATTGTCATCGGCCTTACCCGAATGGGGTTCGACACCTGCTGGCAGGCTTCAACTGCCGATGGTTATCCAGCCAGAATTCTTCTAGGAAAAGCGTCTGGAGAAAAGGCCTTTTCTGAGATGTTTGTCAAAAAGGGCAGAAGACCGCTGGACAGTTTTGTGCAGGGAAAAGAGAACCTTACGCCGGTGTTGAAAGAGGTTTTGGAACCCGCAATTCTTGCACCATCAGCACTGAATAAACAACCCTGGAAATTTGAGATACGACCAGACGAGCGCTTGCTGATAAGTGTAGATAACCCAAAAGGCGCGGACCTCAAGTATGTTGAGCTGGGCATTGTGCTCTATCATGCTCTTGCTGCCGCCAGGGATAATGATCCCCTCTCAAGCGTGAGAAAAGTCACTGAACAGGCTTATGAGTTGGTCCTTGGTCGAAGCCAGGGCAGAGCTTGACTCAATAGTTTGATATTCTGAAGCTGATCCCGTTATCTCTGAGGGACTGCACGACTGTGGTCGGATGAACTCCCCATCCCACATTGAGGAACTGGTTTTCTTCTATTTCCTTTCCGCGTCTCTTTATTTTGGGACTGAATCCCAGCGGGAAATGAACCGTTCTGCTTTGAATAGCCCATATCGTTCCTTTTGTGTCGAATATTGGCCCTCCACTTTGTCCCATGAGCCCTGGCGATGATGTTTCCAGAAACTTTATGTCCTTGTTAGTTCGTTTCGATTTTCCCGCGATAACGTGTCGTGTGAAGATGCCTTCTATAGGGAATAGGGCAGGCGCAATCTTACCTGGAAGAATGAAAGCGCCTTTCTCTTCATCAAATGAAGCCTTGATCTTGTGGAATGGGTAACCAAGTTTACAGAGACTTGTTCCGATATCAAGATTCATATCAGGATTCTTTATCACGGGGAACCGCATGTCTTTCCGCGCATTAAACGGTTCAAGCCTGCCGGTTACTATGTCCCCCTCCGGATAGGATCTTATATCCTTGAGAACAACACCATCTTCTCCCCACCAGAAAGAGTGGTTCTGGATCACACCTTTGTCTATCTCAATAGAAGAGACCAGTTTTTCGCGCTTCTTCTCGCTCAACCTTGTGTCACCATCTATCCTGGCTAGCTCATCTCTGTAACGCTTCACAGCGTCTTCGTGCTTCTTGTACTCAAAGTATGACTGCCACAGGTGAGCGACGGTGAGTATCCAGCCCTCTTCGTTCAATATAACAAATGAACCTATAGCCGAGCTGACTGTTCCATCTATTCTCCTTGTTGAGATTATTACAGGACGGGTGAAACGACTCGCAATAGAAACTGCTTCTGCAAACATAATCCACCTCAGTTGTCTTCGTGATTGTCGGAAGGTTCTTTCTTGTCCTGTTGAGAAGCGATCAAGGCACGGTACTTCTTGTCAATTTCCTCTTTCTTGCTCTCAACGACAGCCAGTTTCTCCCTGCACGCGATTAGAAGATCCATTCCCTTCTCGTAGAGGCCAATAGCATCCTCGATGTCTATGTTCTCACGCTCTACTTCGAAGAGTTCTGAGACTCTCTCAACGATGCCCAAAGCAACAGAGAAGCGAATGCTCTTCATATCTTTTTCTTCCAGACTCTTCAGCAGATCCTTCAGTTCCTCAATGCTCATCTCTTCAATTTTCTCTCTACTAATCACTTCATCACCCCGTCCGTACAGATTTAGGCATACTCCTTCTTGTTTTGCTCAGGACTTCGGAAGAGATCGTGCCATCTTCAACTCTTATACTGAGCTCGTCTCCGATTTCCACTGTTTCTATACTCGTTATGGGATTGCCATTCTCATCAGTCACAATCGCACCACCTCTGAAAAGCGATCTTATCGGGTTCATAGACCTGACAACAGCCAACGACTTGGCAAGCCTTGAGCGGGCAATTTCAGCCCGATGCGTTACAGTCTCGTGAAGACCTTCTGCATTACCGAAGAGCTTCTCAGCAGCGTTTCTAAGATAATGTTCTCCTGTCTTGTAAAACTCTCTTTCAGCTCTCCTGAAGCCTGAGCCCTCCAGTGTATGGCTATCTGCAAATGAACGAAGTGTGCGTGCCAGGACTGCTATATTCTTCAGGTTTGAAGCCGCTACCCTCAAAAGACCATATGAACGTACCGCTCTTTCAGTTTCAGAGACCTTTCTTCCAGCTGCTGTTGCGAGCTCGGAGAAACTGAATCGAAAGTCATCATGTATGCTTTCTAATCCCTCAACATATGCGTCGTTAACAGAAGCGATTTCCCGGCCAACAGCTGTAGGTGTCTCCAAAGACAGTCTTGCAACATAGTCAAGCAATGTCACATCCTCTGTGTGTCCAATACCGACAACGACCGGGATTTCTGACTTAATAATGCCTCTAGCAAGGCGTTCATCGTCAAGATATAAGAGCCCACTTTGAGCTCCTCCTCCCCTTACAATGACTATGATCTGGGCATCAGTAGTATTAACCTGCTCTATGGCGTTTGCGATGCTTGCTGGTGCTGTCGGGCCTTCTACAGCTACCGGGAACAGCTCAAAATCAGGAATAAGCCGAGATATTCTCAAGTTCGCCAACAAGTCAACTAGGCCACGCGTCCCAGGAGATGCAACTACAGCCATCTTTGTTAAAGGTTCTCCCAGTTCACTTATTGAAGTCATCTTTTCGACTGGGAAGAGACCTTCTTTTTCCAGTGTCTCCAGTATTCTCTTCCTTCTCTTCTCAATCGCACCTTTTCCGTATGGCTCTATTGCAATGACTTCGACAACATATCGGTTCTGAGTCACTCTGAACTGAAGTGTTCCAACAATCAGGTAGTCTTCAGATTCCATTTCCGTTGGGCTGCCTACCTTTAAGAGCGAGAGAACACCAGAAGGGTCATTTAGCTGGCAGGGGATCTGATAGGAATAACTCCCTCCAAAAGTGCTGACTGTTTCGACGAGTTCTAAGTCAAGCACACCTCTTCTGTTTATACGTGCATTCCTAACTTCACCATGAAACTCGATTGGACCGCTCATGAATGAAGAAGATACTTCCTTTATCCATCTCATCAGGCTTGCAACGCCATCGAATCTCTTTGTGGGCACTCAGAATGACCTCCTGAACTCATGTTATCACAAGTGAGAATTGATTTCTGGATTACAACAGGGGGGTCACTCGTAGTGCACAAAGAAATACAACCTGAAAAACTGATATGAGTATAATTGTTTCGGGCCCAAGGATTTCTTAGCTCTTCGGTAAGGACTAGAAAAGACATGGCTGAAACCCATATTCCTGGAGAAAGCGATCTCCATTTCAGTGGAATATTGGAACTATTCCTGATACCATTAATGCGAAGAGATTCAGCGAACACCAGGAGGTGATTAGCTTGACCCGGACGATGCTGAAAGCAAAACTGCACAGGGTAAAAATAACCGATAAGAACCTTCATTACGAGGGCAGCATTACCATCGACGAAGAACTCATGAAACTTTCTAGCATAAAGGAATACGAACTTGTTCAGATAGCCAATATCAACAACGGCCAGCGCTTTGAGACATACGTTATGCGTGGACAGTCTGGAAGTGGAACAATAGCGCTCAATGGAGCGGCAGCCAGACTCGGAGAAGTGGGTGACCTCATAATAATAATGTCGTACGCCCTATACGAAGACGATGAATATGATGGCCCCACCATCGTGAGAGTCGATACTCAGAACCATCCTGTCTGAAATGAAGATCCTGGGAATAGTAGTCGAGTATAACCCTTTTCATAACGGTCACCTTTATCACCTCGAAGAAGCCAGAAAGATGGTAAAGCCGGATGTTACTGTTGCCGTTATGAGTGGTAATTTTGTCCAGCGGGGGGAGCCCGCAATAATCAGCAAGTACGCAAGGTGTGAGGTTGCCATCGATCAGGGTGTGGACCTTGTCCTCGAACTCCCCACGATTTTTTCCATACAGGATGCAGGAGGGTTCGCCCTTGGTTCTGTCTGGACACTTGAATTGATCTCTGCCACTCATATGGTTTTTGGAAGCGAGACCGCAGATCTGGGGATTCTGAAGACTACTGCAGATATTCTTATCCACGAACCAGAAGACTACACCAGCTCTCTCAAAGCCCATCTCAAAAAAGGGCTATCCTTCCCTAACGCCAGAAAATATGCGCTGAGAGACTTCTTGGCGAAAGAATTCGGATCCTTGTCCGAAAGAATCGAAGAGATCGGACGATCAAACAACATACTGGGTCTTGAGTATATAACTGCGATCAAGCTGCTCGGGAGTCAGATAGATATCGGTGTTGTGAAACGTGTGGGTGCAGATGATACAGAGACCGAGTTTACAGGGGAGTTTTCGAGTGCAACAGCAATCCGAAACATGCTGGTCGCAGAAGAATGGGAAAGTGTCAAGCAGTCAGTCCCGGAGGCTTCTTATGCTGCACTCAGGAGAGAGTTCTCATCAGGGCGAGGACCGGTTACTCCTGAATCCTTGGAAACCGCGATTATCTCCTTGATCAGGGCAAGTACCAGAGAGAAGCTTTCGGCCATTTATGGCTTCGGAGAAGGACTGGACGCAAGATTCAAGTTCTGCGCTGACAGATGTGTGGCTCTCCATGACTTTCTGGACTGCATTAAGACTAAGAGATTCACAAGAACGAGGATTTCGAGGACGGTTCTGAACGCTGTCTTTGGCATCGAACCTACGTTTGTGAAGGAGAGCAGGGCGTGCGGACCACAGTTTCTTCGTGTTCTGGGTTTCAATAATAGAGGGAGAGAGTTTCTTTCTTGCATCAAGAAGGGCTTATCTGTCCCGCTGATAACTACACCCTCTATGTGGAAAAAACTACTTGCAAAATCTCAGAAACGAGAACCGGGAATCGATGCTGCACTTTTCAAGAGACAGCTCTTCCTCGATTTCAGAGCGAGCAGCCTTTTCGAATTTCTATTCCCTCAACGCGACGCCATCAATGGAATAATGGATTTCAGGGAACCTGTACAATACCGGGAGGAATGATCGTATATACGTAGAGATAGCAATATCAAACAGTCCGCTCCTTGATACCTTCACATATGAGACACAACTTGATTTGAAGATAGGGCAACGAGTTGCGGTCAGTTTTGCAAACAGAACAACTGTAGGCTACGTTGCGAAATGTGGTGCTCCAGAACCTTCGTTCGCAACAAAGACCATCACAAGAACCATTGACCCTCATTCTTACCTGACGCAAGCAGATGTCAGTACAGCATGTGAGATATCCAGGAAGTACCTCGCCCCGCCTGGCAAAGTATTCGATCTCTTCTTCCCCCCAGGGAAGCTGATCAAGACGGAAAGATTCGTCATACCCCTGGATGAATCTATAGAACTTAAAGGTCCAATTTCGCTTAGCAAAGCCCAGGAAACTCTTGGTAGAAAAAGGGTTGACGAACTCAGAAAGAAAGAACTCGTGAAAGTGGTCTATAGCTACACCATGACAAGACCCAGAACACAGGTCCTGAAGAAAGTCAGGCTTGTATCAACTCTGAAGAGCATTAGAGATATCAATTTGAGTGAACCTGCTCATAGAGTCATAAACTGCTTGCTTGCAGCGGATGAGGTTGCCCTCCCCGAACTCATTAAGGTTGCAGATCTCAAGAGCAAATCACCAATAGAGACTTTGCAGAAGAATGGCATAATCGAGCTTTTCGATACACCTTATGATGAAGACTCACAGTGGGTGGTAAAATCAATCGAGAGACTAACTGACGATCAACAGAAGATTATCAGAGACGTAATGACCAGCAAGGAAAGAGAACACCTGATATATGGAGTTACAGGATCTGGAAAGACCGAGATCTACTTCAGCCTTATGGAGAGTTGCCTGAACAAAGGCAAACAAGCACTTCTGCTTGTGCCCGAAGTCTCTTTGACACCACAACTCCTGGCCAGGGTACGTGGATACTTCCCTGGAAGAGAGGTCCGCCAGTATCATAGCTATCTCAAGCAATCGCAAAGACAGAAGGTCTGGCTTGATGCTGTTGAACACAATATCGATATACTGGTGGGCACTCGCAGTGCTGTCTGGGTTCCTATGAAGGAGCCTGGCAT
>Ga0334882_1005254_pt1 | contig 10345 bp, 10 predicted proteins | sample GraSluR1_MG_5_FD_207226 | JGI IMG/M metagenome (GOLD analysis project Ga0334882, IMG submission 207226) | Sludge microbial communities from methane-producing bioreactor in Wageningen University, Netherlands - Granular Sludge_15_04-R1 | ecosystem: Engineered > Bioreactor > Anaerobic >... | reverse complement strand
GACCTCAAGACGCTCACCGCTTGTACCGTCAATCAACCCGACCTCGATCAGGGTCTGGGTAGGCAGAACCTCGTCGCCTGAGGGCAACCGGACCCACAGCGGATCACAGAAGGGCTCCGACAACGTCCACCGGTCGGTTGGTTGGTTGCCAAGGCCGGGGTACGTCCTTCGTCCCCCATAGATGGGAGGGCCCGTGGGAGAGCCAACCTGGCTGGCTTCAACGATGTGAACAAGGACCGAGGCGGGTGAGCTCGTACGACCGATCGGGAGCCAACACAGCTCAACTGCCACTGACGCTCCCTCGGTCACATAGGACGTGCTTATGCCATATCCGATCAGCCTGGCGACCTCGGATCCATCCGGCTCGTAAAAGCGCCAGTCAATCGTAGCTTGTGTGTTCTTCGGGTCAAACCTCCAGTAAGGGTGATAGAGAGGCCAAATCGAGGCCACGGGCGTGATAACGCCAGCACATAGAACCAACCCACCGGAGAGACGAAGAAGCAAGCCACGCCACGGATCCGCCAAGGCGCGGGACCAGCCGAAGACCCAGAGTGTCACCAGAGCAGCGAGTGCCGGGAGAAGCAACCTGCCGAAAGCAAAAGCCTGCGTGCGAGTCCAAAAGCCCACAAGAGCCAGCGCAAAGCTGACAGGGACACATAGCAGGATCATCATCATCACCCGCTCGGCAGGAGAGGGCGAACCCGATCCCCAACGCCAGACACCGATGACCAAGGCTAGCGAGCTGAGTCGCCCCCACCAGATCAGCACGGAATCAAGGGGAAGACGAGCAACCGTAGTTCTAGCCAGATTCGCCCAAAAAGTGTACTCAATGCTAAGGACGTCGCGAACCAGTCGACCTGAAAGCGACCTGACACCCAGATCGCTATCCAGATGAGCCCCGAGTGTGATAGCGTCGCCAAAGGCAATGGCGTTTCGCAAGTACCACCAACCTCCGACCGCTACTGCTATCACCATGACGACGGTAACGTCGACGAATCGCCGTCGCCATGGCTTGCCTGGCGACAGGGCCAACGCCAGACAAGCTATGGGCACGAAAAGCAGGGTGCTTGTCTTGGACAGGACCGCAAGACCTAGCACAGATCCCGTCAAGCCAAGCAATCGTGATGAAGCACTACGCTTTACACACCGTACGAGCAGGTAGATAACCGCGGCCCCGAAGAAGGCAGCACTGGCGTCATTGTTAACCGCCGTTGCCATATATATGAATCTGGGGTGGAAGCCTGCAACCATAGCCGTCGCATATTGAGCAGGTGGTACTTCGGGCATTGTCTCCCTTGCCAGGAAATACGCCACCATCATCGTGCCGCATCCGAACCCCATCGAGACAACTCTACCCATCGTGCCCAGAGGAGTATGCTGTGGGGGGTGCAGGTAGACGTTGCGATTGTCACCGCGTTCTCCTGGCACCGTATGATCTACGTAGGGGTTGCGATCGAGAGAGAGAGCAGATGTAGACGGCGAGTTGGGTAGCATACCCGACAGGACCGAGACGAGTACATAGTAGAGCGGCGGCTGCTTGTACTCAAAGGACAGCTCATCAACCACCTGAAGCGGCGGGAGCGCACGGTTCTCCCTCAGATAGAGCAGGTAGCCGTAGTGTCCTTGCTCATCCGGCTTCTCCAGGATCGGCGTTACTCCGGCATAAACTATGCCCAGTACCACATACACGAGAGTCAGGAGCAGCAACGCCCGAAACCGACAGATGCGTTCACACACCTTCCAGTTCCGGGCGATACTCCTCACCTTCACCTCAGGGCTCGCCATGTAGCTAACCGGCCAGACCGGAGTTCAAAGCAGAGCTGCAAGACAGCACATGGGGGACAGCTCAACTACAGAACACCGCTCAGGCCCCATCCGCCGCCGCGAACGCCGCCATAGCGGCGGCGACGCCGGCGCCGGGCTCGAAGCCATAGCCACAGCCCGCCAGCGCCGACTCGATGGCACCGATGGTGGCCAGCACGTCGCCCTGGGTCACCGCGCCCATATGCCCGATGCGGAAATACTCGCTCTTGATCTGAGCATGAAGGCCGCCCGCCAGCACCACGCCCGCGGTTTTGACCTTGCTCAAGAACTCAGCGCCGGCCACACCCGCAGGGTAGCGCGGCGCGGTCATCGTCGTCGCCGCGATCTCGGAGGACGCCGGCACCTGGCCCAAACCCAGCGCTTCGATCGCCGCTTTGGTCGCCCGGCTAATCCGCGCATGGCGGCGGAAACGCGCCTCCATCCCCTCCTCCAGGATCAAGCCGAGGCTCACATTGAGGGCGGCCACCAGGTTTACTGCCGGTGTGCCGAAGTAGCCGGCCTGTCGGGCCTCATAGGCCTTCATAATCGGCAGCCAGTTCGTCCAGTCGGCGTAGTAGTTGGCGACCGGCGTGCGGCGTTGGTGGAAAGCCTCCAATGCGCGCGGGCCGGCGACCAACAGCGCCAAGCCGGGCGGCGTACCGACGGCCTTCTGCGAGGCGGTCAACGCCACATCAACACCCCAGTCCTGGGTGCGCAAGACCTCGCCGGCAACCGAACAGACCCCGTCAACGATCAAGAGCGTGTCATAACGACGGGCGAGCTTGCCCATCGCCTCCACGTCCACCACCACGCCGGTTGAGGTGTCGACGTGCGTCACCGTCATCAGTTTGAAGCTCCCGCCCTGCAGCGCTACCTCGACATCGGCGACGGTGGGCCGCTCGCCGATCGGCGCGCGCACATGGGTCACCTCGGCGCCATAGCGCGATAGCAGATCCCCGTAGCGATCGCCGAAGTGGCCTGTGTTGACCACGAGCGCGCGATCACCGGGCTCGATCAGGTTCGCGCCGGCCAGGTCCATCGCCAGCGTGCCCGAGCCGGCGACGACGAAGGGCCGGCTATCGGGCGCCAGGAAGACCTCCCGCATCCGCTCGAGCGCCTGTCCGAAGAGCTCGATGAAGTCGGGGGCTACGTGGCTGGTCGTCGGTGCGGCAAGGGCCGCCATCACTGCGGGCTCGAATTCGATCGGCCCGGGAATCATCAGTAAGCTTCGATCTTTCATCCACTTGCTCCTTGTCGGTGATCAGACGATCTCGATCTCGTCGAGATTGTCCTCGGGGTCAGGGTAGGCCATATCCAGGTTTGTCAGCGTCTCCACTAACGTCGTGCCGATCACAAGGTTCCGGTACCACTTGCGGTCCGCAGGGACAACGTACCACGGCGCCCACGGTGTGCTGGTCTTGCTGAGCATATCCTCATAGGCAGCCATGAAGTCATCCCAGAGCGCACGATCCTTCAGGTCGCCAACGTTGAACTTCCACTGTTTCTCAGGCGTATCCAGCCGTGACTGCAGGCGTTCGCGCTGCTCCTCCTTGCTGATGTGGAGGTAGAACTTGAGTACTGTCGTGCCCTCGTCCGCCAGCATGCGCTCGAAGGCGTTGATGTGGTCGAAACGTCGCTCCCAGACGTCCTGGGGCACCAGCTCGTGAACCCGCACGACGAGGACATCCTCATAGTGGCTCCGATTGAAGATGGCGATCTCGCCGCTCCCGGGCGTGTGCTGGTGGATGCGCCACAGGTAGTCGTGGGCCAACTCTTTGGGTGTGGGCACTTTGAAGTTCGCCACCTTCACGCCCTGCGGGTTGACCCCGCGGAAGACGTGGCGGATCACGCCATCCTTGCCGCCGGTGTCGGTCGCCTGCAGCACGATCAACAGCTTGTGCTTACCTTCGGCGTAGAGCAGCTCCTGAAGGTTCCTCAGACGACCGTTGAGCATCTCCAGCACCGCCTTGCTGGCTTTCTTGCCGCCGTCGAAGCGGCTGCGGTCACGCGGATCCCAGTCGCTCAGGTCCACGCGGGTGTCGGGCGGAATACGGTACATGTGCATGTCATCCCCCTAGGTTGGATGGTGAGCCTTGGAGCCGATTATACCCCGCGGCCCACGTCGACACAACCTGCCGCCGGCGTGCCATCGCCCGTCCGCGCTCGCCCCTGGAGGGCCATCAAGGTCCACTTAGCAGCGTGCCGTCGCCGGCGACCCCGCCTCGAGGGGCATCAAGGTCCGCTCAGCGGCGTAGGCCGAGGCCCACCGAGAGGAGGTTCAGCACCTTGAAAGGCAGTGGCCCGGTGTCGAAGTCGAGCTCCGACTTATCGCAAACGGTCGAGGTATTCGCCGCGTCGATACGCGGCTTCAGCTTGAGCAAGGCCGCCTGCAGCTCGGGACCTTCCAGCGTCGCCATCAAGCCCTCGATATGCCCCATCAGCTCGCGTGCCTCCGCGATACGGGCTTCAGTCTCCTCGGCCCTCGCCTGGCTCACCAGGCCCACCTCACGCTTGAGCCGGTTCAGCCTGAACCCGGCCTCGTAGGTCACCGACGCCAGCGCGTCACGGTCCATCCAGCGGGTCTCGTAGGAGAGGATCTCCTTCCACGTGGGCTGCAGGAGCAGACGGCGGTGGTCGTCCAGCGTCCACGCGCGGCGCACGTAACCGTAGCGATCCGCCTCCTCGTAGGCGCGGCTGCCCGGATCGAGGAAGGGTGCCAGCGGCGAGGTGAAGGGGATCAGGCGCCCGTCGTCAAAGCGCGCCAACAGATCCCGGCAGTAGTCGACCGTCGCTAGCGCCGATGCAGGCGTCTGCTGCGAAAGGCCTATCATAAAGAAGAGATCAAACCGTCGCGCCCCGCTCGCGAGACACGCCTCAATGGTCGCCTCGATGCCCGCATTGCTGTAGACCTTGCCCGAGGCGCGACGCACCTGCGCATCGTGAGACTCCGGCGAGAACTCCACGATAAAGTTAGGCAACGCCGCAGCGAGGGCTTCAGCGTACGCCCGATCCACCGGGCTGAAAAACTCCACAATTACCGGCCCCTGGAACCCCTGGACGGCCCGGAAGAAGCGCCGGACATAGTCGTTCCCAGCCTGACGCAGGTCGCCGAGCAGGAAGACCGGCGCCCGGCTGAGCTCGCCCATCCGACGCACGTCCTCAGCCAACAACTCAGGTGAGCGGTAGGCCGGACGGTGCCGGCTTGAGAGATGCCGCGCCGCAAAGGCCGACCCACCACAGATCGTGCAGTTCTGCGTGCAACCTTTGACGGTCAGCGAGGCCATGATCGGATACTCCAGCCAATGGCTGAAGGGCACCGTGTTGTGCAGATCGACCCGTCGCACCACCGAACGCACGATCTCGTGGTAGTCGAGCGTCAGCTGGTCCAGCGTCTCGGGCACATAGGTCAGCGGATTGACATGGACCCCACCGTCGCGCCCTTTCCAGGTGAGATTCGGGACGTGGGCAGGCTCGCGACCCTCGCTGATGCATGCCATTAACTGCTCCAATGGCCCTTCCGTGGAGTCGCCGCGCAACACGAAGTCGATGTAGGGGAGACGTATGAGCTCCTCATGGAAGTAGGTCGCGCTGTAGCCGCCCAGGATCACCGGGGCCTCCGGTTGATGCACCTTCACGCGTCGCGCGACCTCCAGCGCCCCGTGGGCGTGCGGCAGCCAGTGCAGGTCGATCCCGTAGGCCCTCGCCTCCAGCCTGTCGATGAAGGTGTCCGGATCAAAGCGCGCCGAGCGCACCATCCGCGCCGCGAGGTTCGCGATACGCACCTGGTAACCGGCCTTCTGCAAATGCGCCAGCATCGTGGCGAAGCCGATGGGATACATGTCGAAGACGGGCGTCGAGGGCACCAGATCAGAGATCGGACCCCAGAGCGTCGCCCGTTCGCGAAAGTCGTAGACACTCGGTGCATGCAGGAAGATGAGATCGAACATCGCCAGCCAGTGTACGCAGAAGTCTACTTGGGACAAGGGCGAGTTTACCCGCGAGCGTTAGAGATCTATTAGATCCCTCTCCCGCCACCTTCCAGGCGTTGACGGTACCCCCGTCTATGTTATAATCTTTATGTAGATGAGATTGTTTTTAATGATGTCATACTGAGAAAACGGATGATAACACAAGGGGGTCAAGGACATGGCTTTGCTGGATGAGGAGATCACCAAGAACGTCAAGGATATGCTCGCGGAGTTGCCCGGCGCGGTGACACTGACCGTCTTCACCGACGACGAGCACTGTGACTACTGCACGGAGATCCTGCAACTGGTCAACGAGGTCGCGGCAACCAGCGATCACGTGAGTGTTGAGCAGTTCGAGATTCACAAGGACGCCGAGCAGGCGCAGGCATTGAATATTGAGCGCGCGCCGGTCATCGCGATCCTGGGCGAGCGTGACTACGGGCTGCGCTTCTACGGCATCCCCTCCGGCTACGAGTTCTCGACCCTGCTGCACGCCATTCGGGCAGCTGCCAGGGGCACTTCAGAGCTGGACGATGACACCAAGTCCTATCTTGCCGGCCTGGAGAAGCCCGTAGATTACCAGGTGTTTGTGACCCCCACGTGTCCTTACTGCCCCCGGTCGGCCCTGCTGGCGATGGAGATGGCCGTTGAGAGCCCGATGGTCTACGCGAACGTCGTGGAGTCGGCGGAGTTCCCCGATCTCGCGAATCGCTTTGAGGTGATGGGTGTGCCCCTGACGGTGATTAACAGCACCGAGCGCGTCGAGGGCGCAGCGCCGCCCAAGATGATCGTCGACGCCATCCGTAAGGCGGTAGCGTAACACAGACGCTAAGCGCCGACAGCACGCGAAGGTGAAACCAGGCCCGGCAGACTTGCCGGGCCTGATCTCAACCTTAATCCGAGTGCTCGTCAAAAAGCGCGCTCCAGAGTAGAATGGAATCAAGAACAAGAACCAAGAAGGAAAATGAGGTGAGTCCTATGTTCGATTTTAAAATCACCGAGGATGCCGCCAAGCCGGCGGCGAGTGGCGGTCTCTATGATGCAGTCATTATCGGTGGTGGGCCGGCAGGCCTGACCACGGCTATCTACGCTGCACGTGATGGTATGAAGGTGCTCGTCTTGGAGAGAGAGACAACCGGTGGGTTGGCCGCTACCACCGAGCTGATTGAGAACTATCCGGGATTCCCCGACGGCATCAACGGTCCCGACCTGATGGACCGCTTCCGCAAGCAGGCAGAGCGTTTCGGCACCGAGATCGTCGAGTTCACCGAGGTCGAGAGCGTCGATCCTGTGGAGCCGGGGCGCGTCGTCGTACGGACGGAGGAAGGCGCCGTCTATGAGGGCAAGACCGCCGTCATCGCAACCGGCAGCCGACCTAAGAAGCTCAACGTCCCAGGCGAGGACGCCTATTACGGACGGGGCGTCTCGTATTGTGCGACCTGTGACGGTCCCTTCTTCAAGGGCAAGGACGTGATCATCATCGGCGCCGGCAACTCGGGGCTCCAGGAGGGCTTACCGGTCCTTGAGTACGCCAGCAAAGTCACCTTCGTCGAGTTCCTGCCCACGTCGCGCGCCGAGCAGATCCTTCAGGATCGCGTCCGCGCCCACGAAAAGGCCACGATGCTCTTCAACACTCAGGTGACCGAGATCAAGGGTGAGAAGACCGTCACCGGTGTTGTCGCGGTGGATCGCGAGAGCGGTGAGGAGGTCTTCATCCCTGCAGACGGCGTCTTCATCTACGTGGGCTACTCGCCCTATACTCAGTTTGTCAGCGACCTGGTCGACCTGAACAAGTGGGGGTACATCGAGTCCGATGCCCACATGCGCACCAAAGTCCCGGGCCTCTATGCGATCGGCGACGTACGTGCCGACAATCCTGCCCAACTCAGCGTATCGGTGGGCGACGGCACCAAGGCGGCACTGGATATCCGCGAATACCTTCAGCGCCTCAGCTGATGGGGAGAAGAGAGATGAGCATGGAACTGAACGTTGGTAGTCGAGATCGGCTTCTGAGGACGATTCTAGGCGTCTATGGCATGCTCCTGGGGTTCCTGTTCATCCAGGGACTCGTGGGCAACATCCTGGGGATACTCAGCACGGTCAGCTTGCTGACCGGGATTGTGGGCTGGTGCGGCATCTACAGCCTCCTCGGCATCTCCACGATGAGCGAGCGCGACCTGGCAGCCCTTCAGACGGAACCGGCGGAAAAGGGGGACTGACATGATCTTGGCGGATGTACAGACGGTAGACCCTCAGCAAGTCCAGGAGGGGATACGCATTCGCTGGCTGCTGACCGAGAAGGAAGGGGCGCCCAACTTCGCGATGCGCGTGATCGAGATCGATCCCGGCGTCGTCTTCGCACCCCACGCGCACCCCTACGAGCACGAAATCTACGTGTTGGAGGGCAGCGGTGTGCTCACGAGCCCCGAGGGCGACGTGGGCACGATGGAGCCGGGGAGGTTCGTCCTCGTCCCGCCTGACGAGGTTCACGGCTACCGCAACCCAGGAGACACGACGCTCAAGTTCATCTGCGTCATCCCGCATCAGAACTAGCCGGCAAACCATCATCACAGAGGAGGTCATCAAGTGGAAGCAAAGGTCACGTGGACAGGTCCGGGGCTGCGAATGGTCGGCGAGACCGCCGAGGGACCGGCGATCATCGTCGATTCCGCCGGCGGCACCTTTGGCACCCATTCAGGGCTGACCCCGATGGAGTTGGTGTTGGTAGGCCTTGCCGGATGCACGGCGATGGATGTCGCGTCGATCCTGGCGAAGAAGCGCCAACCGCTCACGAACCTTGAAGTCAAGGTCGAGGCGGAGCGCGCCGAAAGCCACCCCAAGGTCTTCACCAAGATCCACGTTGAATACGTCGCCTACGGCGACGGCGTTGACGAGAAGGCCCTCCAACGGGCCATCGAGCTGTCGGAGGAGACCTATTGCTCGGTCCAGGGGATGCTGAAGAGGGCCGCCGAGATTACGAGCAGCTACCGCATCGTCTCCGAGCCGAATCCGACAGTACCCGGCGCCATCCCGGCGGCGGAGTAACTCGCTCGTGGAGACGTGCCCGACGGTGAGCATCACCGTCGGGCACCATGAACCTTAGCATGTTGCGTTTGGGAGCTCACGAATCGGTCGCGGGCGGACTCCATCTTGCCCTTGAGCGCGCCGAATCAGCCGGCTGTGCATCGCTGCAGATCTGGACGCGGAATAGCCGCCAGTGGGAGGCACCGCCGCTTGAGGGGGAGGCCATCCGTCAGTTCAGGGCCGAGCGGGCGCGCTACGACATCCATCCCATCGTCGCCCACACCTCCTACCTCATCAACATCGCCTCTCCCGACGACGTCCTCTACCGGCGCTCGATTCGCACGCTCGGCGACGAGGTCCTGCGATGCGACCTCTTAGGCTTGCCCTACCTGGTCCTTCATCCTGGTGCGCACACCGGATCGGGCCTCGAGGCAGGCCACGCGCGAGCGATCGCGGCCCTTCGCGAGGTCCTGTCGCCCTCACCCCGCCCCGACGTCAGGATCCTGGTCGAGACGACGGCCGGGCAGGGCACGGCGCTCGGCGGAGATTTCGAGAGCCTCGCGGCGTTGCTCAGCGGTGTGAACGACGCGGAGCGACTGGGGGTCTGCCTCGATACCTGTCATGCCTTCGCGGCAGGCTACGAGCTCCATCACAGGGTGGGCTACGAGGCGATGATGGCGGCGTTTGCCGAGACCATCGGGCTCGAGCACCTCTACGTCATCCACCTGAACGACAGCCGCCATCCCTTAGGCAGCCGCAAGGATCGCCACGCCCACATCGGACAGGGAGAGATCGGCCTTGACGGCTTCGGATACCTGCTGACGGACCCGCGGCTGGAGGGCCTGCCCGGGATCCTTGAGACGCCGAAGGGCGAGGCCCTACACGAGGACCGCGAGAATCTTGCGCGGCTGCGGGAAGCAGCTCTGCGCGTCACCGATACCCTATCGCTATAGAGTGGGACAACACAGCTATGAAGGAAAGACTGATACAGTTTCTGAAGGAGGATGGCCTGACCATCGCCGTCGTCCTGGCGCTTGCCATCGCCTACATCGTGCTGCGCACCCCGGGCGATGATTTCGACTCGTTAGCGGCACTGGAGGCTCGGCTGACGGACGGGCGCCCCACCGTCATCGAGCTCTACTCGAATACGTGCAGCATCTGTCTGATCTCGAAGCCGCGGGTGGATCAACTGGCGCGGGACATCAGCCCGCAGGCCGACGTACTGCGCCTGAACGTCAAGGACGGCGTGGGACGTGAACTGGCCTATCACTGGCAGGTCGCCGGCGTCCCCACCTTCTTCATCCTGGACGGGCAGGGCGAGATGGTCTACCGGCGCGCCGGAGCACCCGAGGTCGAGCGCATCACCGAGGTGGTGAGGCAACTAGACGCCGTCGTTAACTGATCAGCCCAACTGGAAGGAGGGGCCTTTGGCCGCGACCGGGGTACCGCACCTGATCCCTGGTACGCCTGCTCCCGCCACGTTCCCGCTCACCGCATTCCAGTCACCCCGCTATGCGGGCGTTACCCGGGCGATCATTGAGTCGATCACG
>Ga0334882_1005251_pt1 | contig 10354 bp, 9 predicted proteins | sample GraSluR1_MG_5_FD_207226 | JGI IMG/M metagenome (GOLD analysis project Ga0334882, IMG submission 207226) | Sludge microbial communities from methane-producing bioreactor in Wageningen University, Netherlands - Granular Sludge_15_04-R1 | ecosystem: Engineered > Bioreactor > Anaerobic > Unclassified... | reverse complement strand
CCAGGCCACCGCTGAGTTTGGACGTGATCTATCTCTGTACACCCGCTGAGGTGGCGCGTTTCACCGCTGCGGGACGTTTCGGTTATTTCCGTCACATCCTGCGGGACCGGGCAAAACCGGTTGAGGAACTGCTGGCCGCCCATCTGCGCCAGGCTGGTGCCGCCCAGGTGGACACCGGGAACGCGGGCTGGACTGAGGGGGCAGCGCAGGAATTGATCGCCCTCCTGCGGGATGATTACCCGGTTTTGATGAACGTCCTGGGCGCGGTAAATGAAGTGTAATTTGAGTTTATGTGAATTAGGAGGGAAGCATGCCTGAGTATAAATGGCGACCGATTGAAGATCTCCCGGAGGAACTCTATTCTTTTTCCGATCAGGATTTACGTACTTTGGAAGAAGAATGGCGTACCGTGCGCGAAAAGACCTCGGATGAAGTGTTGGAAAAAATCCTGACGGAAATAAAACGAGAATGGGCCATCGAAACAGGGAAGATAGAAGGCTTATATACACTTAGCAAGGGGATAACTGAGACCTTAATTCAATATGGAATCAGTGCGAAATTAATCCCTCAAGAAAGCACCAATCTGGGACCCATCCAATTAACAGAGCTTTTGAAAGATCAGCAGGAAGTAATTGAGGGGTTAATGGATTATGTGGCGAAACAAAAACCATTGACCCTTCATTACATTCGGCAAATGCATCAAGTGTTTACACGACACCAGGACACAACTGAAGCTGTCACAGAAGATGGAAAGCAGGTGAATATTCAATTGATAAAAGGAGATTGGAAAAAGTGGCCTAATAATCCACTTCAAGATGATAAGACAATCCATGAATATTGTACTCCTGAGCAGGTTCCAAATGAGATGGAACATTTGATGGAGTTGCATCAAAAACACGTGGCAGAAGGTGTTAGCGCAGAAGCTGAAGCGGCTTTCTTACATCATCGCTTTACACAAATTCATCCTTTTCAGGATGGGAATGGGCGAATAGCCCGGGCTTTGGCTTCATTAATTTTTTTACGAGAAGGTGATTTCCCCTTTGTCGTCCAGGATGAGGAGCGGAAGAATTATATTGATGCTTTAGAGGTGGCTGACCAGGGAGATTTAATGGATTTAATCGATTTCATGGTCGAGAAACAAAAAGAATTATTATATAAGGCTTTACGAGAAGCGCAGAATATAAATTTGAACAAGCAATTATTGGATGTTGAACGGGATATCAACTATCTCGCGAAAGAATTGAAAGTTCAAAAATTACAGATTGAAAAAGCTAACAATAATCTGAGTTTGTGGAAAGAAATAGTACAAGAAATAGTTATGCAATTTAGAGGCACGATCAAAAATGTAGGTTTATCAGATAATTCGCTTATTGAAAAGATCAGAACTGAGAGTGTTCTAGTTAATGCTGGTTCTTCCATTTCACAAGAAATTGGAAGAATTACAACATATGATATCTATATCAAGTTACCAAACCAAAAAACAGCACAAATACTAAAATTATTCTTTAACAAAAGGGACGATGGCGACTATGAGTTATATGCACGGTTTTGGTCAAAAGAAAAAGATAAGAATACTTTACAAATATCAGCAAACGTAGATCGTCGTATTGCGGATTTGCAATTTCGAAAATGGTTCCAAAAAGAATTCAATCGCTTGATTCAAGAATGGCGAAATATCTGATTAATTGATTTGCTAATATAAAAAGAAGTTTTACATATGACTAAAAATATCAGAAACACTTCCGAAGACACACAGGATCATATCGGCCGGATCATTGGCGGCGGGCTGAAAGCCAGCCTGCAGGCCCGGCTGGAGATCCCCCCGCAGCAGGTCCAGGAGGGCGCGTTCGTCGTCATCGAAGACGGGGGCTGGCTGTTCTACGGGTTGATCACCGATCTGCAGCTCTGGGCGGCCGATCCTCGTTACGCCAATGAGAACATCCGGGAGCGGCTATCCGCGCGGCTTGGCGAGCTGCTCCGGGATCAGACGCTTTTTACCAATGCCGAGATCCTGACAACCCTGATGATGGAACAGGGCCCGGACCATGAAGATCCCGCTTATGATGAATGGTTCCAGCAGGTAATGGAGGAACAAATCCGTCCGCAACCGGTCAAGACCGTACCACGGCACCATGCCGGAGTTCGGCTGGCGCGGGCAGGGGATATCGCTGAAATCTTTGGCAAAGAGGACGTGGAGCGGTTCTTCAGGATCGGGGATACGATTGAACAGGGGCATCCGGTCTGCGTGAACCTCGATAGGCTAGTCCAGCGTTCAGCCGGCATCTTTGGCGCAACGGGTACAGGCAAATCGTTCCTGACGCGCGTGATCCTGGCCGGACTGATCAAGCGGGATAAGACCGCCGTGCTGATCTTCGACATGCACAACGAATACGGCCCTGACGACACCGCCTCCGACACCGGCCTGCGTGTTCCGGGCTTGAAAGGCAAGTTCCAGTCTAAAGTGCGCATGGTCGGGTTGGGACGCGGGGCGACCATCCGCGGCAAGACTCCCGATTACACCCTTGAGATTGCAGAAGGCGATATCGCCATTGAGGATGCGCTGATGCTGACCCAGGAGCTGAACCTGCGCGAGACCACGGCCACGACCCTGGAAGCGCTGCGTTCCTCATTTCAGGATCATTGGTTCCATGCCTTTAAGCAAATGCGGACTAATGCCTTTATCACGGATGAGGAGGGGAAGCGTCAGCCTGCGCCGGACAGCGTGGCTGCCTGGGCGGAGGGGGCAGGTGTACATTCTGGCGCGGCGGAAGCCCTGCATTCCAAGCTCCGCCGTTTGTTCAATGCAGGCTATATCGTGGAACATCCTGCCGGAAATGCCCTCCAGCAGATGATCGACAACCTTGACAACGGCCAGCATGTGGTGTTGTCCTTTGGAAAGCACGAAACGGATCTGGATTATCTGTTTGTTTCCAACCTGCTGACCCGCCGCATCCGGCAGGTCTGGGAGAAGCGCACCAACGATTTCCGCAGCGGCCAGCAAGGCGCGGCTGAACCCCGGCCGCTGGTGATCGCGGTGGAGGAGGCGCACAAGCTCCTCAACCGGGAGATGGCTTCCCAGACAACCTTCAGCACCATCGCCCGTGAGATGCGAAAGTATTATGTGACGCTGCTGATCATCGACCAGCGGCCCTCGCAGATCTATGATGAAGTCATGTCACAGCTGGGCACCCGCATCACCGGCTGGCTGGGCGATGCGGACGATATCGCCGCGGTGCTGACCGGGCTGGCGGGGCGAGAGGCCTTGCGGGGGATGCTGGCCCGGCTCCAGCCGAAGGAAGAAGTTCTCATGCTGGGCTGGGGCGTGCCGATGCCGATTGTGGTGCGTTCCCGCCGCTATGATGACGCTTTTTGGAAAGACCTGCTGGAAGAAAAAAGCCGGCGCAGCAATACGACGATTCTTGATAATATAGGCTTTTGAGTATGATTCCTGTCAAGCTCAAAATAGAAGGCTTTCTCTCCTACCGCAGCCCCGTTGAACTGGATTTCACCGGGTTTCGCCTGGCGTGCATCTCAGGCCCTAACGGCGCGGGCAAATCCTCCCTGCTGGATGCTGTCACCTGGGCGTTATTCGGCCGGGCGCGCAAACACGACGAGTCGGTTATCAACACGCATCCCGCGGTGAAGGCCGCTGAGGTCACACTGGATTTTGACTACGAAGGCAACCGTTACCGCGTCCAGCGCGCCAACCCCAGGGGCAAGACCTCTTCGGTGGAGTTCTTCATCCGCTCGGGCACTGGGAAGGAGGACGGCCGCTGGAAGCCGCTGACCGAACGCACCCTGCGGGAGACCGACGCGAAGATCGTTGAGACTTTGCGGATGGATTATGACACATTTATCAACGCCTCCTTTTTCCTGCAGGGCAAGGCGGACCAGTTCGCAGTGGCCCGCCCTGCTGAGCGCAAACAGATCCTCAGCAATATCCTTGGGCTGGAAGTGTGGGAGACCTATCGGGATGCGGCGTCAGCACGCCGGCGTGGGGCTGAGAAGGAAGTCCGCGAACTGGACGGCCGATTAAATGAAATCCAGGTCGAATTGGATGAGGGCCCGGACCGGGAAGCGCACCTGGCGGAAGTGCAGGAGAGATTGGACGAACTCTCAGGACAGCGGGAGGAACGCGCGGCGATCCTGGATCAGGTCAGGCGGCTGCAGGCCTCGCTGGAGGAACAGCGCAAGCTGCTGGCGAACCAGAAAACTCAATTGGAAGACGCAACCCGGGAACAGGACCGGATTCAGGCGACCCTCGAAGAAAGGTGCGCTGAGAAAACCGATTATGGAGAGATCCTGGCAACAGCCGATGCTATTGAGGCGGCGTATCAAAACTGGCAGGCTGCCCGGAAGGAGCTGGCAGCCATGGAAGAGGTGGCAGCCCGGTTCCGCCAGCATGAAGCCTTGCGGCATGAACCGTTAGGCGAGATCCGGGCAGAGGAAGCCCGACTGGTGCAGGAAAAAGAGGGCTTGCAGGGGCAGAAAGACGCATTCGAAAAAACCATGTCAGATGCCGCCGGACTGGAAACTGCGTTGAAGACCGCTCGGGAGGGGGTGGAAGCCTGCCGGCATCGGCTGGAACAACGCCAGGTTTTGGAGGAAGACCTCCGCCAGCTTCAGGCCGACCAGGCGGAAGCGAAGGCGGAGAACCCCCGTTTGCGGGATGAAATGCACGAACTTAAATCACGGATTGACCAGCTAAAAGATGCTGAAGGCGCAGATTGTCCTCTTTGCGGGCAGACGCTTTCACCCGCAGAAAAGGAACACCTGGTCGAGTCCCTGTCGGCAGAGGGCGCGGCGCTGGGAGATCGTTTCCGGGAGAACAAATTATTGCTCGAGAACTTTGAGTCCCGGTTACAGGAGATAGGTGCGCAACTGGCGGATTTACAGGGTGTGGAGTCGGAACTGCGCGAAGTCACCCGCCAGGCGGATCAGCTTGAACACCAGTTGGATGCCTTGGCAGCGCAGCAGCAGGCCTGGGAGGAGCAGGGGAAAATCAGACTGGAGGCTATTGAGACCATCCTTGAAGCGGGGGCGTATGCCGAGGAAGCCCGGGGGCAGCTCGCGGCGATAGATGCTGAATTGGAAGTTCTGGGGTATGACCTTGATGCGCACGAGAAACTCCGTCAAACCGAACAGGATGGCCGGCAGGCGGAAGCTGACCTGCGCAGGCTGGAGCAGGCCCGCGCCGCCCTGGCCCCGCTTGAACGTGAGATTGGCGGGTTGGAAATGCAGCTCAAGGAAGGCGAAGCCCGGTTGGAAGCGCTGACCACAGCATATGATGAGGCTGCGGCCGGGTTTGCCGCGGCGGAATCTGACCTGCCGGACGTGATGGAAGCTGAATCGAACCTGCACGACATCCAGGAGCGGGAGAACCGTCTGCGTCTGGAAGTGGGCGCGGCGCGGCAGAAAGTGGCTGTCCTGGAGGTGCTTAGTGAGCGCAAAGCCGGACTGACGGATGAGCGGGAAACCCTGACCCGGACCATTGCCGATCTGAAGATGCTGGAACAGGCGTTTGGGAAGAACGGGGTGCCAGCGCTGCTGATCGAACAGGCCCTGCCCGAAATCGAAGAGACGACCAACGACCTGCTCTCCCGGCTGTCCAACGGGCGGATGTCCTTCAGTTTTGAGACCCAGCGCCAGTTCAAGGACCGGAAACGGGACGACCTGCGGGAGACGCTGGATCTGGTCATCAGCGACAGCCTGGGCGAGCGGGATTATGAGATGTTCTCCGGCGGAGAGGCGTTTCGGGTGAATTTTTCGATCCGGCTGGCGCTCTCCAAAGTCCTAGCCCGGCGGGCTGGCGCCCGGCTGCAAACACTGGTGATTGACGAAGGCTTTGGCAGCCAGGACGCCCAGGGCCGCCAGAGGCTGGTGGAAGCTATTAATTTGGTACGGGATGACTTTGAAAAGGTGCTGGTGATCACCCACCTGGAAGAGCTAAAGGATGTTTTCCCCACCCGGATTGAGGTGGAGAAGACGGATCAGGGCTCGCAGGTGAAGGTGATCTGATCTGCTATGCGCAAGGGTTATCTGACCGTCAAGGACCTGGCAGACGCGGTTGGCTGTCATGTCAACACCGTGCATCTTTATGAGGGCTGGGGTTTTATCCCGCCCGTGCCTCGCGACCCGGACAACAACTACCGCAAATATTCGCGCTTTCATCTGGAGCAATTCAAACTCGCCTATCTGGCGTTGAAATATCCTTATCCCGGCGGGAAAGACGTTGTTCTGGGGCTGGTTTATGCCGCGCGGGACGGGGACCTTGATCAGGCGCACACCCTGACAGAGCAGTACCGGATGCAGATCGCCAGGGAGCGCACTCAGGCTGAAGCTGCAATTGCGTATTTGGTGGGCTGGCTGGCTGGGGAGGAAACAGAGGAAGCAGGCCAGCCTCTGACCATTGGCGGGGCGGCTGACCTGCTGGGTTTGACGCTCGATACGCTCCGGTCATGGGAGCGGGACGGACTGATTGACGTGCCGCGCGACACGCATAACGGCTATCGTCAGTACGGTCCGGCTGAGATCGGGCGGCTGCGCGTGATCAGGGTGCTGGTCAACGCGGGCTATTCACATATGGCGATTCTTAGGTTGATGGTTCGGCTGGACGCGGGGGATATCGTGGACCCGCATGAGGTGCTGGACACACCAAGAGCGGATGAGGAAATCTTCCACATCACGGATCGTTGGCTGACTGCACTGAATGAGGAAGACGTGCGGGTTGATGCAATTATGGCGCAGCTGGGCGTGATGCGAGGGCTGGTGGAACCCGGTATCACACCACGGGGCCAATGAAGCGTTTGTAAAATCTCATAGCCAGGTTAGCACCAGGGCAGCTTCGGTTTAAGTCCGTGCACTTCCCGGTGGTATAATCGAAACGTGTTACCTGATCTCGAAATTAACGATGTCATACGTATGCGCAAACCCCATCCCTGCGGTGGTTATGAGTGGCAGGTGGTGCGGATGGGCGCGGATATCGGCCTGGCATGTCTTAACTGCGGCCGCAGGATCATGCTGGACCGCCGTTCCCTCAAGAACCGGATGAAGAAAATTATCCGCAAAGGCAGTGAAAATGTCCCTGAAAACGGATAAAAAACCGCATGTATTGTTCCTGTTCTCCGACACAGGGGGCGGACATCGCAGCGCAGCACAGTCGATCATTGAAGCCCTTGAGACGTATCATCCGGGCAGGGTCACCACAGAGATGCTGGATTTTTTCGTGGAATACGCCCCGCCGCCTTTTGATATGGCTGTCACAACCTATGCACCGATGGCTCAGGTGCCTGACCTCTGGGAATTGGGCTATAAGTTGAGCAACGGCAAGTGGCGCGCCAAACTGGTGCAGGAAGTCCTCTGGCCCTACATTCATAAAGCGTCTGAAAGGCTGGTCAGGGACCACCCCTGTGATCTATTCCTTGCTGTCCATCCGATTATCAATACCCCGCTCCTGAGGACGCTGGGCGAAAACCATCCGCCGTACATCATTGTGATCACGGATTTGGTCACGACGCACGCCTTCTGGTATAACCGGAGGGCCACATTTACATTTTCACCGACCGAGGAAGCCAGAACCCGCGGCAAAGACATTGGATTGGACCCGGAGAAGATTCAGGTGGTTGGCCAGCCGATTGCGGATATGTTTCGCCGCTCAACCGCCTCCAAATCAGAGCTGCGCGAGAAATTAGGTTGGCCGCAGGACCAGATTGTGGCCTTGATGGTAGGCGGCGGCGAGGGGATGGGACCGATGCAGGAGATGATTGGGGCCGTTGACCGAGCCGGACTTGACTTGACGATGGCAGTCATTGCCGGGCGGAACGAAACGCTCAAGGAAAGCCTGCGAAAAGGAAATCTTCAGACGCCAGCCATCATTTATGGATTTGTGGACAATATGCCCGAGCTGATGAATGCCGCGGATATCATTCTTACTAAAGCCGGTCCCGGGACCATCTCCGAAGCCTTTATTGCCGGGTTGCCCATTATCCTTTATTCCCGCATGCCCGGGCAGGAAGAGGGTAATGTGGATTATGTGGTGAATCGAGGTGCAGGCGTCTGGGCGCCAGACCCCGATCAAGTCGTCATAACGTTGCGGTACTGGCTCAATCATCCTGATATCATGGCGGAGGTTGCTGCGACATCCAAAAGCCTGGCCCGGCCGGATGCGTCGAAGGATATCGCCCAAAAGATAATTGAGACGGTTTCTAGATGAAGTGTTTTTTTGATCAGGCTCCTGATATTTACTCGAATCTGATATCATATAAATGAAAATGTGTATCTCCAACTCCACGACCCGACTTGTCCAATGCCGATTTTAGATGATCGAAGTTTTGAATTTTTTAGCCACAGCCCTGACCAGACCCGGCGGCTGGGCATCCACCTGGGTGGTTATTTAAAAACCGGGGATATTGTTGGGCTGGAAGGTAACCTTGGCTCCGGAAAGACAACCCTCGTGCAGGGAATTGCTCAGGGTTGGGGTGCGCTGGACCCTGTCTCAAGCCCCACCTATGTCATCGTCAATGAATACCGGCGGGCGGACAAACACCGATTTCATCATGTTGACGCTTACAGGCTGGAGAATACGTTGGATGGTGAATTTCTGGATTTTGACCGGATGCTGTCCCTGGGCCCGATTGTTGTTGAGTGGGCGGATAGGATCGGAGCTGTGATCCCTCAGGAACGTCTCTGGATCAAATTGGGTTACACGGGCGTTGAGCACCGGTCCATGATGCTGAACCCGCAAGGGAAGCGGTATCAGGACATGGTCGAAAACCTGCGCCGAAAATTGTATGGAGATTTCTAGTGTTACTTGCGATTGATACCTCAACATCCTGGATAAGTCTGGCGCTTTATGATGGCGTTTTTGTTAAGTATGAAATGACCTGGCAAAGCCAGCACCATCACACTGTGGAACTGACGCCGGCTATCAATGAACTTTTTGAGCGGACCAACGCCCAGCCCAAAGACCTGACCGGTATTGGGGTGGCTATCGGGCCCGGCTCATTCACCAGTCTGAGGATTGGGCTGGCGGCAGCCAAAGGGTTTTCCCTCGCTTTGAAGATCCCCCTTATCGGGGTCCCGTCTCTGGACGTTATCGCAGCAGCGCAGCCCCTCGATGAGCGGCCGTTGATTGCTGTCCTGCAAGCGGGACGCACCCGTCTGGCATACATCACCTATCTGGTTGAGGGAGAACAGTGGCGGCCCCAGCATGAACCTGCAGTGATCAGCAGTGCTGATCTGGTCAGGACAATCACCGAACCCACGATCATTGCGGGCGAGCTTTCGGATGAGGCGCGTTCGGTGTTGGGACGGCGCTGGAAGAATGCGGTCATCGCCCGGCCTGCCCGCTGTTTGCGCCGGGCTGGTTTTCTGGCAGAAATTGCCTGGGAGCGTTTGATGAGCAATCAGGCGGATGACCCGGTTGCGCTTGCACCGATCTACCTGAGTACGGCTGATCCTATCCCGGCGTAAGATGATGGCTTCTGAGAAAACAGATGCAAAACCCGATTTAAGGGCTGACGATCCCCAGGTCATTTGTCGTCCCATGACCCTGAAAGACTTGCCGCAGGTTGAAGCGCTTGATCGGGAATCCTTCCCGACGCCCTGGCCGGAAGGTACCTACTTCTATGAATTGACTCGGAACCCCCACGCTTTGTGTTGGGTGGCTGAGGTGCCGTCTCAGGATGGAAATCCATTAATTGCGGGAGCTATCGTGTCCTGGGTGGTTGCGGATGAGGCCCATCTGGCAACGCTGGCCGTGAAGATTGAGCACAGGCGGCTGGGGATCGCCCAAAAGTTGCTTACGAGGTCACTGTTGATCTGTCATCAACGAGGTGCGCGGCTGGCAATGCTGGAAGTACGGGAAAGCAATCTCCCGGCGCAAAGCTTGTATAAAAAATTTGGGTTTGAGGTCGTTGGGAGGCGAAAGGATTACTATAAGGACAGGCATGAAGACGCGATCCTGATGACCCTGACAAGGCTGGATCCTGTCAAACTTGCCGCCCTGGCTGAACCCGGATAAGATAAGCGTCATACTGATATTCACGAACGGAGGACTATCTTGGATCCTGAAACAATTCTCAAAGAGGTTGCAGAAAAAACTGCAATTTGCACACGTTGCCCGCTTCACCACTCAAGGAAGAAGGCAGTACCCGGTGCGGGTAATCCAAATTCATCCATCATGTTTATCGGTGAAGGTCCCGGGTTTCACGAAAACGAGCAAGGGCTGCCCTTTGTTGGCGCCGCTGGGAAATTCCTTGATGAGCTCCTGGCCGACGCTGATCTTTCCCGGGAGGAAGTCTTCATCACCAATGTGGTTAAATGCCGCCCTCCCAGCAACCGGGACCCGCAGGTT
>Ga0334882_1005250_pt1 | contig 10354 bp, 10 predicted proteins | sample GraSluR1_MG_5_FD_207226 | JGI IMG/M metagenome (GOLD analysis project Ga0334882, IMG submission 207226) | Sludge microbial communities from methane-producing bioreactor in Wageningen University, Netherlands - Granular Sludge_15_04-R1 | ecosystem: Engineered > Bioreactor > Anaerobic >... | reverse complement strand
CGAACCCCGCGGCGGTGAGCGCGTCGAGAAGTTCCGCGTGGATCAGGTGCACCTGGCGCAGGTTGGGCCGGTCGGCGTCCTTCCTGACCTGGTGCAGGTGCTGGACGGTGGGACCGCTGTGCGCGTCCCCTGCGACGCCGACGCCCTCGATGAGTTCGACCGAGGACACCGTGGGCTTGCTGAACGAATGGGTGGCACTGCGGGCCACGGCGACGACTGCGGGCACGGCCGCCATGCTACGTGAGCAGACCCGGCCGGTGCCGTTCCCGCGCCCCGCGGCATACCCGGGCGTAGGGTGCGAATTGAGTCGAAGGGAGTCGTCCATGCAGCGCTCGATCGTGATCAATCGCGAGTTCGGCAGTGGCGGACGGGAAATCGGACGCATGATCTGCCAGCGCACCGGCATGGAGTTCTACGACAGCCGAATCCTGCAGGAGGCGGCCAGCAAGCGCGGGCTGCCCCCGGACCTGCTCGAGGGGTTCGACGAGCGGATCGTGACCGGGCAGTTCTTCGACCTGTCGATCATCGGCGGCACCGATCCGGAGACCATCTCGCTGCCCTATCGCATGTACGGTGCGATCGCCGAAGTGATCACCGAGGCCGCCAGGACGAAACCGTCGGTGTTCATCGGCCGCTGCGCGGACAAGATCCTGCGGGACGCGGAGGTGGGCTTCCGCAGCGTGTTCATCTACAGCACGGACACCGACCGCAAGGTCGAACGGGCCATCCGGGTGGACGGAGTCGCACCGAGGGACGCCGAGAAGTACATCGCGAAGATGGACAAGACCCGCGACCGCTATCAGCAGTTCTTCACCGGCACGAAGTTCGGCGACCGCCGCGAGTACGACCTGTGCCTGAACAGCGGACGCCTCGGCTACGAGACCTGCGCCGATCTCATCCTGGCGTCCGTCGGCTAGAAAGCCGATCGGGCGCGCGCCCGAGTCATCTGTGACAGTCTGGAGAACGCTCCCATCAGGAGGTTATGGTCGGGCTTGTGGACGGCACCCCCGCCGGCCGCGGTCCCTCAATGGAGAGGATGTTGCATGACCCTGACACCCCCAACCCACCGGTTCCGAAGGCTGGCCGCAGCGCTGGCCGGAGCAGTTCTCGTCGCCGGTTCGTTGACCACCATGACGGCGCAGGCCGTCCCGGCGGGCGGCCACGCCAAGCCCGTCGTCACCACCCCCGAACTCGGTCCGAACGTCACGATCATCTCGCCCGACATGTCCGTGTCCGAGATCAAGAACACGCTCACGGCGATCTCCGACAAGCAGCTCAACGACGAGATGGGCACCAACCGCTACTCCGTGCTGTTCCTGCCCGGCACCTACGGCACCGCGACCGAGCCGTTGCACTTCACGCTCGGCTACTACACAGAGGTCGCCGGACTCGGCGCGAACCCGGGTGACGTCACCATCAACGGCAGCATCGACGTGTACAACCGCTGCCTGGGCGAGAACAACACGAACTGCATCGCACTGGACACGTTCTGGCGGACGCTGTCGAACCTCACCCTGAAGATCGACAAGTCCGACGAGACGGACGGCTGCAAGGCCAGCGCGAACTTCTGGGCAGTCTCCCAGGCTGTGTCGATGCGCCGGGTCGACATCAGCGGCGCGAACCTCTCGCTGATGGACTACTGCTCCGCAGGGCCCCAGTACGCCAGCGGTGGCTACATCGCCGACTCGAAGCTGCCGTTCGTGATCAGCGGCTCGCAGCAGCAGTGGCTCACCCGCAACAGCGAGGTGTCCGGCTGGAGCAACGGCGTGTGGAACCAGGTGTTCTCCGGCGTGGTCGGGGCGCCCGACGACTCCGCCTTCCCCAACCCGCCCTACACGACCGTCGCGAAGACTCCGCTGAGCCGGGAGAAGCCGTACCTCTACGTCGATGACGCCGGTACCTGGTTCGTTCGGGTGCCGTCCGCGCAGCGGAACACGTCCGGCATCTCCTGGGCCGACGGGATGACCGCGGGACGGAGCATTCCGCTGTCGAAGTTCTACATCGCGAAGCCGACCGACCCGGTCGGCCGGATCAACGTGGCGCTCGCCCAGGGCAAGAACCTGCTGTTCACTCCGGGGGTCTACAACGTCGACCGGACGATCCTCGTGCAGCGTCCCGACACTGTCGTGCTCGGCCTCGGGCACGCGACCCTGACCGCCAAGAATGGCGCCACGCCGCTCCGGATCGCGGACCGGCCCGGGATCGTGGTGGCAGGGCTCACCATGGATGCAGGGACGAAGCTCTCCCCCGTCCTGCTGCAGGTCGGCCAGGCCCGGGGGCATGCGTGGGGGCGGACGAGCAGCACTCGCAACCCGATCACCCTGAGCGATGTCTACTTCCGGGTCGGTGGCCCGCACGTTGGAAAGGCCGTGACGGCGCTGGAGATCAACGCCGACCATGTCCTGGTCGATCACACCTGGATCTGGCGCGCCGACCACGGCGTTGAGGACTTCACGCAGGGCGAGCTGGGCGACACGGATCGCTGGAACACCAACATCGGCCGCTACGGGCTCGTCGTGAACGGCAAGGACGTCACCGCAACCGGCCTGTTCTCCGAGCACTTCCAGCGCTACAGCACGCTCTGGAAGGGCAACGGCGGTCGGGTGATCTTCTACCAGAACGAGCTCGCCTACGACGCGCCCACGCAGGCCGACTGGACCCAGCCGGACGGCACGCTCGGATACCCCGGCTACAAGGTCGCGGATACCGTGCGGACGCACAGTCTGGTCGGTGGCGGCGTGTACGTGTACAGCCGCAACAACCCGGCCAACGTCACCACGAGCGGATTCGACGTGCCTGACCGGGCCGGCGTCACCCTGCACCACATCCTGACGGTCAACCTCGGCGCGGGCACGATCACCCACGTGGTGAACGACACCGGCGGCCAGGTCGACAACTCGAACACCGGCACGCCGCAGTACGTGGTGGACTACCCCACGCCGTAGCGTCGGACGTGGCCGGGCCCTGCCTGGGCCCGGCCACGGATCGCGGTCCGGGCGAACTCCTCCTGTTCACCACCGCCGAACGAGGAGAAGCGGATCACGCTCAGCCAGTCGTGCCCGCAGTGCCCACTGCGGCCGGCTGACTGCGCCGTCGAATCGCAACATCTCAGCCAGCGAGCGATAGATCAGCATGGTGCCGAGGGTCACGATGAACGGCGGGATCTTCTTCGGCGACCGGGGGGACGATGCGCGCCCGCGTGGCGATCAATCGACCTCGACTCTGTCAACGACGGCGGCACCCCTCACGCGTGGGGTCGAGTTCTGCGACACGAGAGACCCCGACTGCTCGTGACGAGATCCCGCCCACACTCCGGAACACCGCTTGCGGGCCGACACCGGCCACGGTGCTCGGCTGATCAGCTGCCGGTCCCGGCCCGCGGGGTCCGGTGGTGGGCCATGCCTTCATCAGCCGCGGAGGATTCCGCGGCCCGACGCCGCATCCCCAGGCCCGCGGCTGCGACGGGACCGAGGGCGAAGGCGGCGATGAAGACCCACAGGCCGGGGACACCGAACATCGCGGTCGTGCCGTTGCCGACGGCCAGCAGCAGCGTCCACGCGATCACGACGGCCGACCAGGTCAGGCCCCGCCGCGCGCCCTCACCTGCGCTGTGCGTGGTCAGCAGCCACGCGACGACGACGGCGGCAACGAACACCGGGACAGCCGCCACCAGCGACATCAGGCTGATCTGGGCCAGCCAATCGGGGTGCGATCCGGGCTCGGACGGGGCCGAGTCGTAGGGCAGCGAAGCCCCCGCAAGCAGCAGGACCAGGTAGGCGCCGTAGAGGAAGATCTGGGACCCGACAGCCAGCACGACTCCGACTACGACATCAACAAGAACTCGCCTGGACATCGCGGCCTCCGATGACATTCCCAGCAATTCGAGATTACTCCCGCGGCCGCCGGGCAGAGCTGGTGGAGGCAGTGAACGCATGCGTCCGCGGGCTCGGGAGCTCGTAGTCCAGGCCAGCTGCTCATCGAACCCCCGTGCCGGTCGGACCGTCGTGAAGGCGGGTACTCTCGCTGGGCCGGTCGGCGAACAGCCATGTGGTGGCCCGGGGGTGGAGGGAGACGTCGCCCGGAGCGGATCCGACCTCGGCGCGCCAGCCCGCGACAGGGGCCGTCCAGCCCGGCGTGGCGGCAGTCCGCAGATCCCCGGGCTAGGACACGGCTCCCCGAACGGGCCCGGTACCCGGCTGCTGGCCTTGTGTATGTTCCTGGCGGCGGACGTCGCGTGTGATGAGTCGCAGCAGTTCGAGAGCAGACGCCAACTCGTTGTCGAGAGTCGCCAACTCGCGGGCGGTGCGGAAGGTGCCAGCTTCGATCCGCGATCTGACCTCGATGAGATTGGCGATGGAGCCCGCCACCTTGTCCCGGACCTCATCCTCATCCGTGAAGGGGTCGGCTGTCTCGGTTGGGGTCACCTCAGCAGTCGCCGTCGCGGCGTGGGCGATCCACTCCGGCTTTCCCGACAGGAACGCTTTCAGCGCCAATCGGTCACTCGGGGAGACCTGGGTCGCCGCGACCAACCGATCGCGCAGTCCGAACAACGTCCAGGTAGCCCGGACCAGCTCAAGCCCGTCCACCGACGAGTACAGGTCGTCGGCGGCCCAGTCCCCGTGCTCAAGGAGTCCGTCCACAAGCGGCGTCAGCGAGGCGAGCTCCTGCTGGAACGCGAGCCAGAAGGCTCGGTCGAGGGTGTTCATCTATCGACTGTACGCTCCAACGAGATCAATCTCGGCACGGAAACCTCGACACCCCCTCCTGCCGGGCCGGGCCGCGCTTCACGCGAGCCGGCTACGGGCGATGCCCACGAGCGGCGCCTCGCTGACCAGAGGCCCGTCAGGTAGCGGGGGCCGGCGATCGGGACGCGACAGGAGCGGGGAAATCGAAGGGACCGGTATTGTCGCACGGTGCGCATCGTGGTTTCGGGCACCCATGCCAGCGGCAAGAGCACCCTGATCTCGGACTTCGCGCTGAGGCATCCGCAGTTCACCGTGCTGCCCGACCCTTTCGAGCTCGTCGACGAGGCCGAAGACCTACTCGGTACAAGCCTGTTCTCTGCACAACTGCGGATCAGTGCTGACCGGTTGACGAACGAGACGTACGGCCCGCACGTGATCGCCGAGCGAGGACCGCTGGACTTCCTGGCATACCTTCTCGCCCTGGCCGAGCTGTCCGGCAGCCCAGTCGATGCCGGGTTCCTCCGCCGCGCCACCGCTCGGACCGCCGAGGCGCTGGACACGATCGACCTGCTTGTCGTGCTGCCGCTGGCCGAGAGTGATCCCATCCACGTCGGGGCCGACGAGTACCTCGAACTGCGCGACGCGATGAACGACGTGCTCCTGGACCTCCTCGACGACTCCGACCTCGTCGGACCTGGTGTCATGGTGGCCGAAGTCGCGGGCACGCCCGACGTGCGGCTCGCCCGACTCGAGGCGCTCGTTGGCCTCTGACAGGTGACATGTCGCATCGCGCGTAGCCAGCGGCTGACCCGCGCTGAGCGGTCGCGCCGGCCTCACGTGGGACCGGAAGGCTCCGGACCGAGGCCGTCCCATCTCCACCCTCACGTGCGATCAGCCGGGCCGGCAGCGCCTCCACCTCGGACACACCAACGCCGGTGCGCCGAAGTTCGTCATGGACCGCGTCACCACGAGCGGATTCGACGTGCCTGACCGGGCCGGCGTCACCCTGCACCACATCCTGACGGTCAACCTTGGCGCGGGCACGATCACCCACGTGGTGAACGACACCGGTGGCCAGGTCGACAACTCCAACACCGGCACGCCGCAGTACGTCGTGGACTACCCCACCCCGTGATCGACGCAGCCCAGGACGGGCAGCCGGTCGCGTCCGCGGATCGTTCCGCGGCCGGCCGGCTGCTCCATGGCCGGGACGATCGAGCGACTCTCCGGGCTCGGCGACGACGCTACGCGTAAGCTGGCATAGCGGGTTGAGCAGCGTTCCCGAGGACCCGTCCCGAGGCGTCGATCGGAATCGCGATGTGGGTCTACGTGGTGGTGGCGGTCTTCCTAGTGGCCCTGCTGGGCCTATCCCTGCGGATCGTGAAGCAGTATGAGCAGGGCGTCCTGTTCCGCTTCGGGCGGGTGATCGCGGTGCTGCAGCCCGGGCTGCGGATGATCATCCCGTTTGTGGACGTGCTGCACCGGATCTCCACGCGGATCGTGACGATGCCGATCCAGTCCCAGGGGATCATCACGAAGGACAACGTCAGCGTGGACATCTCCGCCGTGGCCTACTTCCGGGTCATCGACGCGAAGAGATCCGTGCTCGCGATCGAGAACCCCAAGGCCGCGATCGACCAGATCGCCCAGACGACTCTGCGAAAGGTGGTCGGCCAGCACACGCTGGACGAGACCCTGGCGGAGACGAACCGGATCAACCTCGACATCCGCGAGATCCTCGACATGACCACTCTCGAGTGGGGCATCGAGGTGACACTGGTCGAGCTGAAGGACATCCAGCTGCCGGACAGCATGAAGCGGGCGATGGCCAAGCAGGCCGAGGCCGAGCGGGAGAAGCGGGCCAAGATCATCAGCGCCGAGGGTGAGCTGATGGCGGCCGGGACGCTGGGCGAGGCGTCGGACATCATGATGGACCATCCGATCGCGCTGCAGCTCCGCAACCTGCAGAGCCTGGTGGAGATCGGCGTCGACAAGAACACCACCGTCGTCTTCCCGTCCCCGATCATGACGACGATCAACGAGTTGGGCTCCTTCATCGAGCAGGAGCGGGCGGCCGCGCAGCGTGGTCCCGGGCACGCGGCCGGCGCCGGGGCTCCTCAGCCGACCGAGCCGCTCAGCCTGGAGGCGTCCGATCCCGCTGCCCTCGAGTCGTCGGCGAGGCCGCCGGATCCCGCGCCGATGACGACCGCGCCCGTCGAAACCACACCCTGATCGACCACGCGACCCGCCTGCACGGATCGCGTGGCGCACCCGGCCGAGGTGCACCTCGCACACCTCGTCGCTCGCTCAGCCAGTCGTGCCCGCGGCGGCCGCCGCGGCCGGTCGGCTGCGCCGTCGCCGGGACGTGAACCTCTCCTTGACCACCGGACCGGCGGTCTGGACGAGAATGACCAGGATCAGCACCAGGCCCTGGAAGGTGTCCTGGATGTCGGCGCTGAGGGCCGGGATGCTGACGATGATGAAGTCGATCGCCGAGTAGGACAGCGCGCCGAACAGCACGCCCGCCATGTTGCCGCGGCCACCGGCCATGGCGATGCCGCCCAGCACGACCGCGGCGATCGCGTACATCTCGTAGGAGCGTCCCGAGGAGGCAGGGGTGATGTTGCCGACCTTGCAGGCCTGGATGATGCTGGCCACCCCGACGAGCAGACCGGTCACCATGAACACCGAGGCCTTGATCCGGTCGACGTTCACACCGGCGAGCCGGGCGGCCCTGTCGTTGGAGCCCACCGCGTAGACCGCCTTGCCGTACTTCGTGTTGCCGGCGATCACCACGAACAGGGCCACGCAGAGCAGGAACAGGATCGACACGTACGGAATCGAGAAGCCCGCGATCCGCAGCGAGCCGGTGCCGAACGCCATCCGGAGGAACTCGTAGCTGGCCGAGCCCGACTTCATCGCGAACTGGCTGGAGGAGGAGCCGCTGATCTCCGCCGGGATCTCCCGCACCGCCCACAGCGCCAGCGAGCGGTAGATCAGCATGGTGCCGAGGGTCACGATGAACGGCGGGATCTTCGCGTACGCCGCCAGCACGCCGTTCACCGCACCGAGCAGGAGTCCTGAGCCGAGCGCGGCCAGCACGGTGAGCAGGATGTTGTCGGTCATGTTGAACACGACGATCGTGACGCCCGAACACAGCACGAGCGCGGATCCGATCGACAGGTCGATCTGGCCGGTGATGATCACCAGCGCCATGCCGATCGCCATCGTGCCCACGATCACGGTGTTCTGGCTGGACAGGATCGAGGAGATGTGGCCGGAGGTGAAGCTCTTGCCGTTCAGCTGGATGGTGACGGCGTAGACGATCAGGATGACGATGAACACGAAGATGTAGCTGTGCTCGCGCCACAGCGACGAGACCGCCCGCCACACCTTGTTGCCGGTCTTCGCTTCCACCTCAGTCACCCTTCGCTGCATTCATGGCGTTGGTCGAATAGAGCATCACGTCACGCTCGTTGATCTGGTCGTGGTCCAGCACGGCCACGACGTCGCCGGCGTAGAGCACGACGCAACGGTCGGACACCTTCTGGATCTCGGGGATCTCGAGGGTGTTGATCACCACCGTCTTGCCGGCGGTGGCCAGCTCGAGGATCAGCCCGTAGATCTCCTCCTTGGCACCGACGTCCACGCCCTGGGTGGGGTTGTCGAGCAGGAGGATGTCGGCGTCGGTGTTCAGCCAGCGGGCCAGGAACACCTTCTGCTGGTTGCCGCCGGACAGGCTGTTGATGGCGACTCCCGGACCCTGCGTCCGGATGTTCAGAGCGTCGCGCAGGTTCTCATACTGGGCGATCTCGCGGGCGTTGTGGATCCACTGGTGCCGGGCGGAGAGGCTGTGCTCGGCAAGGTACAGGTTCTCCAGGACACTCACGTCGGGGATCACCGAGTTCTCCTTGCGGTTGGTCGGCAACATGCCGATGCCGCCCCGCATGGCCGCCCGGATCGACCCGGACGCAGGCTTGCCGTGGGCGCGGATCTCGCCGTCCAGCAGCGGGATCGCCCCGAACAGTGCCTGCATCAGCTCGCTGGCCCCGGATCCGGCCAGTCCGGTGAGGGCAACCACCTCGCCGCGGCGCAGCGTCAGGCTGACGTCCCGGAACGACTCCGACGTGAGCCGGTCGAGCTCGAGCACCACGGGGCCGAGTTCGCGGGCCCGGTAGACGTCCTCGTCAGCGTACTGCTCCCCCACCATGTCGCAGGTGATCGAGAACGGCGTCGCGTCCGCGACGGCGCCCGAGCTGATCAGCTCGCCGTTGCGCAGCACCGTGTAGGTGTCAGCGATCTGGAACACCTCCGGCATCTTGTGCGAGACGAAGATGAACGAGCGCCCCTCGGACTTCAGCTGTCGCAGGATGGAGAACAGGTGCTCGATCTCGTCGTTGCCCAGCGCCGTGGTGGGCTCGTCGAGGATCATCAGCTTCGCCTCGGCGTGCAGCGCGCGGCAGATCTCGAGCAACTGCTTCTGGCTGGTCTTGAGCTCGCCGACCTTTCGGGTGGGGTCCATGTCGACCCCGAGCCGCTCGAACAGCTTGCGGGTCTCTGCGACCATCTCGGTGCGCCGGAGCAGGCCGAGCGGGTAGGTCAGCTCGTGGTTGAAGAAGATGTTCTCGCTCACCGTCAGGTCGTTGACGACGTTGAGCTCCTGGTGGACGAAGGCCACTCCCGCCTTCTCCATCTGGGCGATGGTGGCGTGCGGGTAGTGCGTGCCGTCGAAGTGGACGTCGCCGCGGTCCCTGGGGATCACGCCGGCGAGGATGTTCAGCAGGGTCGACTTGCCCGCACCGTTCTCACCGAGCAGGGCGTGGATCTCGCCCTGCTCCACGCTGAAGTCGACGCCCTTCAGCACCCGGTTCCCGTCGAACGACTTCGACACTCCGGTCATCTCCAGGATGCTCATGCCGCGATCACCCCCTCGCCTGTGACGACCCTGCCGCGGGGCACGCGTCCTCGCGCACCCCGCGACAGGGTTCAGCTTCCTCCGTTGTCAGTAAATCGGATCAGTGGCCCGTGAACCCCTGGAACTTGCTGACGTTGTTCTTGTCCACGATGAAGGTGGGCTCGTACTCGCCGTCGCCGGCCTTGTACTTCCAGTCGGTGCCGTCGAGGTACTGCGTCATGTAGTCGATCGCGGTGGTCATCATCTTCGGCGAGAAGTACATGCTCATCAGGCCGTCGAAGTACTGGTCGGCGATCTTCGACTGCGGCGCGGTGCCGGCCATGACGTCGTACAGCTCCTGCATGCCGCCGATGGCGGAGATGTAGACCTTCATGTCCGCCAGGTCCTTCTTGGCGGCGTCGTCGAGCGTGTTGCCCTCGAGCAGGTTCATGAACCCGAAGGTCATCTCGTCATCCATCGAGAACACGTAGAGGCTGCCGCCGCTGGACTTGGCGTCCTTCATGATGTCGGGCAGCGTCTGCTCCAGGTACTGGTAGGCGGCGTCGGCGCTCCAGTCGCAGACCACCTTGTACTTCGACGTCAGGGCGCTGACCTCGTCCGCGGTCCAGGCCTGGCTGGTCTTGTAGGTCTGGCCGGTCTCCTTGTCGGAGTAGTCCTTCTCGCCCTTCAGGAACTGCTCGAAGCCCTCCTGGCGGCGCGAGCTCACGGTGCCGTTGTCGCCGATCAGCGTGACGAGGGTGTCACCGGGCTTCAT
>Ga0334882_1005248_pt1 | contig 10356 bp, 6 predicted proteins | sample GraSluR1_MG_5_FD_207226 | JGI IMG/M metagenome (GOLD analysis project Ga0334882, IMG submission 207226) | Sludge microbial communities from methane-producing bioreactor in Wageningen University, Netherlands - Granular Sludge_15_04-R1 | ecosystem: Engineered > Bioreactor > Anaerobic > Unclassified... | reverse complement strand
CCCACATCAGCCAGAATCACACCAACCAAAGTCACCAGCGGCAGGTCGAGTCCTTTTGCCAGCATTTGGGTGCCAATCAAAATATCTGCCTGGTGATGTGTAAATCGGGAAAGGATTTGTTCGTGCGCCCCTTTCCTGCGGGTAGTCTCAGCGTCCCATCGCAAGGTGCGTGCCCTGGGGAAGAATTGGCGAACTATTTCCTCCACCTTTTCTGTGCCAGTTCCCAGTTGACGGATCTGGCTGCTCCCGCATACGGGGCAGGCTTTGGGAAGTTTACGCTGGTAACCGCAAGTGTGGCAGAGCAATCCATTTATGGAACTGTGAAAAGTTAACGGTTTGTCATCACGTGGGCACCTGACCACATAACCGCAATCCCGGCAAAAAACGTAGGTTGCCGACCCGCGCCGATTAAGAAATAAGATAGCTTGTTGATTCGTTTCCAAAACATGATTGATTGCAGACTGCAATTCATGACTGAAGATGCTCCGGTTTCCATCCCGCAGTTCCTGGCGCATATCTACAATGGAGACCTTTGGTAGTCCTAAGTCAGCAGACTGCCCCTCGCCAAGATTGACTGGTAAAGCAATCCCCAAGCGCTGCGCATGCTGGGCAATAGCTTCACGATGGGCCAGAATACGTTTTGGCAAAGAAAGATATTCCCAATCCCCATGGGTCGCCTGATAATACTGGGTCACATTGGGTGTGGCAGACCCTAAAATGATGGCCGCACCTGAAAGTCGGGCAAAAGCTACAGCCGTGTTGACGCCGTGGTAATAAGGTGTCCCCTCTTGCTGATCGTAAGATTCATGATGACATTCATCCACTACAATCAAACCGAGATCTGCCAGCGGCATAAAAAGCGCACTGCGCGGTCCAATGATGACTGAAATTTCACCCCGACGCACTCGCCGCCATGTGTCATACCGTTCACCTGGTGAAAGCTGAGAATGGATCACACCCACCTGGTCTGGGAACCTGGCTAAAAAGCGTTGAACTGTCTGTGGCGTGAGTGAGATCTCGGGCACAAGGACAACAGCCTGCCTTCCTGCGATGAGGGTTTGCTCAACCGCCCTCAGGTAAAGCTCCGTCTTACCGGAACCAGTCACACCATGCAACAAAAAAGGCTTGAGGGTTTCTCCCTCGCCAAGCGCACTCAAGCCGGATGAAATCCGATCCCAAAGGCGCGCCTGATCCTGCGTCAGCTCGGGTGGCGTGGCTGGAATGTAAGAATAGGCATCCAAAGGATCGCGCCAGACCTCATCATCGCGAATTTTGATCCAGTTTCCAGCCTCAAGCGCTTTCAGATCAGCATTGTTAGCACCTGTTTGCTGGTATATTTCGCCCGGTAGCAACGGTGTGGGTTGCTGACTCAAGTATAGCAGCACACGCAGACGCCGCTGATGGACGCTTGCCACTCGGCTGAGCGATTCGTCAAAGTGGGCTAATTTAGCAGGAGAGATCGCCAAACTGACCTTACGAACAGACTTCGGACGGACGGTTGGCTCTGGCAGAATGGCGCGTGTTAGCACCACACCCTGTCGGACAAGCTTATGCAGAGTGCCACGCCAATCCACCTTGCGGATGGCTGCATCAATTTGCCGACCCCTTAGCGGACCGCGCTTTTGCAGCAGTGAAACGATACGCTTTTCAAGCGGTGCCAGATCCGCTATCTGCACATCACGATCGGGATTAAGACGGATCAGGCTGTCCGTGCGCTGGCTCAATCCGGGTGGGAGCATCAGCTCCACACACGCACCCAAAGGTGAGAGGGTCTCTTCCGAAATCCAGTGCGCCAGTTCAATTTGCTCAGGCGTCAGCACAGGCTTTTCATCTACCAGTTCTTCCACTGGACGGGTTTCAGCCACTTCAGGCGTCTGGACAAAGCGCAGCACAACACCCTGCACCCGCTGGCTGCCAAAGGGCACGATCACCAGCGACCCTGGTAAAAGGACATCTTCAAATTCAGGCGGCAGGTGATAATCATAGGCGCCTGAAATCTGTGGGTGATTGATGGCAACTTCTACGTACCGGGTCATAAATTGATTTTACCTTGAATGAGACTGTGACTGTTCACTGCATTCGAATCCATTTCATTATACAAAATCACATCATGTGGGGTAAAATCATCTTAATGAACGCACCAACTGGCATTTTCAGCGTGTAAATGCAGGCTGAAACCCGGTTACTACGAAAACGGTCACACGCCGAAAATGAGGCCGCAGAAAAAATCCATTAAGATCCATCAGTGATGGGTCGGAAAGACGTTGCTTGAGGTTTGATACGATGCCAGTCCCAATCACGACTGGTACGGTATTGCACGATCGATACCAGGTCAAAAAAATCATCGGACAGGGAGGAATGGGTTGTATTTACCTTGCTGATGACCTGCGCCTTGAAGGCCGCCTTTGTGCTGTCAAGGAGGTCGAATATGACCGCGCCCTGCCGCCTGAAGTGCTGAAGGAAGCGCGCGATCAATTTGAAATGGAAGCCACCGTCCTCGGACGACTGGACCATCCCAACCTGCCCAAAGTATCCGATTTCTTCTCAATTGATGAGCGTGATTATCTTGTGATGGATTTTGTACCGGGAAAGGACTTGCGCGAATTGATGATGGAAGCGCGCCAAAATGACGTATTCCTCCCGGAAGAGGACGTGCTCGATTGGGCAAGCCAGATTGCAGATGCCCTTAAGTATCTGCATTCACAGGATCCATCCATTGTGCATCGGGACATCAAACCCAGCAATCTCAAATTAATGCCAAGCGGGCTGGTCAAACTGGTCGATTTTGGACTGGTGAAGCTGCTTGCCCCCGGTGAGGTGACCATCACCGTGCTGCAAGGCCAGGGAACGGCTCTCTATACACCGCTGGAACAATATGGGGGCGATTCCAGGCATACCGATGCACGCAGTGATATTTATGCCTTAGGCGGAACGCTCTACCACCTGCTCACCAACCAACCGCCCACCAACGTGCGCGAGCGTTTTCTCAACCCCGGCAGTCTGCCGAAGGTCAGGGAACTGAATCCTGAAGTGAGTGTACGAACAGAACGAGCTATTCATTGGGCGTTAGAACTGCACCCGGAAGATCGCCCTGCTGATACCGATACTTTTATCAAAGCACTCTTTTTAGAAGATGCGCCAGTGACCAAGCCTTACCGAAATGGTTATCAGCAGCCCCGTTTGATTCGGAAAGCAGAAAGAATTCTCATTGCTCTGGCAGGCTCTCTGATGGCATTCAGCTTGCTGCTCACCCTGCTGCGAAATTTCTAATCTCCCCCAAACTACAAATTCACCCGCTTATCCAACCCGCCTGGTGGGATACCTTCCCTGTGTTCTCATCCACCAGATCAGCCCGCCAATCCACCCAAATAAGAGCCCCACAACCACAATCTCAATCACAAATACGGTGCCCGATTCCTCCATCCAGCGCTGAACCCAGGGCGTGCCCAGGGTCAGGTAGGAATAGGCGATCAGGCTGCCGATGAGCGCACACAATGCAGATCGCAGCCCCCAACGGGTGGATCCCCACCAGAGATAACCGATCAAGAACGCCAGCCCACCACCAATTGCCATCACGATCACACCAACAGCCCATTCTCCGAGTGTGGGATATCCCGGATGGCTTGGTGCAGGTGTCGGCGTGGGTTGCGGGATTTCCGTCGCGGTGGCTGTGGGCATCTCGGTCGGGGTGGGAGAAACCAGCGGCGTCGGCGTGAACGCGAACACAGAAGTGACCCCATCAGGTGAGATGTTAATTTGAAGGACTTCTGATTGGTTGGCGGGCTCGCTGGTTGCACTGATTTCCAATCCGCCCGCAGCCTCAATCCGGTAGTTGAACATGGCAACACCTGCAGATGTGGTGGTTTCGAACTGCTGCAAAATCCCGGGTTCTCCAGAAATCCGGAAATTGAAGCGCACAACCGTACCATCTGGCACCATATTCTGGTTGTGGTCAAAGATTTGACCGGTTCGAATGGTCAGCGTATCTCCCACGTTAAAGCTCGGCATTGGGGTTGGTTCTGGCGTTTGCACAACGTCCGGCTCTCCTTCACCAGAGTCTGTTTCCTCACTTTCTGGAAGCAGTAGATTCAACCGGATCACCTGAGCAGGGTCTGGCGCGGTCATTGTGATCAGATCATAGCCTACCGCCTTTAAAGAAACGGGTAATGCACCTGATGGCGTTATCTCCTTCATCAGCACGCGCGCAGCCACATCCAAAGCGGCTGGGATCTTGCTATACAGCGCGTAATAGGCGGTAACCTTGGTGATATTGGTTGCATCCAGATAGGTTGGAGAGCCCATGGCAAAAACAATCACATTTTTGTTCGCCAACCAATCCGGCCGTTCGGCTAAAACGCGCTGGAGGGCATTAGAGGCAGGATAATTCGGGTCAATATCGAGGGTGTTGAAAATTACCCAATCTGCCGCACTGAGGCTTTGGGGTAAAAATTCACTTGCGCCTGTCGCCTCATTATTCAAAACTTCAACTAGTTGTGAAAAAGTGAAGGATGAGAGGTTATATTCCTGAATCTGCCCGCCAGCCTGCGGCCCATAGACATCAAGCAGCGCGTTTGCCAGGGCATTGGTTCCAATATTCACTGACGGGGGACAGCCAGCACATTGTGCAACAGGGCGAACATCGGTAAAAATGATGATATCTTCATACCATAGGGGTGCGGTAGGCAGGATGGTATCTATTTCCTGTGCCGTGGGGCTGATCAAGGTGACTGCACTCTGCGCAATATCAAAACTGACATCTCGTGTCACAGTCACATCTCCATTGACGCTCAGGGCTTTGATCACATTGCTAATATCAAATTCCCCGTAAAGTGCCAACTTGGCATCCAAAATGCGCTGAACCGAGGAATCCACCCGTTTGGCGAAAGCAGAATCTTCCCGATATTTTTGCGCAAAGAAATCAATGGTCGTGGTCAGGGTTGTGTAGGCGTCCGGATCCCCCGTAGCAACCATGTTGTCGATATAGAGAATGTCATTGCCAGCCAGAAACGCATTTCGCACGACTTGCTTAGCATCAAAATTGGTCTCATTGGGGTCAAAGAAGCGCCGGATTCCGCCAGCTCCAAGGTCATCACTGATGATCAAGCCGCCCGTCTCCCGCCATTCAGTAAATTGCTCCAGTGACATGATTTGCTGGAGTGCGTTTGAGTCAAAGCTGATGGGACGGGTCGTCGATCGAATATTTCCCTGGAATCCCTGGTAGCGAATATGGGATACCATTACCCCTTCAATCCTGCCTGGATCCCCGACATCGGGTGTTATTACTGAAATATAAGGCGCCAGTTCAATTTGCTTGAGCTGCTCCAGCGATTTTCGAACCGTTGGAATCTCGAATTCCGGTGAGCGATCGGAATTGCCCGTTCCCGGGAAATTCTGTGCCACAACCATGACCCGGTTTTCAGCTCCCGTGTGCAGACCGCTGATAAACGCTTTCCCCATCTCGCCGACCCAGAAGGGATCGCCGCCATAAGTGTTCACGCCCAGTGAACTGGCTGCTTCGCTGTTGGCTGTCTCCAATACATCGAGGTTTGGTCCCAGATAAAGGTTGACACCAAGCTGCGCCAATTCTCTTCCAAGCACCTGTCCAAGCTGCTGCGCCAAATTGCGATCCCAGCTGGCGCCAACAGCCATTTGCGATGGCATGGGTGTCAGTCCTGATAATATCTGGTCGCCAGGGAATCCATCTCCGAGCTGTTTTAGCCCAACATAAAGAGGGATATAGGACAGAGCCTCGTCTTCACCGGTGATGGTGTTTTCTGTTCTTTGTTGTGATGCGATCCATTCTGTCTGCTGCAGTGCACTGATCATCTGATAGGCGTTAGCAACCGTATCCTCTGCCACAAAATTATTGTTCTCAGCCAGGAGCACTACGCCGCCAATATGATAATTTGTGATCAGGTCAAAAATCTGTGATTCATCATCCACCTGCGGTCCATTGAAGGTGACCAGAAACAGCTGCCCAACCTTCTCCTCTGCGCTCATAGACTGGAGCAAGGCTAAGGAATCTGGCTGCTTTGCCGCGCGAACAGGCACCACTGACAAAGCGCTGAGCAGCAGAGCAAGGATCACAAAGAAACGCCACAGGTGCGTGCGAAGACTCACCCCGCCCCCTCCAGAATTTGCCGAGTGCGAAGGGGATCGTTGGTGATGATGCTATCAACATTCAAGGAAGCCAAACGCAGCAGATCCTCTTTTTCATCCACCGTCCATACATTGACCTGCTTGTTCTGTGCATGCATCTTCTTCACCAAATCCGCATCAACATCTGTGAAATAGGGGTGAAGGCAGTCGTATCGGAACAAAGACCACAGCCACAAAGTGGCTTTGCCCTGGGTGGTTAGTAATCCAAACTTAGCTTCCGGTACTATACGCTTGAAACGTCGTAAATTAAAGGGGTTAAAAGAGGAAATCAACACCGACTCCACCAAGCCCTGTGACCGAACCAGTTCAGCCACTTTAATGGGCAGCGCATCAAACATCGATGCGTAATTCTTAAGTTCGATATTGATCAGACATTTTCCGCCAAATTGATTGAAAACCTCTGTGAGCGTGGGAATCCTTTCGCCCCCGCCGGCATCCAGCCCTTGAAGCTGTGCCAGGGTCATCTGCCTGACAAGACCGGTGCCATCCGTCGTACGATCCACAGAATCGTCGTGGATCACCACCATTTCCCCATCAGCAGTCAGCATCACATCCAGCTCAAAGCCATCCGCCTGATGCTCCAGCGCCAGGGCAAAGGCAGAAAGTGTGTTTTCAGGCGCATGCGCGCATGCGCCGCGGTGCGCAATAATTTTTGGCATCATCATTTTCTTCTCCCGTGTTCCTGTAATTATAGCACGCAAGGTTAAACCTGCCATCCTATCCAATACCAGAACCACTGCCACACGATCAAGGACGGCTATCTTTAGCTCGATTATAATTAAGCCATCGTTCAAAACGCTACCAGGAGACAGCTTCATGTATGAGGTCATCAAATATCCCGTCGATTCCCTAAAAGCGTATGTCGTCTCGTTTTTCAAAGCCCTGGAAGTGCCAGAAATTGATGCCCGGATTGCGGCAGATGTCCTCGTGTCAGCTGACCTGCGGGGAATCCCGTCGCATGGCGTCATTCGGCTGCATACTTATTATGGCAGCCGGCTACGCAAAAAATTGATTGATCCCGAATCGCCTATCAGCGTGATCCAGGAAAGCCCAGCCACACTGGCGTTGGACGGCGGAAATGGGTTGGGACAGGTGGTCGCCTATCGGGCGATGTCGCGCTGTATTGAAATGGCAGATAAGGCCGGACTGGCTGTGACCACCGTGCGAAATAGCAATCACTTTGGGATTGCAGGCTATTTTGCCATGATGGCGCTCTCAGAAGACATGATCGGCATCAGCCTGACCAATTCACAAGCCCTGGTCGCACCCACCTTTGGCCTGCACCCCCTGTTGGGCACTAATCCAATTGCAGCAGCTGTTCCCGCTGGCAGTGAACATCCTTATGTTCTGGATATGGCGACCAGTATTGTTCCCATCGGGCGGGTCACAGTGCACCAAAAATCCGGGCAATCCATCCCTGCAGGATGGGGCATCAGTTCTGAAGGCGTGCTGACCGAACATCCGGAAGAGATCCTCCAGGGCGGCGCCTTGCTGCCCCTGGGAGGTCCGGCAGAACTGCGCGGGTATAAGGGCTATGGGTTATCACTGCTGGTGGATTTGCTGTGCGGCGTGCTGGCTGGCGCTGCCTTCAGCACCGGGGTTGGCAATCCCAATAATGAAAGAAATGCGGATGTAGGGCATTTCTTTGCAGCGATCAAAATAGCCAACTTCCGGACTGTCGAGGCATTCAAAGCCGATATGGATGCCTATATTCAGCTCCTGAAATCAGCCAAGAAGCTGCCTGGTGAGGATCGGATTTACATTCATGGGGAAAAGGAATTTGAACATGCCGAAAAATGCCTCAAGGAAGGTATCCCCCTGATGAAGGAAATTGTCGATGGGTTAAAAGCCGCTGGGGATGAGATTGGCTTGCCTTTCGACATTCAACCGGCTGGATAATCCCAAATAAAAGCTAAACCCCCAATATCACACACGTAAAGGATCGCATGTGTGATGTTTTTGTTTAATGGCCAGGCATGAGGCTTTCCCCAAGAACCAACCTTAATATTTTTCAATAAATCCGATTTTGCTCTTGTAATTTAGAACATTTATGCTATAATGTGAGTCCCTATATAGAACATTAATTCTAATTTACAGAAAAGGTGTCCTATGCGCAGAATAATTGTTATCCCGGCTGTCTTTATTGGCTGTCTGATCGTGATCTGGATCGGTACAATGGCCGCAGCTGTTATGCCCGCGCAAGAGCTCCTGGCGCCCACCTTGACTGCCAGGGCAAGTTCAGACAATCCGGTTGACCACGCATCCACCATCCACGCAGCGGACCAATCCCCGGCGTCCCAACCCCCTGGAACCTGTTCCTTACCCACCCGCTATCCAGAGGGTATTTTGCAATGGTGTTCGCTGATCGAATCCGCCGCAGAAAACGCAGGCGTACCAGCCAGACTGGTTGCTGCCGTGATGCTGCAGGAAAGCGGCGGTGATCCGCTCAGCTATTCCAGCAGTGGCGCAGTTGGCTTAATGCAGATCATGCCACGTGATGGGATTGCGGCAGAATTCATGTGTATTAACGGACCCTGTTTTGCATCCCGCCCAACGATTGAAGAACTGCAGGACCCAGCGACTAACATCGCCTACGGCAGCCAGATGCTGGCAGACCTTTACGCTCGAAATGGGTCATACCGAGAAGCGCTCTTTCGATATGGTCCCAGTGATATGGGGTATCGCTATGCCGATTTGGTCTTGAACATTTGGGAAAATTACCAGTAACCCACGCTTCTTTTCCAGGATAGGCAGACTTTTTCACATCCTAATGATTATCCTATGAAACTCACACTAAAAGGGATCGAATCCCTTCAGCGGCTAAGTTTTATTATATTTTCGTTTTAATTTTATTATTATTGAAGATTATTACATATGACCACCCGGTCACATTATCTATTTGAAATGTGACCAACCAGTCACATTTGTTTCAGGCTTCATTTGGTGGTGAAATTCGGAAATCATAGATGCCATCGCGATATTCCCAAACCCTGCCGCAGCTCTCGCAAGTCAGATCCTTCCCCATTCCACTCAAACGTGTCCCGCACACCGGGCACTGAAAGAGGGCATCATCGGGCGCGGCTTGCGATTCCTTTTTGGCAACGCAGCGGGTGAACACGCTGGGGCTGGCCTGAATCCAGCAGCCTGTCCACTGCAGCAAAGAATCAAGCATAACCAGCACACCGGTTGGCACCCATCGCTTTAGAAAACCGACTCGAAAGTGAGAGACTGTCAACTGCTTCTCAATCTCAAACCCCGCATGCTGCAGATACTGCCGGACCGCCTGGGGGTGGAAATCAAAATTCAAAGTGGCAAACTCAACAGGTTCCTGTGTATACGGGCTCCACGACTGCTTGCCTAAAAGATGACGAAGCATCGATTTCAAATTACGCTTATTGGCAAACTCAAGGATAAAGACTCCCTGATGAGCGATCACACGCGCTGTTTCACCCAGCGCCAGATTGGGGTCTGCCATATGGTGCAGCGTTCGGATCATGGTGGCACCGTCAAATCGGTTGGCGACAAATGGCAGGTGATACACATCAGCAGCGACAAACACATAACGACCCGACTCCCCCAAGCGGTCTCGTGCCTGCTCCAATTGGGTGCGGGAGTAATCGACTAACGCCACACGCCCATACTGCTGATAGCGCGGCGTGTTTCTGCCCGCGCCAGCACCCAATTCCAGCATAAACTTTCCACCAGAAGGCAGCAAGCGTTTCAGCGCAATCGCTTCGGCTGCATCCTCATAGGCACGACCGCCCGTATCCCAAAAACTTTGCTGGTAGTCGGAGCCTTCATAATTACAAACAGGGGGTGATTGTTTATCCATAATTGGGGTTATAACACGATTCAAATTTCCATGCAATCCAACAAGAGGGTGTAAATAAAATGCCCGGGCAGGATTACCGGCGGCACCCAGAGACTCCTCCTTACCGCTGCTTCCTCTCGGACCTGACGGGGTTCGCAGGGCTCCGCCGCGCCGGTCCCACCCGGACAGAATTAAGAATACTTCACAGGCAACGGGGTGTCAATCCAACCAGGTGCCAATCACCGAATCATCCTTTATATCTCAACTGGAAAATTTTTCACCTTCGATGTATACTTTAACACATAATTAAAGACATCAGAAGGATACAGGAGAGCTCCCCCGATGAAAGTAAATGTAAATCAACAACAGCTTGCCCATTGTGTCAG
>Ga0334882_1005247_pt1 | contig 10356 bp, 8 predicted proteins | sample GraSluR1_MG_5_FD_207226 | JGI IMG/M metagenome (GOLD analysis project Ga0334882, IMG submission 207226) | Sludge microbial communities from methane-producing bioreactor in Wageningen University, Netherlands - Granular Sludge_15_04-R1 | ecosystem: Engineered > Bioreactor > Anaerobic > Unclassified... | reverse complement strand
CGCGAGGGCGTCTGGTAGATGACAGCCATCAAGTGGACAGAGAAGTACAGGCCCAAGAGCCTCAAGAAGGTTCTTGGGAACGGCAAGGCGATCTCAGACCTGGAGGCCTGGGCCCGGGCCTGGGAGAGGGGAGTGCCCGAGAAGAGGGCGGTCGTCCTCTACGGTCCCGCCGGGGTGGGGAAGACCTCCGCAGCCCTGGCCCTGGCCGAGGAGCACAGCTGGGACCAGATCGAGATGAACGCGAGCGACAGCAGAACCGCCGCCGCCATCTCGAAGGTGGCGGGCGCAGCCTCAAAGATGATGACCTTCTCCGGCAAAAAGAGGCTGGTCATCCTGGACGAGGCCGACAACCTCTACGGCTCTGCGGACCGGGGTGGCTCTGCGGCGATGCTGAAGCTCGTCCGCGAGACCGACCAGCCGGTGATCTTGATCGCAAACGACTACTACGGCCTCACCAAGCCCCTGAGGGAGGCGACCCTGGGCATTCAGTTCAGGTCCATCAGGAAGACCACCGTGGCCTCGGTCCTGAAGGATATATGCCGGGCCGAGGGAGCGGGGTGCACCCCGGAGATGATCGAGGAGATCGCAGATAACGCGAACGGCGACCTCCGGAGCGGCGTAAACGATCTTCAGGCGGCCCTGGAGGGCTCCCTCGAGCTCGGCGAGGTGGCGACGAGCGTTCGGGACTCCAAGGCCTCCATCTTCGACGGGGTGGCCAAGATACTGCGAGGCGCAAGCGCCTCCGAGGCGGTCAAGATCGCCTGGTCCCTCGACGAGAGCCCCGAGGACCTGGTCCACTGGATCGACGAGAACCTGCCCCTGGTCTACAAGCCCGCAGACCTGGCCGCAGGCTACGATATGCTCTCCCGGGCCGACGTCTTCCTCGGCAGGGTCCGCAGGCGCCAGAACTACGGCCTGTGGCGGTACGCCTCCTTCATGATGACCGGGGGGGTCCAGTCCGCCCGGACGGAGAAGAAGGGCGGCTACATCCCCTTCCGGCCCCCGAGCTACTGGCGGAGGATGGGCCAGACCCGGAGCGCGCGGCAGATCCGGGACTCGGCGGCGAAAAAGATCGGAACTCACTGTCACATCAGCTCCCGTCAGGCCAAGAGAGAGATGATGGGCTTCTTCGGCCTCCTCCTCAAGGACCTCGAGAAGGGGCCAAAGGTGGCGGCCCTCCTGGATTTCACCGTGGAGGAGATCGCCCTCCTCATGGGGACGAAGCCGACCACCAAGAAGGTCTCCAAGCTCTACGATGCCGCCCAGGAGCTTCTCGAAGAGGAGAGGGTCTCGGAGATCGAGATCGCCTGGGGCGGAACTTCAAAGCCGGAGAAGGACGAAACGAGGGAGCTGCGCCGAAGGGCGGATAAGAGCAAAGAAGATGCTCGCGACGAAGACGATCCTGGGGCGAGCTCGAAGGAGATCGATCCGGAGCCGGTTGAGGAGGCCGAGCCGGAAGAGGCTCGATCCTCAGCAGACCAAGGCGAGGGTTCCGAGCCGGTGGAGCCGGAGAAGGACGACCGCCAGAGGTCCCTCTTCGACTTCTGAGCGGGTAAAAAATATTCATGGGAGACTTTTTGGCCGCCCTTCTGGGAGCCCCAAAGGCATTGGCGGAGGAAGATATCCCGACTATCGTTCTTCGGCAAGTCGCTATCGCAGTTCTAACAACTCATCCCGGTGTTGTGCTTCTGATCGGACCCTATGATGGCGAGAAAACGCCATAAATAACCTTCTCGTTATCAGGCACTGATTACTTCGGGAGCGCGGAGGGTCACAAATACTCCGTCCTTTAGGACTGAGTACTATACCGGTAAATATAATAATTGGGGCTTGCGGCAACTGGAAACTTCAGAATAATTTGCCAGTGAAACGGAGGGAGAGCAGCGGCACGAAAAAAACGCCCCCGTATCAGGAGAGCGTGAGCACCAGACAGGACAAAGAGGAGCCTCGGCGGGTAAACCAAAAAAACGTACGAAAGGTACCGTCTGATCACAGACCTGCGAAAGACGCGAACCGCAGCTTCGAATCCAGCTCTTCGAGCACCTCTCGCAAGGTGATCCATTGGTCAAGGGCGAAGCCGTACACCGCAATATACTCGACCTTGGTGCACAGTGACTTGGAAAACGGCTTGCCCATTCCTAACCTTTGCTACTCTCGGCATATGGTAGCTCTGGCAAACTGAGTTCCTTTAGAAATTTATTATGGTTCTTGGTGGTTTCGGAGATCTGACCTGCCAGATTGGTGAGTTCTGTATACACCTGCGCTAAATCCACACTCTCCTCAGGTTCAGCGGTGCTGACATAGCGCGAGATATTGAGATTGTAGTCTTCTTCCTCGATCTTCTTCATGGATACCCGGCGGGAGTAGCGCTCTTCTTCCTTGCGGTACTGATACGTTTCGATGATCTTGTCAATATGTTCAGGAAGCAAAACGTTCTGCCGTTTGCCTTTTTCGAAATGTTCGCTGGCGTTGATAAATAAAACATCATCGTATTTTTTGCACTTTTTCAGCACCAGGATGCACACCGGGATACCGGTGGAATAGAACAGCTTGGCCGGAAGACCTATGACAGTATCAATATTGCCATCAATTAAAAGTTTTTTGCGGATTTTTGCCTCTACACCGCCGCGAAACAGCACCCCATGGGGTAGAATGATAGCCATGGTGCCCTCGCGGTGCAAAAAGTGGAAACCGTGCAGCAGAAAGGCGAAATCGGCGGCTGACTTGGGCGCAAGCCCATAGCCCTTGAAGCGAAAATCCTCGGCCAGTGCCTCGTTTGGCTCCCATCGGTAGCTGAATGGCGGATTGACCACCACCGCGTCAAACTCGATCTTTTTGGCCGGATTCTCTTCACGAAGGATGTTCCAGTCGTTGAGAAGAGAATCGCCGTGATAAATCTCGAATTCCGTATCTCGCACCTCGTGCAGCAGCATGTTCATACGCGCCAGGTTGTAGGTGGTGATGTTCTTTTCCTGCCCGTAGAGCTTGCCCACGCCGTTCTTGCCCATTTGCCGGCGAACATTGAGCAGCAACGAACCGGAGCCGCAGGCCAAATCCAGGATTCGATTGAGTTTCCGTTTTTTCCCCGTGGTCGGTTCCTGGCTGTCCAGGGCCACGATCCCCGAGAGGATGCTGGAGATCTGTTGTGGGGTGTAGAACTCCCCGGCTTTTTTGCCTGAGCCTGCGGCAAACTGGCCAATAAGATATTCATAGGCATCGCCAAGCAGGTCACGGTCTGAGGGGAATTCCCCAAGCCCTTTGACGATTTCCTGAATGATTGCGCAGAGCCGCGCATTGCACGCTTTGTAATCTTTACCCAGTTTTTCCGAATCGAGATTGATCTCCGAAAACAGCCCCTGAAAATTGCTGGAAAAAGATTCATTCTCGATAAACTTGAAGCCGTTTTGCAGGGTATGCAGCAGCTCACCATCCTGCGTGCGCGCCATTTCCGCAATACTGCTCCATAAATACTCAGGCTTTATGACATAATGCACCTTGCGGCGCATAACCGCTTCAAATTCCTTGATATCGTCCGGATTCTTTGCATACCATACGGCAAGAGGCGAGCGGCGGTCATCTCTGTTCAATAGTGGCCAGTCCACGCCCAGTTCTTTTTGAGCTGCATTCTCGTAGGTGTCCGAGAGGTAACGCAAAAACAAAAAGGAAAGCATATAGTCGCGGAAGTCATCCGCATTCATCGATCCGCGCAAATGGTCAGCAATTAGCCACAAGGTTTTGCCAAGTTGTGTTTTGTCGTGTTCGTTCATGTATTGGCCTCTAGTGTTTCATCTTCCGGAAAAAGCACAGGGTTAAAATGGTAATTGCTCATAAAGTCATTCAAAATTTTGCGGAAAATCTGTTTGTTTTCTTCCATCATCTCCACCGGTTCAAAGAGGGAATAGTCCGCATGGCTCAGAAGCTGGACATAACGATAGTAAAGCATTCCGTCCTGGTCGTCCGGCTCGCGTTTGATGATTTTGCCGAAATGATCGAAGCCGTGGAAGGTTGCAGTCTTTTCCATGATGCCACGCAGAATATTGAAGTGATAGGTGTATAATCTCCCGGACTTCGCCACCTCGTGCAGCTCCTTGAGCATGGCCACATGATAAAAGCGGGGCGTGGCTTTTGTATTGCGCAGGTGGTAGCCGTTTGGCTCCTTGCTAAGAAAATAATGCTGCGCTTTATCCATCTCATTGCACACCACGTTGAAGAACAGAGTATGATGGGATGAGATCACCACCTTGACCCGATTCTGTTTTTTTATCAGGTGCGCCAGATGGGCAGCCACGGCGATGGCGTTGTTTTCATCGAGGGATGAGATGGGATCGTCAATATAGATAAACCGCACCCAGTCATAAACCTCATGGCCGTCGATGGCCAGTTGGGCAATAGCAAGAAAGAAACACCAGATAAAGATGTTTTCCTCACCGCGGGAGATCTTGATGATAATTGGCTCGTCCTCTCCCTCGGCGTTTTTCTGCGTCTCTCTCCAGAAGCGGATACGGCCCGCCTCATAATCGATATCAAATTTAAAATCAGCATAGCGATGCAAAAAGTTGCTGATGTGGCTTTCAATTGCCAGCCCTGCCAGACCATCGAAGAAACGCGAGACGGTGTTCATGCGCAGCACGCGCTCGCTGTCGTTCTCCAGATCGTTGTCCCAGGTGAAGAGGTCCTCGGTGAAGGCGTTGAAGTAGAGGGTATCACGCTGATCATCGTGCTTGCCCAGGTCCTTGAAGGCCATAGAGAGGCGCGTCTTGCCGGTGCCGTTGTAGGCGAAGATGAGAATAGTCTTTTTCTCATGCACACGCAGATACTGCGCCAGCGCATCGAGGTCGGAAAAGGTGTGGATGCTGCCTGCCATAGCCTAATTCACCTCCTGCGGAAATAGCTGCTGCATAAGGCCCTTTTTGTGGGCCTTTAGGGCGTCGAGCTTCTGGGTTTGCAGGTTGATTACTTCATCCAGCGAAGCGAGACAGTCGGCGATTTTTTGTTGTTCGGAGGGGGAGGGAAATGCAAAAGCAATGGATTTGACTATTTCTGCAGAAAGATTTCCTTGCCCACCTTGTATATATTGCATCACAATTTCGTTTTTCCTTAACCTCCAATAATCCAGGATGAATATATGGTTGAATTTTGATCGCAAGCAAAGAATCGCTTGATTTATTGCACCGTCAATCTTTGATAATGCTCCATCACCACTATTAGCCCCATAGAGAGCGATTAGAATATCACCCTTAACCACTAACTTTGCAGAAGAATTCTTAAAACCTTCCTCTGTCAAGAATAACTCCGTTCTATCTTGATTAATCTCTGCTGACCTTATAAATGGAATACTGCCACCATAGTATTCTTTTGTTGATGAGTTCGGGGTCCCACCGCTAAAAGTCGAGCAAACCTCCCCCAGCTGCTTCACCTCCCACTCCCCCGCATCCCAGAACTCGGGGAAGCGCAGGCGGGGGATGGTTTCGCCTTCGCGGGGGAAGAGCTGCTGCATCAGGCCTTTTTTGTGGGCCTTGAGGGCGTCGAGCTTCTGCGCCTCAAGGTCGATCACCTCGTCCAGCGAGGAGAGACATTCGGCGATCTTTTGTTGTTCGGGCTCATGTGGCAGAGCAGTCTTTAGAACATAGACATCATTCCGGTTAAGGCCGGGCACAGCCCCATTGTCAGATAAACATGTAAGGTTTGTATTTTCTAACAATAACTTTATGAAAGCAAGAAGTGTGTCTTGGGATTCTAGTTTCACATAGAATGTCGTATCTATTGGGTAGCAATCCGATTCAATCCAATTAATTTCCCCTGCAGAGCCTTTTCGCCCTACTATAATAGCAGGGCCAGAAATTAAAGCCTGATTATGAAACCCAACAACCCCATTAGAGCCAACTACCGGAATCACTCCACCCAAACGGGATTCTTCAGGCAATGAAACGCCATATTCCAAAGTCAATAATTGGCGAAATCTATATCTTTCCCACTCTCCCGCATTGCGAAACTCGGGGAAGCGCAGACGCGGCACTACACTCTCCTTTTTCTCAGGCATCGTACACCTCCAGGCCGGAGATCTCGCGGCCGCCTGCCAGACGCCGCAAGAGCGGGGTTACGTCTTCCATCAGCTCCAGCTCCTTTTTGGCCCGCGCCTTCCAGCCCAAGCTCAGTGGAGCAAACAGGTCTGTCAGGGCGTCAGGGTCAAAGATGCAACGGTCCATGATATGGTCGATAAATCCTTGCAGGGCCTCGGTAGAGAGTGCGTGTTTTTGGGCAATGCGCGCCACTGCTTCGGCTTGTTTGCGGGTCTTAAAGGCCTCGTAGCCTTCGCGTATCTCTTTCTCGCTCAAGCCCTGGCCCTCTTCAAGCGTGTCGATGTATTCTTTCATGTCGTCGCGTTCGTCCATCAGCCGGGCACTGGATGAGAGCAGGCCGATGAGCTGCTCGCGGGTCATCTTCTGCTTTGTCGGTCCCATTTCGCTGAAGCGGGCGATGAGCTTCATAATGTAGTCGTAGTCGATGAGCGCCGAGTCAAACAGCACAAACTCAAAATCAAGCTGCACAACCGTGCCGGGAAGGTCTGCACCACCCTTGTCCTGCCTTTCCTGGAGCTGCTTTGCGGTTTCCAGATACTGCGCGCGGAAGGAACGCAGATCGTCGTCGGGAAGAAGGGCCGCTATTTTTTGCCGCCCTTCTTCTCCCAGGTCGATATATTGATCTAGCTGGGTTTTCAGGCGTTGAACTTCTTTAAAATTATTGATAAATCCGGCTCTAGCCTCGTCGCCCCTGAGGTTGGCCACCTCTTCGGGTTTGCAGTCAAGCCCTTGGCTTTGCATGAATTCTTTTAGCACCTCCATGGCTTTCTCCAGATTTTCGATGGCCTTAGGGGCCGGGTCCACTAGCCAGATTTCTTTGGCGCGATCCGGTTGCTCGCCAGAAAAGAGGGCGACGGCCTCGTCCACGGCAGCCTTTTGAGCTCGGAAGTCGAGGATGTTGCCGAAGGGCTTGGAGTCGTTGAGCACCCGGTTGGTACGGGAAAAGGCCTGAATCAGTCCGTGGTATTTCAGGTTTTTGTCCACATACAGGGTGTTGAGATACTGGGAATCAAAGCCGGTGAGCAGCATGTCCACGACGATGGTGATGTCGATCTTCTGCTCACGGGGCAGATCGCTATTAGGGTATTTCTGGTCTTTGATGCGTTTTTGTATGTCCTGATAGTACAGATCGAAGGTGCCTATCTCGTGGTTGGTGCCATAGCGGGCGTTATAGTCGGCAATGATGGCCCTGAGGGCATCTTTTTTGCGGTCAGGATCCTGCTTGTTGTCGGCCTTTTCCTGGGGCAAATCTTCCTGAAGCTGGGCTACATCCTTATTGCCGTCGGCAGGGGGTGAGAAGACGCAGGCGATATTGAGCGGCAGGAAATCTTCATTTTCCTGCAGCCTGGCGTTCTGCACTTCCTTAAAAAGCTCATAGTATCCAATGGCGTCGTCAATAGAAGCAGTGGCCATAAGCGCGTTGAATTTGAGGCCATTGGTGGCGGCCTCGTGTTTTTCTAAAATCGCCTTAACAACGGCCTGCTTGGCCAGGTTTTCTCCGGGCTTTATGGGAGCATCCCCCTCACCCTTGAAATAATCCACATGGAAGCGCAGCACATTGCCGTCATCAATGGCGTGGGTGATGGTGTAGGCGTGGAGCTGCTTTTCAAAGATGTCAGCGGTGGTGACAAGGCTTGCCTGTTGTCCTTCGATCTGCTGATAGCTGGCATTTTGCTCAAAAATGGGCGTGCCGGTAAAGCCAAAGAGCTGGGCATTGGGAAAGAACTCCCGGATGGCCTTGTGGTTTTCGCCAAACTGGGAGCGGTGGCATTCGTCGAAGATAAAGACCATGCGCTTGTTTTGCAATGGCTCGAGGCGTTTGCGGTATTCCTTTTTATGGTTGCTATCCAGGGCAAGGCCCAGCTTCTGAATAGTGGTAACGATGACCTTGTCGGCATAATTATCGGATAGCAGGCGGCGCACCAGAGTTTCTGTATTGGTGTTCTCTTCCACGCAACCGGGTTGGAAGCGGTTGAACTCCTCCCGGGTTTGACGATCGAGGTCTTTACGGTCCACGACAAAAACGCATTTTTCGATATCCTGGTTATTCTTGAGCAGGGTGGAAGCCTTAAAGGATGTCAACGTTTTGCCGCTGCCGGTGGTGTGCCAGATATAGCCGTTGCCGCGGTTCTCGTGGATGCAGTCCACGATGGCCTTGACAGCGTAGATCTGATAGGGGCGCATCATCATCAGCTTGTGCTCGTTTTGGATGAGCACCATGTTCCGGCTGATCATCTCCGCCAAGGTGCACTTGGCGAGAAATTTCTCAGCAAAGTCATCAAGATTGGTTATTTTCTTGTTGTCCGGGTCGGCAAACTGATAGATGGGCAAAAACCGCTCGTCGGCATTAAATTTGAAGTGCTCGGCATTGTTGTTGGCAAAATACCAAGTATTAGAGCGATTGCTGACCACAAAAAGCTGCATAAAGCATAGCAGCGTGTTGGTATAGCCGTTGCCTGGGTCCTTTTTGTAATCGACAATCTGCTGCATGGCGCGACGCGGGCTGATCTGCAGACTTTTAAGCTCAATTTGGATGAGAGGCAACCCGTTAATCAGCAAAATTACGTCATAGCGATGAAAACTGCTACAGGTATTTAGGTGCAGTTGATTAACTACCTCAAATCTGTTTTTGCACCAGTCCTTGAGGTTTACAAGCTGATATTGCAAGGGTGTACCATCTTCTCTCTCAAAATGGTTGATATTGCGCAGGGTTTCAGCACAGCTAAAAACATCAGAACTTACGATTGTCTCCAGCAGCCGGGCAAACTCTGTATCGGTGAGCCGGACGCGGTTGAGAGTTTCGAATTTTTCGCGAAAGTTCTGCTCCAGTGCTTCACGATCGCGGATGTCGGGGCGATACGTGTATTTGAGTTCTTCCAGCCTATTGATGAGACCTTGTTCGATCTCTTGTTCTTTTGTCTTCACCTGATTCATGCAGTTTGCACCTTTTGCAAGGCTTCAGCCTTCCCGTTTCCAGCCGACCCCACCACCAGGATCAGGCGGATATATAGCTCGCGAGCTCCACCGATCTTTCGCAAGACTTGATTCGCCAGGGACTTGGGTTGCGGCGCCGCCAATTTCTCCCTGCCTCCAAGTCTCAGAAATGGTGATTATGTACTTAGTCCTTTTCTTTGGTGGCAATACTACACTTAGACATAAGGGGAGAATTGGATTAAATTTTCGATAATATAACCTCCATACAATTATTTACTTTCAGTAGATAACATAAATAATGTATTTAATGTATATAATATAGATTATATAACTCTTCAATCCATTCATGTGAAATCAAGTAATCGCTAGCTCCTGAATCCATATTATCTACGAAATATACATTATATATGTTGATATCAGGCGACGGTAGGGTGGGGTGGGCCGCACGCAATTTGATTGAATCTCAGTGAATCAGTCTGTAGTTATCGATTTTCAAGGGTCTACACTCACAATCCAGAGTACATTAGCCCACGATATCGATTTTGGCGACGAGGGCAGAAGGTTCACTGGTGGTTCGAGGCTCAATCCCGCTTCGAGCGTCTCCTGAGGCGGATATCGGTTTGCCTCAGGAGACGAAAGCCGTCTTTTGTTCGATGGCCTAAACGATCGCAAACTCCGCGGTCAAAAAGCCGTCGAAGGCCTCTGGCGCATAGAACTTCATCCTGTACCCGCCCCGGGAGGCGACGTTATCGGGATCGCCCCTCGTGCGCTGGTCCCACTGGATCGCCTTCGCTGCGCCGCCGACGGTCGGCAGCTCAAGGCCGACCTTCTGACTGACCTATTCATCTTCGCCGCCCTGGCGGGGTACGACCGCCAGAGGTCCCTCTTCGACTTCTGACGGAATAGAATTTTATCCCTTTCTCAGAAGGTCTTCAGCTCGCCTTTCATCAGCTTCTCCTGGATCACCAGGATGTCGTCCAGCCACTGGTTTGCGACCTCTTCTGCCTCGGACTGGACGGCGGCGAAGTTCGCTCCATCCTTCACTGTCGTCTGGATGCTGAGCATGTGGGGCTGGTCGATGGGCTTACCTATCTGGGAGAGGATCCTGACGTAGACCTCGCCGACGTCGTCCACCTCGGCGGCGATCTTGTTTGCGATCTGGGTTGAGAGGAGGTTGTAGATCTTGCCCACGTGCCTTATGGGGTTTTTGCCGCTGGTCGCCTCCATGCTCATGGGCCGGTTGAGGGTGATGAGGCCGTTGGCCCGGTTTCCTCTGCCGACGGAGCCGTCGTCGCCCATCTCTGCTGAGGTCCCCGAGACGGTGAGGTATACGGATCCGGAC
>Ga0334882_1005246_pt1 | contig 10356 bp, 8 predicted proteins | sample GraSluR1_MG_5_FD_207226 | JGI IMG/M metagenome (GOLD analysis project Ga0334882, IMG submission 207226) | Sludge microbial communities from methane-producing bioreactor in Wageningen University, Netherlands - Granular Sludge_15_04-R1 | ecosystem: Engineered > Bioreactor > Anaerobic > Unclassified... | reverse complement strand
GTGGACGACAACGGGGGAAAAGGGCCCAACTACTGGCCCAACAGCATGGCGACCCCCGCCCCGGATCCCGGCAGGGCCTTGCCTCCCATCGATGTGTTCGGCATGGCGGACCGGCACCCCTTCGTGCTTTCCGATGTGGATTTCGTCCAGGCCGGTGAACTCTACCGGAAAGTAATGACCGACAGCGACCGGAAGCACCTGGTGGCCAACATCACCGGGCACCTGGGCAACGCAAGGAAGTCTATCCAGAAGAGGCAGACCGCCCTGTTTTACAAGGTCGACCCGGACTACGGAACCCGGGTCGCGGAAGGGCTGGGCCTGAATGTGAAGGAAATCGCCGGACTGGCAGCCATGAGCCAGGATGAAAGAGTCGGTAAAACAACACCATAAGAGGAGGCTTGACAATGTGTGAAGAGCATCATCACGACCTGGACTGCTGCTGTGAGGACGAGGATTATCCCTCGATTCCCCTGATCGGCGACCCCGCCCCGTCCTTCACCGCGCTGACAACCCGGGGAACCATAAACTTTCCCGATGATTACGAAGGCAAATGGGTGATACTGTTCAGCCATCCCGCGGACTTCACCCCGGTGTGCACCACGGAGTTCATGACCTTCGCGTCAATGAAGAAGGAGTTCGAGGAGCTGAACTGCGAACTGCTGGGACTCTCCATCGACAGTCACTTCAGCCATATCGCGTGGCTTCGCACCATCGAGGAAAAGATATCCTGGAAAGGCATGAAAAATGTCAAGGTGGACTTTCCCGTAATCGCGGATCTCTCCATGGATGTGGCCTACAAGTACGGCATGGTTCAGCCCGGAGCCAGCGATACCCAGGCGGTTAGGGCGGTGTTCTTCATAGACCCGGATTCAAAGGTGAGGGCACTGATCTACTACCCCCTCGCGAACGGCAGGAACTTCGACGAACTGAAGCGCCTGCTCCTGGCGATGCAGACCTCGGACAAGTACAAGGTTGCAACCCCCGCGGACTGGCGCCCCGGCGACATGGTCATCATTCCTCCCCCGGCCACCACGGAAATTGCCGAGGAGAGGGTGAAGGGCGCCGGCGCCGACTACCAGTGCCTGGACTGGTTCCTCTGCCTGAAGAAGCTTCCGGAGTAGCGGGGCGAAACCGGCTCCGGGCGCTGGATCCCGGAGCCGGAGTATTGCCCGGGATTGATAAACATTGCATTGTTCCGGCAAACCCAAGATGATGAGGAGCCCCAATGCACAGTGTAATAAGGGGGATGCTGGCGGATTACAGCTGTACCGACGGGGATGATTACCTCCGCGCCCTGACTGAAATTCTTCATGATGTGCTTCTGTTGGGATTCAGGGAAGCCGGTCTTCTGGAAAGGGCCGCCATTTGCGGGGGAACTGCCCTTCGGGTGCTTCACGGTCTGGACAGGAGAAGCGACGGTCTGGAATTCTGCCTCCTGAATTCGGACTCGTCATTCTCCCTGATGGAGTATGCGGATAGAATGAAAGAACAGCTGTCCCGCTTCGGTTTCCAGGGGGAACTTCGCAGGGGTTCGGAGGGAGGCGCCGTCCTTCATGGCACCTACCGTGGGTTTATGGAGGCCATCGACGCGCCGGAAACCGTGGCAAAAGGTTTTCACCCCAGGAAGAACATGAAGATTCCCGTGGATGTGAACCGTGCCCCCGAAAAGGGTTTGGTGATGGAACAGAGGTTTCTTCAGAGACCGGTTCCCTTCCCGGTTCACGCTGTTTCGCTGCCCGACGCGCTGGCATGGAACATCCACTCCCTTCTGTCCGCTGGCACCGGAGTGGACTGGTTCGATTTCGCCTGGTTCGTGGCTTCCTTCCCGGAGGTGCGCCTTTCCCAGCTTGAAGAAAAACTCCGCAATTCCGGCGATTACACGGAAGAGGCTCCCCTTGCGCTTGACAGTGTGCAGTTTGGCCTGGTGAACCGGATCAAGGCCCTGAACATCGAAGCGGCAAAAAGCGAAGCCGCGGCCTGTGCCGACAATCCCGCCGGGCTTGATCACTGGTCAGGGGATTACTTCATCGAACTTGTGGCAGACCTGGAAGCCGTCTGACGGACGCTGATCCGTACGGTGCTTCTATATTACCGCTTCACAACCCGGGAGGCATGGTGCGGATTTCCGGCAGAGCGCTGAAGACAGCGTGCGCGGTTTTCATCGGAGCGGCGCTTACCCTGTTTCTTCTCTACAGGGAGGGTGATCCCCGGGAGACGGCGAACGCGATTCTTGCCGCGGTTGCCGGAGCGAATCACGAATACCTTGCAATAGCGCTGGCATTCTTTCTCGCAAGCCAGGTGCTCAGGGCCTGGCGCTGGAAACTGCTGACCTGGGAACACCCGATCTCCATCAGGACAGCTCTGCCCCTCAACGCCGTGCATGTGGGACTGGGTCATCTTCTTCCCCTGCGTCTGGCGGACCCGGCCCTGGTCGGGTTGTTTCGACGCTATGCGAAACTCACCCTGGGCAGGGGAGCGGCCACGGTGGTTCTTGCCAAGCTTCTGGATCTGGCCGCCATGGGCACCCTGGTGAGCTGCGCGGTGGCGGCGGGACTCAGCGGCAGCGCAACCTTGGTGGCGCTGATGGTTGGGCTGGGAGCCCTGGTCTCGGTATTTCTTCTGCCCCGGTTGTTCGCCCTGCTCAGAAAGCCGGTTCTTCGGTTGACAAAAGCCCGTTTCGCCACAGGCTACAGCGACCTGGAAAACGCGGTGAATGTGGGAGCGGGAAGAAGGGGGGGGTTCGCCCTTTCCTTCCTGCTCAGCCTTCTGGCCTGGAGCGTGAAGCTGTTCATGTTCGTCTTCCTTCTCAGGTCGGTGGGAGTGGATTTCCAGCCGGTCTGGAAGGTTCTGGTGGCGGGGGCGATTACGGATATGACCCTTGCCATGCCGGTGCACGGGCTTATGGGCCTGGGCACCCTCGAGGCGGGCTGGACCGCGGGGTTTGCCGTGGTGGGCGTAACCGGGGAACTTGCCCCGGGGCTTGGTGTGATTCAGGCGGGTTTCACCCTTCACCTTCTGTGGATGTTCCTCGCCGTTCTTCTCATGGCCTTTGGAGGCTTGTATCTTCTGGTCTTCGAAAGGGGCTCGAATGGCGGGTAGAACCGTGATCGTCGGCGCAGGTGTTGCCGGGCTTACTCTGGCCGAAAGGCTTCTTTCACAGGAGAACTCCGCTGAAACGGTGCTGGTGGAGAGGGAGGAGTGTCCCGGGGGCCTGGCCCGAACATTCAGTATTGAAGGTTTTCACTTCGATATAGGCCCTCACCGGTTTCACACCTCGGATGAAGGGGTTGACCGTTACCTCAAGCGGATACTGGATTCCCGCTACATAACCATTCCCAGAAAAAGCAGCGTGTTCATGGCGGGCCGTTACCGGCACTGGCCCCTTTCCCTGAAATCCCTGGTGGGGCTTCCGCCGGGAGTGCTCTTCAGAAGCCTGATGGACATGCTGAAAAAAAAGCCCGCCGGCGAGGTAAACTCCTTCGCGGATTTCATCCGCTGCCGCTACGGAAGAAACCTTTACGAATTCTTTTTCAAAGCCTACACCCGGAAGTTTTCCGGGATGGACCCGGAACTGATGCATCCGGACTGGGCGGAGGCCGGAGTGAACCGGGCTGTGATAGACAAGCGGGTCAAGGCGGACTCGTTGCTCTCACTGTTCCTTGGCATGCTAGCCCCGCGCCCTGTTCACACAAAGTTTTACTACCCTTCCGAAGGCGGTATACAGAGTTTCTGCGATATGCAGTCAAGCCTTGTTAAACGCTCGGGCGGAGCGTTGATGTATGGAATACCCGCAGAGGGTATTGTACAGGATTCGGGTATCGTCCGGGGCATCACCATGGGCGGCGGAGCGATTCTCGAGGCTGACCGGGTATTCTGGAGTGCTCCCCTGTCCCTGCTCTTTCCTGAACAGGATTTTTCCTTCATTCACACCCTGGTGGCCAACATCGGCCTCAAGTCGGAAAACCCCCGAAACGATTACCAGTGGTGCTACTTCGGTCAGGAGGATCTCTGCTTCAGCCGCATCACCATTCCCAGGCATTTCCGCGGAGACACGGTGCCACATGGCGCCGACAGCCTCTGCGTTGAGATAACAGTAACCGACCAGGCACTTCGGGACGGAGTGGAGGGGATCCAGAAGGAGCTTGTTCCCCAGCTGGAAAGTGTGGGCGCCCTCAGGGAAAACCAGATCGAGTTTATGGACTGGAGGCTGATAAGGGAAACATATCCCGTCTATGATCTGGATTACCGGACCAAACTCACATCCCTGGTTCTTCCGGAAAACCTGACCCTTCTCGGCAGGTCAGGCTCTTTCTGGTACAACAACATGGACCATTCCATAAGCCAGGCTCTGGCACTCTCGAAGGGAGAGAAGTTTGAACGCGACTTCTGGTCCCGGTGATTCTCCGATGGTTGGAATCAGTTCATGCCTGCTGGGCAACCAGGTGCGCTACGACGGAGGCCACAAGCTCGACCACTTCCTGCGGGACCGCCTGGGCAGTTTCGTAAGGTTCGTTCCGGTCTGCCCCGAGGTGGAGTGCGGCCTTCCAGTCCCCAGGGAGGCCATGAGGCTTGTGAACACCGGGGGTGAGATAAAGCTCCTCACCCGGAAAACAGAAAAAGACATCACTCCCCAAATGTCCGCCTGGGCCGAAAAAAGGATAACCGATCTGAAAAAGCTTCCCCTCTGCGGGTTCATCTTCAAGAGCAAATCCCCCAGTTCCGGAATGAGGAGCGTGAAGGTCTACACCGACAGGGGCGGTGTCAACAAGACCGGTGTTGGCATCTTCGCGAAGGCGTTCATGGAGGCCTTTCCCAACCTTCCGGTGGAGGACGAGGGCAGGCTCAACGACGATGGCATCCGCGAGAACTTCATCGAGCGGCTTTTCGTGATGCACCGTTGGCAAAAAATGCTCCACGAAGGCTTCACCCGGGGCAAACTGGTCGAGTTCCACGCCAGGCACAAACTTATCCTGATGGCCCACAGCCCCGCGGGGCTCTCGGAACTGGGCCGCATGGTCGCCGCTGAAACCCCCGCCCTCATCAGCGACTATCAAAAAAAGCTGATGCAGACCCTTGCCCTGAAGGCCACGGTGAAAAAGAACACGAACGTGCTCGAGCACATAGCCGGGTACTTCAAAAAAGTTCTCAACCCCAAAGAAAAGGCCGAACTCGTAAGTGTAACCGCCGATTACCACAAAGGCCTTGTTCCCCTTGTCGTTCCACTCACACTTCTCAAGCATTACGTGATGCTTTACGGCCCTCCCTACCTCGAGAGCCAGTTCTACCTGAACCCTCATCCCATGGAACTCATGCTGAGGAACCATGTCTGAACAGCCTGCGTTCCCGGCAATGAAAGACCTGCTCGATGCCGTAAGCGATGGCGTGTACATTGTTGACAGCGACAGAAAAGTGGTTTTCTGGAACGCCGCGGCGGAGAGGATAACCGGCTTCACCTCCGGTGATGTTCTTGGAAAACGCTGCGCCGACAACATTCTGATTCATGTGGATGAATCCGGCAGAAGCCTGTGCAGCGGCTGCTGCCCTCTTTCAAACACCCTGGACGACTCCGAGCCGAGAAGGGCAAGGGTCTTCCTTCACCATCGGGATGGGCACAGGGTCGCCGTGGACATTCAAACCCTGAGCCTCTTTCTGGAAGACGGAACGAAGGTGGGGGTGGAGATATTCGGGGAATCGGGCTCAGCAAAGAGCCTTCGGAACGAGATAGACGAGCTTAGAAGGCTGTCCCTGGCCGACCCCCTCACAGGTCTTCCCAACCGGAGGCAGATGGAGGCGGTGCTCTCCGCCAGCATGGCGGCGATGAAGAGGAACGGAATACCCTTCGGGGTTCTGTTCGTGGACATAGACAACTTCAAGGCCGCCAACGACCGTTACGGCCATGCCGCCGGAGACCGGGTGCTTTCCACAATAGCCAGAACCCTGGTCGCCTCTGTCCGGCCCTTCGATGTTGTGGGCAGGTGGGGGGGCGAGGAGTTCCTGGGAGTTTTCCCCATGCTCTCCGCCCGGAACCTGGTTGAGATAGCGGAGAGGCTGCGGCACCTGGTGGAGGCCACCACCACCATGTACGAGGGTACACTGATACCGGTAACCGTTTCAATTGGCGCCACCGCAGCCAGTCTCGAAGACAGCGAGAACTCGGTGGTGGACCGGGCCGACGCCCTGATGTACAAAAGCAAGCAACTCGGCAGGAACAGGGTCACATCCGGCTGAGTTGACCCCGGAGCCGGGCCCTTCTATACTTCCACAACGCCGCGGGTGCAGGAAGACGGTGTGATTCCGTCACGGTAGCGCCACTGTAACCGGGTACCGAACTCCACATGCCACTGGCCAGAAAGGGCTGGGAAGGCGGAGGAAGGGCCGATCCGGAAGTCAGGATACTCACCCCCGGGCTGCGCGGTGTGAAGGAGCCCCGCTTCAGGGTTCCCGCCGGCCGTCCCGCATTCGCGGCAGCGAATGAAGGGCGGTTTTTTTGTACCTCATCACAGTTATCGCGGCCTCACTCCTGGTGACCGACCCCGGTGGCAACCCGATACAGGGCGCCTGGATCGGCTGGGAAGGCCAATGGCACGGCCTGACGGACTACCTGGGCCAGTATGCCCTGACGGGACAGGAACCCTCTTCGATAACCGTTCACGCCACGGGATTCCGGGACTGGACAGGCAGCCCCGAAGCAGGCACCGCTGTCCTTCAACCCTTTCCGGTATCATCCGGAGGCGTGATTCTCGTCGCCGGAAGGCGCTCATCTTTCCATTCCTCGGTCCCATCCGTGGTAATGCTTGGCTCCGGTGAGCTTCAGGACCTGTCAAGGGAGGGTTTCAGAGCCCTCTCAAAACTCACTCCGGGAATGGCGACAAGGGAGTACGGCGGCGCCATGCCCATAATCTCCCTCTCATCCCGCGGGGCCGATCCCGGGCACTCGAGATGGATGATTGACGGCCATCCCGTGGAAACCGCCAGGGACGGCCTCCCGGCAGGCCTTGCCGACCCCTCCGTGTTCGGCGCCCTTGAAGTGGGCCGGGGCGGTTCAACAGCGGTGGGAGGCGGCATGGCGGGCTTCTTCAACTACAGAACCGAAGCGGCGGGCAGCCCCTGGCGGATTCTGGCTGAAGCCGACCACAGGGGAGGGGCAAGGGTGGGCTACAACGGCAACACAACACCCGGCCGCCTCGGAATCTCGCTCAAAAGGTCGGTGGGCGCCGGGGGAAGCACCGCCCACGCAATGACCTGCCTTCTTTCAAGAAGCACATGGGGCATACTGGCAACAGGCGCCGACGGCGAGACCGAATCGCCGGACTGGACCCTGGCAACCGACGGGACAAGGCGGCAGGGGCAGCTCGAGGCATGGGCGGGAGCAGGCCACATCACACTCAGGGCGGGAGCCGGGGGCATGGCCTACAAAAGCACCGTTCCCCAGGTGCAGGACGACAAACACACCGACTTCGGGGCCGATGCTGAGGCCGCCTTCACACTGGGTCCCCTGGCATCACGCACGGGAATCCAGTGGCGCGGCCTGGAAAGCTCCGCCTCGGGCAGCCACTACAGAACGACACCATGGAGCGCACTGGGATGGGAGAACCGGACCGCATCGCTGTGGCTGAGGGGCGGAGTGACCGACGGTGAAGCGTGGTGGAACGCCAGGGCCGCGATCCAAGGCTCCGGAACCATCACACCCTGGGCAGCCGTTTCCCGTGACGCAACAGTTCCAACATTCAACGACCTGTACTGGCCCGCAGACGTTTTCGCACAGGGCAACCCCGACCTGCTTCCGCAGACCTCCACAGGGGCCGAGGCGGGCATCAGATTCATCACAAGGGGCAACACACTCCTCAGCGCAACCGGTTTCATCACGAAAACAGAGCAGCTGATACTCTGGCTTCCCGGCGAAGACGGCATCTGGGTTCCGGAAAACACCGCCAAAAGCCTGTCGAGGGGAATCGAACTGGAAGCCTCGGTGAATCCCGGTCCAATCAGAATTGGGGGCAGCATAACCATGGCAACCGCCACGGATGAAACCCCCGGAACCGCCAGGGAAGGCATGCTCATTCCCTACAGGCCCCAGGTGACCGGCGGCGGGGAAGCGGCATTCACGGCCCCAAACGGAATGGAGTTCGAAATCTCCATCACCGGCCAGGGCAGAAGGTTCACTAACAGAACCGAAACCCAAAGCCTCGAACCTTACCTGATTCTTGACGCCCAGGCAGCCTTTCCCATCGGCAGAGTGAATCTCATGACATGGGTTCTCAACGCCGCCGGAACCGATTACGAGGAATCCGGCGGGTATCCCGGAAAGCCGAGAACCTTCGGCATAACCATCGAGACTGGAGAAAGAAGATGAGAAGAATCGCCTTGATCCTTGCCGCCCTTGCAATTACTCTGACCATGGGTTGCAGGAACAATACGGGCCCCTCACAGAACCCGAACCCAGAAGGCGACATTGTCATCTGGTTCAACGGCATGTCCAACACAATGGACGCCTGGTTCCCGAAAACCGACAGCCTGGTTCAGACCTGCTGGATCAGCGGCGACACACCCAACGCCATACTGGACCTGGGTGACGGCGACTTCGCCGTTCTTTCATCATTGGACGCCGACCTCCGGCTCTACGACTCTGACCAGGGAGGCGCGGTTCAGGCCAGCGTTTATCTCCCCTCGGGCAGCAACCCCTACAGCGCCGCGAGAAACGGCAACACCGTCTATGTCACCCTTCTTCTCACCTCGAAGGTGGCCGTTGTGAACCTCAACAGCCTCTCCGTCACCGGCCAGTGGGATGTTCCCGCCAACCCCTCGGGCATCGCGTACAGCGGTGGAAGGGTCTTCGTCACCCACGGAAGCTGGCCGGAAACTACCTCACCTGGAGGCGTCACCGTGTTGAACGCGACCACCGGCGAGGAACTGGCATGGCTTGACACCGGCATCAACACCGGCTGGGCAAAAGCCTTTCCGGAGACCGGCATGGTCCACGCGGGGGCCACAACCTACGCCGACGACGGAACCATCTCAGTCATCAACCCGGCGAACCTCACCATCAGCGCGAAGTTCGAGACCGGCGGAACTCCCGGCGAGCCGGCGGTAATCGGCGGTGACTTCGTTAGCCCCAACGGCTGGAGCGGCAACAGGCTCCTGGTCTACAGAGAGGATGGAACCTTCGACTGGGTGGACACGGGTTTCAGCTCGACAGGCCTTGCCGTACTGGAGAACAGGATCTACGCCACCGATTTCGGGGGCAACTGTGTCAGGGTGCTGGAGACGGTGGATTTCACCGTGCTGAACACGATTCCAGCCGGAGGGGAGGGCCCCCAGGGAATCATTGCCCTGGATCGCTGAGGGGTTGTATCTTCTCCCGACCAGCCGGAAGGGGCCAGGTGACCTCGAAAAAATGTGACATGCATGTTCATTCCAGCGCGTCAACAACTTCCGCCCGCTGGATACTCCGCACTCTGAAGGCTCCGGAGAGCTTCACACCACCGGAACTGGTGTACGAGCAGGCCCGAAGCCGGGGAATGGATTTCGTCACCATAACCGACATGAACACCATAGACGGCGTGATGAAGATCTCCCGCCTGCCCGGAGTGTTCATGAGCGAAGAGGTGGCCATGATCATGCCCGAGAGCAAGAGCATGGTTCACATCCTGGTCTACGGCATAAACCACAGTCAGCACGACCGGATTGCAACCCTCAGGGAAAAGGGCTTCGAACTCTTCGAATACCTCAGGGACCAGAAGCTGGCCCACTCCCTTGCCCATCCCTTCTACTCGCCGGGAGGACACCTTCCCCCCGGCGAGTGGAGCGACCTGATGAGGGAGGTGGAACTGGTGGAGGTCAGGAACGGCACCAGGGCCTCCTGGGAGAACACCGCGGCCCTGGAGACCGCCGCGACCATCAAGGGGCAAAGCTTCACGGGCTACACTGCCGGAAGCGATGACCACTGCGGAAGGTTCATAGGCCTCACCTGGACCATGGTTCCCAAAGCAAAAACGATAAAGGAGTTCCTCGAAGCGGTAAGGAACGGCGAAGGGGTTCCCGGGGGCGAGCACGGAACCGCGATAAGGTCCGCCTACGCGGTCTACTCCATCGCCTACAGCTTCTACCGCGATTCCCTCCACGCGAAAAAGGTTCCATCCGTGGCCTTCATGGCCGCCGACAGCTTCTTCAACCCTTCCCGACATAGTGAAGGCGAGGAGCCCACACTCTGGCACAAGGCCGACTTCCTGTTCCACCAGCTTCTCAAGAAGGCCAAGAAGTCGGGAGAACCGGACTTCGAAACCTTCCTCGCCGACGAACTCGTTGAGATAGGCCGCGACCTCAACCTCAGAAGGGGCAGCCCCGAACTGCTTCAGG
>Ga0334882_1005243_pt1 | contig 10367 bp, 5 predicted proteins | sample GraSluR1_MG_5_FD_207226 | JGI IMG/M metagenome (GOLD analysis project Ga0334882, IMG submission 207226) | Sludge microbial communities from methane-producing bioreactor in Wageningen University, Netherlands - Granular Sludge_15_04-R1 | ecosystem: Engineered > Bioreactor > Anaerobic > Unclassified... | reverse complement strand
CTTTGTGCTTCCCGATGAGAAATCCAGATGAGGTCCGGAAATTATGTGGTTCTGCAGCCTGTTTTAATCTGTCATCGCTGAGGGATTCATCATCCGCAACTTCCAGTCCTGAATGACCTCTCTCCATACTCCTTACTTCAATAATATCTCCTTCCCTGGCTTTCAGTTTCTGCTGAAGAAAAGCCGGCAGATCAATTTTTCCGACAAAACATATACCCTGTGAATCTTTTCTTCTGGCTGTCGGAAGCTTAAGTTCTTCTGCAAGTTTCCTGACCTCCTGCTTTGTCATTCCTCCGACAGGGAAAAGCGAGAAGGCAAGTTGTTCCTGCGTAAGCTGGCAAAGAAAGTAACTTTGGTCTTTATTGCCGTCTTTTCCTCCAAGAAGCCTGAATATTTCAACGCCGTTATGCCTGACGGTGGCTTTGCGGCAATAATGCCCGGTGGCAACGTAGTCAGCACCCATCTCTTTTGCCCGGATGGCAAATGAATCAAATTTGATTTCCCTGTTGCACAATATATCAGGGTTGGGAGTCCTTCCTCTTTCATACTCGGCAAACATATAATCTATGACTTTTTTTCTGTATTCTGTGCTCAGGTCAACAACATGAAACGGAATGCCGATTTTTTTCGCAGCCATTTCAGCAAACATCAGATCATCTTCCCAGTGGCAATCACTCTGAAGAAGTCCTGTATTATCATGCCAGTTACGCATGAACAGCCCGCATACATCATAGCCCTGCCTGACAAGCAGCCAGGCTGCCACACTTGAATCAACCCCTCCGGAGAGCCCTATTACAACTTTTTTACTCACAGGACAAAGATAATAAAAAGTGAAGTGCAGGAGAGGGGCGGGAAAACTCTGTATCATAGTCTGCCGGCCGCATCTGGTTATAGAAATGAAGAATAAATTGATTGCGAATAAATTCTTTAAACCATAAAATAGGTAACTTTATAATCTTATGGGCCCCGGATCATTAACTGTATACAGTGCCTCCGCAGGATCGGGTAAGACTTTCACGCTTACCGGGATATATCTTGAAAAACTATTCATATCGAGGCATTATTACCGGAAAATCCTTGCTGTTACTTTTACGAACAAGGCTACTGCAGAGATGAAGGGAAGGATCCTGGATGAGCTTCATAACCTTGCATCAGGGCGTAGTTCCAGGTATCTTGATAACCTCAGGTTAAAAACCGGGAGGAAAGAGGTGGAAATAAGGAACGAGGCAAAGACAATACTTCACTCTCTTTTGCATGACTACTCACGGTTTTCAGTCAGCACAATAGACAGTTTTTTTCAGAAGATAATCAGGGCATTTGCGCGTGATATAGGCTTTTATTCCGGCTTTGTCACCGAACTGGACCACAATGCGGTGCTTTTGTCAGCTGTAAACAGGATGATATCTTCTGCCTCCGCTGACAGCCAAATAAGGAAATGGCTGCTTGAGTATGCAAAGGCAAATATCGAAGATGAAAAAACATGGGATCTAAAAAGAGAGATCTTCTCTCTTGGGGGCGAATTATTCAATGAGAAATTTAAGTTGTTGTCACTCGATGAGAGAGAAAAGCTTGGCGACAAAGATTTCCTGCTCGGTTACATCAGCGAGCTGAAGGTAATCTTGCGGAATTTTGAAAGCAGGTGGAACGAAATTGGAAGAAGGTGCTCTTTGATCTGTCATGAATATAATCTTACAGACGACATGTTTTATCGCAAAAAGCAGGGAATTCCCGGGTTTATTGCCATGATGATCAAAGGTGTAATAAAGCCCCCCAATTCATATGTAAGGGAAATTGAAAGAGATCCGCCAAGATGGACAACAGGCCCGGTTAACCCTGCTCTGGCGCGTGCTTTGGCCATCGGCCTGGAAGATGCTGTAAGAGAAGCGCTGCAGTTTTATGATGCTGAAATTGAAAACTATAAAAGTGCCAGCGTTATACTTGATGATATTTATGCACTCGGTATTCTGTCTGACGTCCTGAAACACGTGCGTCTTCTGGGTAAGGATGAAAATACGTTTCTTCTGTCCGAGGCGGGCGAGCTTATACATATGATCACTGAAAAAGATCAGGCTCCTTTTATATATGAGAGGGTTGGGAACAGATATGAAGTTTTTATGATCGATGAATTTCAGGACACATCAGTTCTGCAATGGAAAAATTTCAAGCCTCTCATTGAGAACAGCATGTCTGAAGGTAATGATAACCTGGTGGTTGGAGATGTAAAACAGTCTATCTACAGATGGAGAAACGGTGACTGGCGGATTCTGGGTGAGCTGAGAGAGATTGAAAGCGATCAGAGGATCAGGACAACACCTTTAAAAACGAACCGGAGAAGCTGCAGGAACATTATAAGATTCAATAACAGTCTTTTTTCAGTGATTCCCCGTCTTGCAGATGAAGAGCTTGGCAAGGGTCCGTTTCCTCTGTTATCCGAACTTTACTCGGAAGCTGTACAGGAAGATCCCGGGCAGAAAGAGAACGGATACATACGACTTGAATTTGTTGAAGATGATGCTGAAATGAAATGGCACGACAAAGTCCTGGATAAATTGCCTTTCATTGTGGAGTCTTTCCAGGATTATGGGTACAGTGCAGGCGATATTGGTATTCTTGTAAGGGATAATAAGGAAGGGGCAAGGGTCATGAAAAAGATGATAGGCTACCTTTCAGGTATTACGGATAACCGGCGTAAGTATAATTATAATATTGTTTCAAATGATTCTCTCCTTTTATCAAATTCACCGGTATTGAATTTCATTATGGCAGCTCTGGCTGTGCTTAATGACCGGAGAGATATGCTGTCACGGGCTGCTATGTTAAGACATTATCTGCTTGCGACCGGCAAAAGTGAAAGAGCATTTGATGTTTCCCTTCACAGTGATGAGATTGAAAGAACATCAGAGTCTTATTTTCCGGAGGGATGCACAGAGTTTCTTGAGACGGTTAAATATAAACCTCTGTGGAACATTACAGAAGAGATGATCCGGTTCTTCAGGCTTGGTGAATACAGACATAATATCGCATGGCTGAGCCAGTTTCAGGATCTGGTGCTGCATTATTGTGCAAGAAAAAACAATGAACTGCATTCATTTATTGAATGGTGGGAAACGGATGGCAGCAATAAGTCGCTTACCCTTCCGGAAGACCAGGAGGCGATGAGGGTTCTTACAATACATAAGTCAAAGGGGCTTGAATTCAAAATTGTGATATTGCCTTTCATTTCATGGAACCTTGATCATAAGGCGGCTCAGAAGAATATTCTCTGGGTCAGGCCCGGGAAAGAGCCGTTTAACAGGCTGGGCATAGTGCCTGTCAGATACAAGAAGGAGCTTGCTGACACTGTTTTTAAGGATAGTTATTATGAGGAAAGATATTCTGCCTATCTCGACAATATAAATCTGCTGTACGTTGCATTCACGAGAGCAAGAGATGCTATATGTGGTTTTGCACCTTTAAAACCGTCAGCAGCTTCAGCAACAGCCCGTATTGTCAGGGATGCACTTGTTTTTAAGGGAGCCGCGGAGCATAATGGAGGCATCGTTCTTAGCGATTACTATGACCATGACAAAAATCATTTTGAGTTCGGGTCCGTACCTCTGAATGTTGCCGAGGATAAAAAGCCTGTCAGCCTTATACCAGACACCTATCCTGTTGTTGATATTTCAGACAACTTACAGCTCAGATTTCATGGTATGGATTATATTATCCCCGGTACCAGCGAAATTCAGAAAAGGATAAATTACGGGAAAATCATGCATGGCATATTTGAAAAAATCGTGGTAAGAAGCGACATCAAAGGTGCCGTTGCGTCCTCTGTACTTGAAGGCCATATTGAGAAGGATAAGGCAGAAAGTCTGGAGAAAAAAATTGAACTGATGTTGTCAGATCCTGTTTCAGGTCCATGGTTTGAAGACGGAAATGAAGTAATGACCGAGGCATCGATAATCTTACCCGGATCAGGAATGCGTCGTCCTGACAGGATAATTACAAAGGATGGAAAAGTAATTATTGTTGACTTCAAATTTGGTGAGGAAAATCCCCGATATTACTCTCAGGTAAGAGAATATTGCAGACTCTTGTCAGGCATGGGTTATAAAGAGATTAAGGCATTTATCTGGTATGTCGATTCCGGTAAAATAAAAGAAGTATAGATGGCTGGCATAAATGAAAACAGAAGAGTTTTTACCTGGGGACATTCCCGCAGATTCAATGCGTATTCTGAATATTTCAGAACTATTTTCGGGGAAAGGGTTCAGAAAGTATCTATTGACGCTGGTTTTACCTGTCCCAACCGAGATGGATCAAAAGGAACAGGTGGCTGCACTTTTTGCAACAATAAAGCTTTTAATCCTTCGTACTGCACTTCGGACAAGCCGGTCAGCCGCCAGATAATGGAGGGGATTGAATTTCACAAAAAAAGATACCGTAAGGTGTCTAAGTATCTTGCATATTTTCAGGCATACAGCAATACTTATGCATCACCGGAGATCCTTGAAAATCTTTACCGGGAAGCATTGGATTACCCGGGTATGGCAGGATTGATAATTGGTACAAGACCCGATTGCATAACTTCCGAAATACTCGATCTCCTTCAGCAATTATCTGCCGGCTGCTATCTTGCAGTTGAATACGGTGTGGAATCGTGTTATAACGATACATTACTCAGGATAAACCGCGGTCACACTTTTGAAGAGGCAGTCGCAGCACTTGAGGCAACAGCTTCAAGGGGCATTAATACCGGGGCACACTTTATTTTTGGGCTTCCGGGCGAATCACGTGAAGATATGATGAATGAAGCAGTGATCATATCAGGGCTTCCCTTGACAACCGTCAAGTTTCACCAGCTCCAGATTATCAGAGGAACACAGATGGAAAAGGAATACCATGCAGATCCTGGTGCTTTTGAACTTTTTTCCTGGGACGAGTATTGTGAATTTTTTATTTCGTTCCTTGAACGGTTTAATCCGCAGATAGTTGTGGAACGCCTTTCTGGCGAGGCACCGCCGGATCTTATAGCAAGGCAGATGTGGGGCAAAAAAAGAAGTGACCAGGTTACAGGTCTCATTGAAAAACGTCTGGAAGAACTGGATACCTGGCAGGGCAGGTTGTACAAGCCTGAAAAGTGACATTATTAAAGCATCTGTATGGAATATTTTCTCGAGAGAATAGCCAGATATCTGTACGACAACCATGCTGGTGAAATGAGGAAACAATGCCTCGTTTTCCCAAGCAGAAGGGCAGGCGTATATTTCCTCAGATATCTGTCTGATCTGGCTGTGAAACCGCTCTGGGCTCCGGCTGTAATGACCATCAATGAATTTTTTGCTTCATTATCGGGACTGCATATTCCGGAAAAAGAAATACTTGTGGCAGAGCTTTACAAATCTTACAGGACACTCAGAGAAACTCCTGAAAGCTTCGATGATTTCTATTTCTGGGGTGAAATGCTGATAAATGATTTTGACGATACTGATAAATACCTTGCCGATGCTAAGACACTGTTCCGAAATGTGCTTGATCTGAAAGATATTGATTTCAAATTTGGCGGTCTTGATGAGGAACAGGCTGAAATAATCAGACAGTTCTGGAATAATTTCGAACCCCATAAACCAACAAGGGAAAAGGACAACTTCATCAGCATATGGTCAATTCTGCCAGATCTCTACAATCTTTTCAGAAAAAACCTCAGGGAAAATAGTCTGGCTTACGAGGGAATGATATTCAGAGACCTTACTGATAAAATTATCTCCGGAAATGACATTCAATTGATCTGGGATAATGTGTATTTCATGGGATTCAACGCAATAAACAGATGTGAAGAGGTTCTTATGAAATGGCTTGAGACAAACAGAAAAGGCAGGTTTTTCTGGGATTATGATAATTCTTATATTGAAGAAAAAAAATATAACTCCGCAGGATTCTTTTTACGTAAGAACCTCAAACAGTTCAGAGACGACATGCCGGATGACTGGAGTTACGACACTTTTATTTCCAGCCCGGCGCCATTGGTCAAAAGGAGAGTAATTGAAACCACTTCCGATGTAGCCCAGGTAAAGTTGATTCCTTATTTGCTCAACAACTTGCCGGATCTGTCTCCGGGAAACAATCACCACACAGCAATAATTCTTGCTGACGAAGAGCTCCTGATTCCTGTTCTGACAAGTCTTCCGGAAGATGTCGGAGATGTAAATATTACAATGGGTTACCCTTTGCGCCAATCAGATATTTATTCATTGCTGAAAAACATGATAGAACTTCAGCGTAACCTCATGGTTGAAAATACTGTCACGTATTTTGATCACAGAAATGTAAACAGCATACTTAAGCACTCTCTAGCACAACATCTTCTGACTGAAAGCAGCAAAATGACCGGTTATATCACAAAGTTAAATCTTGTAAAGGTGCCGGATGCGCTGCTTGAGGAAACAGACAGATCAGGGCTGTTTTTTAAGAAGGCAGATAATCCGGAACAGCTGTCAGACTATTTTAAACAGGTTCTTTTGTCATTACAACCCTCTGCGGAGGGAGCTGATCATCCGGATAATGATAAGCCGGTGAGGGAAAGGATAACCGGTGAGTTAGTGTTCAGAACGCTTCTGTCATTGAAAAGACTTGATAACCTGATAAATGATCCTGAAATTAAATTTACCACTTCAACATATCTGAAGATACTGGACAATATTCTTAAAAGCCAGTCGGTACCATTTACCGGTGAACCACTTTCGGGAATCCAGATAATGGGTTTGCTGGAAAGCAGGACACTCGATTTCAGGAATATAATCATGCTTTCGGTAAATGAGAATATTATGCCTGGCATATCATCGGGATCGTCATTTATCCCCTATGCAATAAGGGAGGCATTCGGGCTTCCTTCAGTTAACCATCAGGAATCTTTGTATGCTTACCATTTCTATCGCCTTTTGCATCGTGCTGAGAATGTTACATTTATTTATAACTCGAATTCCGACGGGCTCATAACGGGTGAAATGAGTCGGTTCCTTCTTCAAATGAGATACGAGGAAATTTTCAATCCGGAACTTTTTACACTGGATTTTGAAATACAGACACCTGCAATTATTGTTGACAGGCTTGAAAAAAGGCCGGAACATATACAGCATCTTTACAATCAGTTTATATCTGAAAAAGAGGGTGGGATATTGTCACCGACCGCTGTCAATACATGGTTAAATTGCAGGATGAGGTTTTTTTACAGGTATGTGAACAGAATAAAAGAGCCTGACAGGATCACCTCGGAAATTGATCAAGCAGTATTTGGAAGTTTGTTACACGAAGTTATGAGAAAGCTCTATGAAGATCATATCGGGGAGGAAATATCAGTCAGTCTGCTTGATTCACTCATAGCCGGAAAACAACTGCTTGCATCCGCAATAAACGACTCTGCTGGACGGTTTTTTGGATTGTACCCCTCAGCCTCACGAAGCGGTGACCTGGTAATTATTCAGGACATTCTCCTGATATACCTGATAAGAATTCTTGAAGCTGACAGAAGTTATGCTCCGTTCTTGATAAGAGGTCTTGAGGAACCTTATGCTTTTACAATGTCTTGTGCGATGGACAATGAAGTGAAAATGATCAGGACAGGGGGCAATATCGACAGAATTGACTGGAAATCCGGAATGGTGAGGGTTGTAGATTATAAAACCGGCAATATTGCTGAAAAGATAAATTCTGTTTTTGACCTTTTTGCAGATGACCGTGATAAGGATCTTGACGGATGGTTGCAGACTCTGCTTTACTGCGAGGCATTTCTGTCCCGGAATCCGGGCACGACTGTAAAACCATCGATATACAAAGTCAGGCGTTTGTCTGGCTCCGATAATGCAGATGCTCTTAAATTAAAAGCAGGGCGGGGCATTGAACTGCTGATAGATGATTACGCCAAAGTCCGCAATGAATTTATGGAAGGACTGACCGCTACTGTGAAGTTTATTTTCAGTATCGATGAACCTTTCATTATGACCGGGAATGAAAATAAATGCAGATATTGTCCATACAGAGGGCTGTGCATGAGGTAAACAGATTATGTATCGGATCAGCTTGCAGTGCCTGCCTGCAGAGCAGCCATCCTTATGGCTGTAATTGCAGCTTCATCTCCTTTATTTCCAAGAATTCCGCCCGATCTTGCCAGGGCCTGCTCCAGGGTTAATGTTGTCAGGACGCCAAATATGACAGGCATATTATAATCGAGATTCAACCGGACTATTCCCTGCGTAACACCCTGGCAGATATACGCAAAATGTGGGGTTTCACCCTGTATCACACATCCGAGGCAGATTATGGCATCAAGATCATGCTTTTCAGCCAGCAATTGTGCTCCAAGTGTCAATTCGAAGCTTCCGGGAACGTGACTGATCAATATATTTTCTTCGCCTGCGCCATGCTTTTTGAGGGTCTTTACTGCACCGTCAAGCAGTGACCAGGTGACCTGCCTGTTCCAGTCAGCCACCACAATTCCGAAACGCATATCTTTTGCATCAGGAACAGTATCAGGATCATATTCGGACAGATTAACACTGCTCATATGCTTAACAGGAGTTTTACCCGTGCAATGTATTTATCTATCGTGCTTCCCTCAGTACTTTCCGGATACTCTTCCTTGATTCTCTGATATATTTTCAGGGCTTCATTGAAATTACCATTAACTTCGTGTAGTTCAGCTGCTTTCATAAGGTACAGGGGAGTGTTGAAGGAATTGCTGGCATACTCGGCAGCCTCTATGTACTTAGATATTCCTTTATTATATTCTCCAAGCTCGACATAGGCATCACCGGTAGCACCAATGGCAAGAGAGCCTATCACTTTATCCTTCCTGGAGTATTTTTCCAGAAATTTAATGGCTTCCTCATATTCACCGAGGTGAAGATAGCATATCCCGGCACCATAGCGTGCCAGATTGCCCGCGTTTGTCATCCTGTAATCACTGGCAATGTCAAGAAATCCGAGATAGTTACCATCCCCATTGAGCGCAAGCCTTATTGAGTCCATTTCCAGATACCTTTCTGCCTGATAGATCTGTGCCAGCGCTTCATCATTTCTTTTTATCAGATATAATCTGCCCAGCCAGAATATTCCGACCAGAACGATAATAACAACCAATGCAGTAAGAAGGGTTTTATAGTTTTCTTCCAGGAATTGCTCAGTTTTTGTCAATGTTTGTTCAACATTCTTTAATCCCTGCGGGTTCTCATCTCTCTTCTTTTTTTTTGCCATTACAGATCAGACTTATAAGGTGTAAAATTTAACTTCGCAAAAGTACTTCTTTTAAAATAAAACAGAAATAAATAGTAAAAAAAATAGGCATGTGCGTATGGGCGATATATTATTATATGTCAGTTATCAAAAACTTATCTTTTACAGCACCCAAATCTTTTATTAACTTAGCAGCAATTAGTATGCATTATCATTAACATTACCATACCGGGCAATGCTATTCAGGATGAATCAATACATACTGCCGGGAAACACGACCTGAACCTTTTAGAATGTATTTAAAGAAATTATCCTTATCGAATTTTAAAAATTACACCCAGGCCGAACTGGAATTTTCTCCGCATATAAACTGTTTTGTGGGTAATAACGGAGTTGGAAAAACCAATATTCTTGACGCCATCCATTATCTTTCGTTATCGAAAAGTTTTTTCAATAATATTGACACCGCCAATATTAAACATGATGAGGAATTTTTTATCCTGCAGGGAATTTTTATCAAAAATGGTGAAGAAAATAATGTTTTATGCTCATTCCATAAACAAAAGCATAAAGTATTGAAAAGGAACGGAAAAGAATACCAGAAGCTTTCTGACCATGTGGGGAAATTTCCGGTGGTGATGATATCTCCCGCCGACAGTGCTATCATTACTGAAGGTAGTGAAGAGAGGAGAAAGTTTATGAATAAGATAGTAAGTCAGTATGATAACCAGTATCTCGATTCTGTTCTGAGTTATAACAAGGCGTTGCAGCAAAGGAATAAAGTGCTGAAGGATTTTAAAGTTACGGGAAGATATGAGGCGGATATGCTTTCAGCCTGGGATTCAAGACTCGTCAGATACGGTGAATATATTTACCATGAAAGATGCTCACTTGTGGATGAGCTGATACCTGTATTCCGGGAGTATTATTCACTTCTGTCAAATAACAGGGAGGAAGTTCAGCTTCTTTACAGTTCACATCTTAATGAAGGGTCATTCAGTGAAGCTCTTGCCATGTCGGTTGACAAGGACCGGCTTCTTGAATATACCACGGTAGGTATACATAAAGACGACCTTACTTTCATGATGAACGGGTTCCCGGTAAAAACCCTGGGCTCTCAGGGACAACAGAAATCATATCTTGTGGCGCTTAAGCTG
>Ga0334882_1005242_pt1 | contig 10367 bp, 7 predicted proteins | sample GraSluR1_MG_5_FD_207226 | JGI IMG/M metagenome (GOLD analysis project Ga0334882, IMG submission 207226) | Sludge microbial communities from methane-producing bioreactor in Wageningen University, Netherlands - Granular Sludge_15_04-R1 | ecosystem: Engineered > Bioreactor > Anaerobic > Unclassified... | reverse complement strand
AATTAGGCTTGACACAAGACTTACATTTGATTCATAATCAAATTTACACCTTGTTTAGATCAAAGTCAATTTTCTTATAGCTGTAAAAAGGATGCAAAAAACAATTCTGAAACTGTTACAGATATTGACGGCAATGTATACAATACAGTTACTATTGGTTCCCGGGTTTGGATAAAAGAGAATCTGAAAACTGCCAAATACAATGATGGAGATGATATTCCTGAGATCACCAGCAATGCTGAATGGGGGAATTTGGTTTCGGGAGCTTACTGCTGGCATAAAAACAATGAAACAACATACAAGAGTACTTACGGAGGATTATATGACAGGTATACAATAAATTGTGGCATACTTTACCCTTCAGGGTGGCATATTCCAGGCGATGCCGAATGAACAATAATCATAACAAATCTGGGAGGAGAAAATATTGCCGGAGGGAAGCTTAAAGAAGCAGAAACCACACATTGGGTAAGTGCAAACACGGGAGCTGACAATGCAGGCAATTTTAGTGCTCTTTCAGGAGGCTATCGTTTAACCAATGGTGATTACGAAGATCTCGGTTATTATAGTGTCTGGTGGTCCTCCTCAGGGAGCACATCTGCAGATGCGCGATATTGGATCGTCCTCAGCAGTGAAAGTTTTGTTGACAGGGGCTTTTACAGTAAGGAAGGATTTTCGGTGCACTGCTTAAAGAATTAAATTAAGCAGCAGGAATATAAATACACTTTTTTTCCCCAAAGTCCTGGCACCAAACTGCCATCAAAGGCATGGTAAAATATGGCGTTCAGCGAACCAACTTTATCATTATTTTACAGATTGAATATGGTCAGGTCGATTGAATTATGAATTAAGCGTTTCAAATATAGCCAATTACGCAATATTTGAAGAATATAATAGTTTTATTAATGAATCATCCTGGCAAGAGGATTTGCAGAAATTCATCTAAAAAATTGTTTCTGTATAATCTATTATTTTTAATTTAACATGGGACGAGATTCATCCGGGCTTTAAAACCATTTTAGATTATGAAAATCAACAAAATTATTATAGTATTCTTGCTGATCGGTTCTCTTTTTATTTTTTGCGAGAGAAATAAAGAAGATTTCACCGGCATTTATTGCATCAATCTTCAAAATCTCGAAATGAGAATTGATCAACATGGAACTGATGTTACCTTTTCATTAAATTCTGACCTGTTAAATACCGGTAGTGGGACAATTTCAGGCGACACTCTCATTCTGACAGCCTTTACTTCGGGATCTGAATTATTTTCAGCCCGCCTTCTCTTTGCTGACAACAGGAATAGTTTTACGGGAACCTTTGTTGTTAAGAACTCAGATGATCAGCCAGTTTTGGAAGGGATCCTGAATGGGAACAAAGGGGAGTGTGCAGAGTTTGACATTGATAAAGAAGGGATCCCGCAATTTGTTGAAAAGGATTTTACACAACTGAGTAAAATAGAGAAGATATCAAAATTCAGATCAGGTTTTGGGCACAGTTATACTGACGGAAATGAAACATGCAGAAGCATGAAGCATTATTTTGATCCTTTTCAGGAGTTCCGGGATAATAATGTAGTAGAAATATATTCTCCGGTTGATGGAATTATTACTTCGGTGGTAAATGACGGTCATGGAGCAAGCATTGGTTTGAAAAATAAAGAGATTCAGGTTAAATCTGCCGATCAGCCGGCATTTATCTTTATATTCTTCCATTGTGACATCCTCTCAGAAGCCATTGCCTCGGGAAAAAGCGTTCAGGCAGGAGAACTTCTGGGGTATGCAAGACTGTATTATGAAGATCTCCTGCAATATGCGACAAGTTTTGATATTGCAGTCAGTGTAAATACTCCGGCCGGCATGAGGCTGATCTCATATTTTGATGTCCTTAATGACCAGGTTTTTAATGAATACGTTTCCCGTGGAGCAAACTCAAGAAGCGATTTTGTGATCACCCGGGAAGCAAGGGATGCATCTCCCCTGCAATGCAATGGCGAAACTTTCCTCAATAGTGGGATTCTCGAAAATTGGGTAACACTTAATTAAAAGACCGATTGCAATGAGAATGTTTGATATGCCTGAAAACGCTGATCTTACCGTCTTAGATACTGGCATCATTGCTCGGATGCTTCGTAGGGTAATGCTTACGTGATCATAACGCCATGCCTTTACATGGAAGGTTTGGTTCATCCGGACATAAAAGAAATAGTTATCTTTATTATTTCATAAACCTTGCGTAACCTTTATAAATTCCCAAAAATGGCAGTAATAAAAGAGAAACAAACCTTACCTGAAAGGATGTCCCCGGTATTTGAAAGGAGGATTGCTCATCTTGAGAATCTTATGACAGTTGTTTGTGATTTTACAAACGGGCCTGCCAATGAACCTGATAAACCTCACAGTCATCCACACGAACAGATTACTTATGTTGCCGAGGGAGACCTATATTTATTTCTGGGAGAGGAAAAACACCACATCACAACAGGCGATATCTTTACCGTGCCTCCGGGATTACCACATTGCATTCAGACGATAAGTTCGCGGGTAAGGCTTATTGACTCTTTCAGTCCCATAAGAAAGGATTTCCTTAAATAATCTGCAAAAGCCGGTCATCCTGACCGGGAAATACGGTGTTTGTGAGCATTATATTCCGGTTTAAAGTAAGCAGTTAAAAGATAAAAAAATTTAAAACGGGTTTGCATTAATAATTTGTTGTTTACATTCCGGCTCATGGTGTTCAATCATTTCCGGAATAGCTTGCCCAGATTATCCTGAATGAGGTGCTCTGAGTGACCGGCATTTCCAATTACGCTGATCTTGTAGACATTGATAAAAGGGTAAGCGCCAACTGCTACGACTCATCCTGCAGAAGAAATATTTTTTTTGCCATTGCAACACCAGGCTATAGTTTTCGTTTGATAATAACAGAACAGTAAAAACAGATCAATATGAAAAAGTACCACAAGTTGCGCGTTTATTTGATTTCTCTGGCTGCCATGATTGTCACAGTGACCAACAGTTGCAAAGAAGAAAATGATAATCCTGAAACTGTTGCTGATATCGACGGGAATGTATACAGAACTGTTGTAATCGGCACCCAGGTATGGCTTGGGGAGAATCTGAAAACCACCAGGTACGAGAATGGTGATCCGATAAAAGAAATAACCGGTGATACAGATTGGCTCAATCAGACCTCAGGTGCGTACTGCAAGTATGACAATAATTTGACAAACGTTCCTGTTTACGGGTTGCTCTATAACTGGTATGCTGTTCAGGATACCAGAAATATATGTCCTGCTGGCTGGCATGTCCCATCCTATGATGACTGGACGACACTTGTAGATTTTCTTGAAGGAGAAAGTGCCGCAGGCGGAAAAATGAAACAAAAAGGCACATCTTACTGGAACAGTCCTAATACCGGAGCAACGGATGATTACGATTTTACGGCGCTATCATCGGGATACAGGTTAGGCGGTACATTTCGGGAGCCGGGTTATTATGCAGTCTTTTGGAGCTCCACGGAAGCAGATGTTACTGATGCACGCATATTAAGTCTTATTAACTCCACAAGCCGGGTCTACCTTGAGGAAGCCTACAAGAGTGACGGTTATTCCGTCCGATGCATTAAACACTGATTACTCAGTCAGTTAAGTGAGGGAAATACTGTACCATCTCAAGATTGCTCGCTCTCACTCTCACTCTCGCTCTGTTTTCAATACCCCAGCGGGTAAAAGTTGCAGCATGATAAACTCATTATCACTAATATTTTAACGTTTCTTTGGTTGTAAAAGCCGGAAGCCTTGATCACATTCAGCCGGTAATTATAACAATTTAGTACTTGTTTATTTATCAAAGGATTAACATCGGCTTGAGATGGTCAATCTAATCCGGCGCCAAGTGGTCAGGACACAGGCTTTTGCACTAAATTAAATTCGCAAAATAGTAATAACATAAAATCCCCCCTGGAAATCAGAGGGGATATCTTCTGGAATTCGCAAAGTATGATATACAGTAACTGCTATTGCTGTTACTGAAAACCCTGATCTGCTTAAGTCAATTATTTCACTCCGTTACAGCCCGGTAAGCATTTACCCGTCCATACCCATAATAAGGAGTGACTCCTTTCCCATCAATTTTGTCGGCAGTTGTTAGCAGTTTACGGGTAACATCTATCGGGTTCATTTGTCCGCCTTTTTTGCCAATGATTAATGCAGCCACTCCGGCCACATGAGGTGCTGCCATACTTGTTCCGGACGCCCATGCGAAGCCTCCTCCACGATAGGTACTTATAACGTAATCGAAAGCACGAGCGGGATAACCCATAACAGGATCCGGATAGTTACAATCATAGTCACCTCCTGGGGCAGCAAGTTCAATAAGTGATCTACCATAATTTGTATAACTGGCGGGAATGTCCAAAAAAGGATTATTATTCCATTCGAGAATCCAGCATTGAGGAGCTGTTGCAGAAACGGTAATAACTTTTTGCAGCCCTCCAGGCAATACAAACCATGAAGCACTTCCATCTAAATTATAACTGTCATTTCCGGCAGAAGTGACAATTACAGCCCCCTTTTTAGAAGCATAATCAACGGCACGTTGCTGTGCTAAAACGTAATATGTTACATCAACAGGAGAGATCCATTCCGAACCTTCATAAAACCCACTCCTTTTCAGTGTAGTACCCAGGCTCATGTTAATCACGTCTGCACCATGGTCGGCAGCATATATGATCCCGGAATTAACCCAGCTAAAATCCCCCGAGCCGCTGGAAGAAAGTACTTTAGCCGCCACAATTTCAGCTTTAGGTGCTACTCCGATAACTCCCCATCCGTTATGTGCTGCAGCAATAATACCCGCTACATGTGTACCATGTCCGTAACCATCATCAAATGAGGATTCATCAGGTACAAATGAAGCAGACAAAGCAAGATTCAGGTTTGCAACCAGATCGGGGTGATCGTCATCAATTCCTGTATCAAGAACAAAAATCCTTGCATTTTCGCCTTCGTATCCGGCATTCCATGCCTCAGGTGCATTTATGGCATCCATACCCCATTGAAGCCAGAAACCAGGTTCATAATCACCTATACTTGGAGGATTTGCTTCGATTACATATTTAGGTGGTTTAATCCATTGAGCATTAAAATCGGGAACAACACCCTGTACCTGTGCAAGCTTAGAAACTTTGGCTTTGAAATCGGGGACAACTGGTTTTACAACAACCACACCTATCTGAGGGATCGTCCTGACAATCTGACCGTATGTGGCGAGTTGAAATTCAAATCCAGCAGGAAGTGTTTCTGACCGGGTAATGACCATGTAGTTGTTTGCTTTTGCACCTTTCAAGGCAACGGGATCAGCATAAGAATCAGAATCAGACAAAAAAGGATTCTCAGGGTCAAGATAACTCTTCTGGCATCCGGAAATAAAGACCAGAAGAAAAATTGCCAGCAAAATTCTATCGAATTTTACACTGGAGAAGAAGAGAAATTTCATCACTGGTTTGTGTTTCAGGTAAATGGGATGGTTTATTTTAACATATATAAATTTCAATCAAATTCTAAATGAGGCCAAATCTTTTTGACGAATACAGGATAAATAAAATAATTGAATAAATTAACATAATAAGGCATGAGTGAGGTAGCAACGCCCCTGCCCATCATAATGTCTTAACGCCCAAAATAGCTGGACAAAATTTGAAGAATAAATTAAGTCTGATTGATTTCGGAAACGCTGACCTGAAATTCTCAAAATATCCTTGAAAGTAATTTCATTTTTTATTCAAAGCTTTTGTCTATATTCTTGTCCTACTGATAATTGCATAAGCTGCATGAGCTATTAATAAAAGGAATATAACTCTGAATACTTTTTGCCCCATTTTTTCAGTTAGTTAAAAATGAATTTTGCCTGCACCGGATAATGGTCCGATAAAAACCAGTTTTCCACTCCATTATTTACTTTTGCGTCAATACATTTTTCTATCATTGAGGGTGACACCAGAATATAGTCAATACGTTCAAGCCTCGCAACCAGTTGTTCGGTGGTTTCATTATTAAAAGTTCCCAAAACCCTGCCCGGGAAACTTCCCCGTTCGTTTATGCCGGTGGTATAATTTCTTGCAACATCATATAATGGGAAAGCCAAAAAAGAAGCCATTACCGAAAAATCCAAATCATTCATGAAAACATTTCCGTTAATTCCTTTGTCGGAATTATTTTCGCGAAGTCGTTTCAATAAATAGCCATCTGAATCATACAAATGGGCATCGAAGGGAGAGTGGGCATTGAAATCGCCCAAAACAATGTACCTGGAATTTTCATTCTTTATTTTTTCCAGCTTTCGAAGAAGAATTTCAGCCTCTTCCATGCGACTTTTTATACTGCCAGGGTGAAGGTGAACCACCAAAAAATCAATTCCGGCGGTTTGGCAATGTAAGGCTCCGTGATGTAATCTGTTTTGTATTTTTTCTTTCAGATGGATTGGAAATTCGGAGGTCAGCCCAACTGAATAACCAGTGGTTTTCAAAATGACAGAATAGTTGTGTCCCCAGGATTCAGCATCTTCCTGCAACTTTTGAGGAGTATAAGCACAAAGTTCCTGAAGGGCAGCCACAGAAGGTTTATGTTTTTTCATCCATTGCTGAAGTTTTTTACGTCTGACTGTATCTTTTCCCCAATCAAAGCCATTCCAAATGTTGTAAGTTATTACTTTCAGAGTATCATTTCCCGGATCTTTCCGGTCGCGGGCCAATCCGGTAGCTCCTTTGGTATATTTTAAAATCACCGGATTATTATCTGCCTTTTTGAGTTCACGTCCAAAACTTACTTCCGGTCCGAAAAGGCCTTTGGTAAACCTGCCTGCCTGAGGTTGCATCCTGATCCATTTACCACCGGAACTTTCGTGGTCTACAAAAGTCCGGTTTAAACGAATTGATTCGTCGAGTTCTTTTCCTTCTTCCTGAAAATAAGCGGCATCGCCCATCCATCCCTGTGCCTTTGACTGACCGGCCCAGATAAAAAGATCCAGTTTTTCCTGTGAACTTAAAGTAAAAGGAAGAAATAAAACTAAAAACAGGGTTTTGTAAAATAAAGTAGCAGGCTGTTGCATTATAACTCGTTTTTTAACGTGTGAAAACTGCTTTTTCTCCTTCCGCCAAAATTAATTTAATAAACTGACCATCCTTTTCATACTCCATATCAGACGAAAATTCTGCAGTGCCAAAAGGATTTTCAAGGACGACTTCTCCTCCTTTTTCAGAGGTCATCTCAACTTTGTTTACCTGGCCGTTCTCCATTGAGGCAGAAACCAGGAATGCACCTTGTGAGCGCAAAGTAGAAAATGAAACATCCTGCCAGTCAGCGGGAATTGCCGGAAATACTTTTACCACGCCGGTATGGCTTTGTATCAGCATTTCCTGGACGGCCGAAGCAAAAGCAAAGTTTCCTTCCAGTGTAAATGGCCGGTAAGTCATTTTGGAGTAGCCTGCTTTGCACTGATCGCCATTTACATGAAACGAATTTTTAAGGCAAAAACAACGGGTAAAAATCCGCAATGCCTCGGCTGCTTTTTGGCCTTCAAAAGCACGGGCATACAAATTGGCCTGCCAACTGTAGGAGTAACCTGTCCAAAAATCGGGACCAACTTCCTCCAGATTATCCAGGGTATTTTGAATGATTTCTTTGTTTTCTGCTCCTTTGGAAAAATCCACGAGACCAAGGGGATGAAATCCCATCAGGTGTGAAAAATGCCGGTGCGACTGTTCGTAAGGAAGGGTTGGGGATAACATCAGCCCCGATTCCGGATCGACCGCCAATTGTGGCCATTCTTCCAATATTTGTTCCCACTTTTGTGCTTCGTCATTCAGGTTTAGGTCACACGCCATTTCTGCTGCTTTTTCGTAGGTCCAGCGAATGAGCGCCAGATCGAAGTTGGTAGTTTCGTCAAACCAGGCTCTTCTTGAGTTGTCAAAAATTTCAGGACTCGAGCTGGCAGGTAGTTTGCGCATTCCTTTTTCGTCCTTAACTGAAATTTCATCAAGGAAAACAGCTACATCCCGAAGCCAGGGATAGGCCTTTTCCCTCAGAAATTCTGCATCTTGTAAATATATCCAGTGGAGATAGAAATGGTGAGCCAGCCACGAAGCCACCGTGGGTCCAAAAGAATATTGTATCCACCCGCCCATGGGTTGGCCGGTAAGTGTGGTGACACCCGGAACATTCACTCCCGCCGTTCCAAAGTATGTTCTGGTATATTCTTCAAATGTTTCTTTGTATTTCCACATCCAGTTCAAGAAACCCTCTTCAAGGTCGAGGTTGTTGCCTGTGTATGCGGGCCAGTAGCTTAACTGCGTGTTTAAGTTGTGATGAAAATCACCTTTCCATGGAGGGAGTCTGCCGTTATCGGCTGTCCACACTGCCTGCAGCGAAATGGGTGGAGCGTCGGCCCTGGCTACCGATCCAAACTTATACATTTCGAGGTAGTATTGTTTTTCAAGAATGGAGTCGGGAAGCGAAACTGAAGATTTTTGCCAGTAGTTTTTCCACCATGTTTGATGGGTGCTCAGCGAACTGTCAAATTTGTTTTTGCCGATTTGCTGTGTCGTCAGTTCTTCTGCCTTAAGCTGGCCTTCCTGCTCCGAGAAAGTTGACGAAATACTCCAAATCCCGGTCATCGTATTTACTGTGGTGTTCCAGTTAACAGACACTTCGTATTCAAAACTGCCCCATCCCTTCTGCCGGTAAACCTGCCGGTTATTTTCTGAAGTTACGCCACCTTGCTCATATCCCAGCCGCTGAAGGTCCTGACCGGCAACCGGGTTGTCTTCTCCGCTGTCAACAAGTTTTTGATATTGGGGTGGGATTATTGCAGGCGAAAAACCATCCGGCACATTTTTAAACCTGAACCAACCATAAGGTTCAGAGGCATGTACAAAGGTTTCGAGGGTAACACCATTTTCCCATTCCACCCTACATACGGCTTCTGATAAATCGAGTATCACTGATTTCACCGGCCCCAGGAGATTGGCGTCAAACTCCAGGGCTGCCCCGGGTATTTTTGAAGGGGCCGGCATATTGTCGTATGGAGCGTCAAACAACCCCTGCACAAGTTCGTAGGTATTGTTCCTAACCTGTTCCTGCACCCACTCAAAACTGAACTCAGGTTTAGACAAGTTATCAACAGGCCTGAGGTCCCACAGATCGACACGGTCGAGCGAAATACGAAGGTGATCGCCACTTTGCCATATCAAGGCACCCAGCAAGCCATTACCCAGGGGAATGGCCTCATCCCAGGTGTTTGCAAGTTCGGCAAATTCAAGGTTGTACTTTTCGACAGGGCCCGAAACAGGCTCTTTTGAACAGGAAAGAAGTGCCAGGATAGCAATTGTGACAACTATTTTATTAATCATTTATCTGTTTTATTCGTTTAAGATCTCTTATTTCTTGTTTTGATGCTGGCGTTGATTATTCCTGCTCAATATACGCCGGATTGGGGAAAGGCATCTGGGCGCCAACATCCTTCCTCCATTGGTGCAACAATTGTTTTAATTCGTGAGCTTTTTCAGGCTGGGTTTTAGACAAATCTGTTTTTTCTTCGATGTCGTTTTTCAAATTATATAATTCAATATGATTATCCTCAAAAAACTCGATAAGTTTATAATCTCCTGATCTTACGGCTCCTGAGGGTCGTCCTCCAAGGCCTCCGCTGTAGTGAGGATAATGCCAGAACAAAGGTCGTTCATCCATTTCCCGGCCCTCCAGCAGGGGTTTCAGACTGATGCCATCCTTATGCTGTTGCGGTTTGAGCTGTATTCCGGCTACATCCAGCAAAGTAGGGTACAAATCTGTTCCGGTTGCCGGAAAGTCAGTGATTGTCCCATTTTCAATTTTCCCCGGCCAGCGAATTATCAATGGTTCCCTGATACCTCCTTCATAAAGATAACCTTTACCGGCCCTTAGAGGCAGGTTAGTGGTGGGGATATTGTCTGTCCGGTTACTGATTGACATCCCCCCGTTATCAGAGGTGAACACCACAATGGTATTTTCCGACAGGTTTTCCTGTTCCAGGAACTGGAGCAGGCGGCCCACATTTTCATCCATACTTTCCACCATAGCTGCGTAATGGGGCATATTTTGCCATTGCTTATGGTAGGTATCGCCTTTTTTTATAAACTCTTTCCCGGAATAATTCATTTCAGAAAGTTTATCACGGTATTTTTCCACTTTTTCAGGTTTTCCCTGCATAGGAAGATGCACCGTGTAAAATGATAAAAAAGAAAAGAAATGATTGTCTTTATTTTTTCTGATGAAGTCGATGGTTTCATCCGTAAGCCGGTCAGTAAGGTATTCCCCTTCTTCACCATCTTCA
>Ga0334882_1005239_pt1 | contig 10376 bp, 6 predicted proteins | sample GraSluR1_MG_5_FD_207226 | JGI IMG/M metagenome (GOLD analysis project Ga0334882, IMG submission 207226) | Sludge microbial communities from methane-producing bioreactor in Wageningen University, Netherlands - Granular Sludge_15_04-R1 | ecosystem: Engineered > Bioreactor > Anaerobic > Unclassified... | reverse complement strand
CTCGAAGAAAGCTTCGGATTCCCAAAGCAACAGACCATATGGACTGTGGAGAGCATAGCGATAGCACTTGGAATAATAGAGTCTGAAGGAAGGCATAGTTCAGTTGAGACAGCCAGTTCAACACAAAAGAATCCAGTTGTTGATGAAAGGAAAGAAACGCAAATAGATGAATCTTCGTATGCCAGAAGTGACAACACTGCAAAGACGAAACCAGACAGAGACATACGAACATCGAATGGAGACGAACTGGTCTATGTAGAGGGTGGAAGTTTCGTTATGGGTGACACCTGGGGAGACGGGTACAGTGACGAAAAGCCCACACACAAAGTAACGTTCACATACGACTTCTACCTAGAGAAATATCCCGTGACATTTGAGGATTATGACAGGTACTGCAGGGATATTCGAAGTACAATACCGGGAGATGAAGATTGGGGAAGAGAAAGAAGACCGGTAATAAATGTGAGCTGGTGGGACGCAATAGCTTACTGCAACTGGTTGAGTGAAAAAGAGAAACTTCCCAAAGCCTATGACAATAAAGGAAACCTATTGGACAAAGACGGAAGAGTGACGACCGATCCGTCGAAGGTAGTCGGATACAGGCTGCCGACAGAAGCCGAATGGGAGTATGCGGCGAGAGGTGGAAACCTAAGTAAGGATTACAAGTATGCGGGAAGTGATACAGTAGATAATGTTGCCTGGCATGATTCGAACTCCGGGGACAAAACACAAGAAGTTGGAAAGAAGGCACCTAACGAGCTGGGTGTCTATGATATGAGTGGAAACGTGTGGGAGTGGTGCAGCGACTTGTATGGTTCATACTCCAGTCCTGAACAGATAAATCGATATAACACTAGTGGTTCTCTCCGGGTGATTCGTGGGGGCAGCTGGCACAATACTGTCTGGAACGTACGGGCAACTTACCGCAACGCCGTCTTGCCTACTGGCACGCGCTACGACCTGGGCTTCCGTATTGCAAGGACGGTGCACTGATTACACATTAGCCTTTTTACAGTTTTTACACTTTCGAACATAACTTCAAAGGGGATTAGACAATGAACGAACTGGTAAGAGATGAACTTATAAGAATAGTGAGAGAGAACAGTGAAGACGTTCTTCTCGATCCAGTTAGAACAAAGGCATTTCTAAATGACTTCTGTGGCAACAAATACAGGAGAGAGATAAACTCCATAACCTTAGCTCTTAAGGAAGGAGCTGCAACAGAGCTTCTCAACTCCAGAAGAAACAGGACCGAAAGGTTTGCGATAGCCAGGCTGAGCAAGAACCTCGAAGAAAGCTTCGGATTCCCAAGACAACAGACCATATGGACTGTGGAGAGTATAGCGATAGCGCTGGGAATAATAGAGTCTGAAGGAAGGCATAGTTCAGTTGAAACAGCCAATCCAACACAAACGAATCCAGTTGATGATGAAAGGAAAGAAACGCAAATAGAAAAGCCTGTATTCGCCAGAAGTGACAACACTGCAAAGACAAAACCAGACAGAGAGATACGAACATCGAATGGAGACGAACTGGTCTATGTGGAGGGTGGGAGCTTCATTATGGGAGACACCTGGGGTGATGGGTACAGTGACGAAAAACCCACACACAAAGTAACGTTCACATACGACTTCTACATTGGCAGGTGCGAAGTTACTTTTAGTGAATACGACACCTTCTGTGAGGTTATTGGTAGGAGCAAACCCGGAAATCGCAGGTTGGTAAGAGGGCAGAGACCTGTAATCTATGTTAGTTGGCGGAACACGACAGCATACTGCAATTGGCTGAGTGAGAAAGAGAAACTCCCGAAAGCGTATGACAGCAACGGCAATTTGTTGGACAAAGATGGAAGAATAACTACAGATCCGTCGAAGGTGGTCGGATACAGGTTGCCTACTGAAGCCGAGTGGGAATACACAGCCAGAGGTGGAAACCTGAGTAAGGGTTACAAGTATGCAGGTAGCAATAATGTGAATGATGTTGCCTGGTATTCTGAGAACTCCGGGGGCAAAACACAGGAAGTCGGAATGAAGGCTCCTAACGAGCTTGGACTATACGATATGTCCGGAAACGTGTGGGAGTGGTGCAGTGACTGGTATGGAAGCTACTCAAGTTCTGCTCAGACCAATCCGTATAACAACAGTGGTTCGGGCCGAGTGCTTCGTGGGGGCAGCTGGAGAAGCTTTGCGACGTACATACAGGTAGCGTTTCGCCTCAACGTCACCCCTACTTCCGCGGACTACGACCTGGGGTTCCGCATTGCAAGGACGGTGCACTGATTACACATTAGCGTTTTTACACTTTCGAACGAAACTTCAAAGGGGATTAGGATGAACGAACTGGTAAGAGATGAACTTATAAGAATAGTGAGAGAGAACAGTGAAGACGTTCTTCTCGATCCAGTTAGAACAAAGGCATTTCTAAATGACTTCTGTGGCAACAAATACAGGAGAGAGATAAACTCCATAACCTTAGCTCTTAAGGAAGGAGCTGCAACAGAGCTTCTCAACTCCAGAAGAAACAGGACCGAAAGGTTTGCGATAGCCAGGCTGAGCAAGAACCTCGAAGAAAGCTTCGGATTCCCAAGACAACAGACCATATGGACTGTGGAGAGTATAGCGATAGCACTTGGAGTACTAGAACCCGATGAAGGAAGGCATAGTTCAGTTGAGACAGCCAGTTCAACACAAAAGAATCCAGTTGATGATGAAAGGAAAGAAGCACAAATAGATGAATCTTCGTATGCCAGAAGTGACAACACTGCAAAGACGAAACCAGACAGAGAGATACGAACACCGAATGGAGACGAACTGGTCTATGTAGAGGGCGGGACTTTCGTTATGGGAAATACGTGGAAAAATGGGTACAGTGACGAAAAGCCGACCCACAATGTGACACTCACATACGACTTCTACATTGGCAAGTACGAGGCAACGTTCAACGAATATGACGCTTTCTGTAATGTGACAGGAAAGAGCAAACCATCCGATAGCGGCTGGGGAAGAGAAAGAAGACCGGTAATAAATGTGAGCTGGTGGGACGCAATAGCTTACTGCAACTGGTTGAGTGAAAAGGAAGGCCTTTCCAAAGCCTATGACAATAAAGGAAATCTATTGGACAAAGACGGAAGAGTAACGACAGATTCATCGAAAGTAGTCGGATACAGGTTACTGACTGAAGCAGAGTGGGAATATGCGGCAAAGGGTGGAAACCAGAGTAAGGGATACATTTATTCCGGTAGCGACAAAGTTAATCACGTAGCTTGGTACGCTTCAAACTCCAGAAGTAAGACACAGGAAGTTGGAATGAAAGAACCTAACGAGCTTGGGCTATACGATGTTTCAGGAAACGTGTGGGAGTGGTGCAGCGACTGGTACGGTTCATATTCAAGTTCGTCACAGACGAATCCGTACAACAGCAGTGGTTCATACCGGGTGGAGCGTGGCGGTAGCTGTTATAGCTTCGCGACGGGCGTGCGGGTAGCTTATCGCAACCGCAGCAGCCCCACTTACACGTTCAACGTCATCGGCTTCCGTATTGGAAGGACAGTGCACTGATTACACATTAGCTTTTTTACAGTTTTTACACTTTCGAACGAAACTTCAAAGGGGATTAGGATGAACGAACTGGTAAGAGATGAACTTATAAGAATAGTGAGAGAGAACAGTGAAGACGTTCTTCTCGATCCAGTTAGAACAAAGGCATTTCTAAATGACTTCTGTGGCAACAAATACAGGAGAGAGATCAACTCCATAACCTTAGCTCTTAAGGAAGGAGCTGCAACAGAGCTTCTCAACTCCAGAAGAAACAGGACCGAAAGGTTTGCGATAGCCAGGCTGAGCAAGAACCTCGAAGAAAGCTTCGGATTCCCAAGACAACAGACCATATGGACTGTGGAAAGCATAGCGATAGCACTTGGAATAATAGAGTCCGATAGTATCAAGACATCTGTGAAAGATACAGAGAAAGAGTCTGAAGGAAGGCATAGTTCAGTTGAAACAGCCAGTTCAACACAAACGAATCTAGTTGTTGATCAAAGGAAAGAAACACAAATAGATGAATCTTCGTATGCCAGAAGTGACAACACTGCAAAGACGAAACCAGACAGAGAGATACGAACACCGAATGGAGACGAACTGGTCTATGTGGGAGGCGGAAGTTTCGTTATGGGTGACACCTGGGGAGATGAAAAGCCCACACACAAAGTAACGTTCACATACGACTTCTATATTGGCAGGTACGAAGTTACTTTTAGTGAATACGATGCCTTCTGTGAGGCTATCGGCAGGAAAAAAACCAGAAATCGCAGGTTGGGAAGGAGACAGAGACCAGCGATTAATGTTAACTGGTGGAACACGTCAGCATACTGCAATTGGTTGAGTGAGAAAGAGAAACTCCCGAAAGCGTATGACAGCAACGGCAATTTGTTGGACAAAGATGGAAGAATAACTACAGACCCGTCGGAAGTGCTCGGATACAGATTGCCGACGGAAGCCGAATGGGAGCATGCTGCGAGGGGTGGTAACAAGAGCAAGGGATACAAGTATTCCGGTAGCGATAACGTTAATGATGTTGCCTGGTACTGGGACAACGCAGGAAGAAAAACACAGGAAGTCGGGAAGAAGGCGCCTAACGAGCTGGGAATATATGATATGTCCGGAAATGTTTGGGAGTGGTGCAGTGACTGGTATGATAGCGGTTACTACGCAAAGAGCCCAACGACAAATCCGTACAACGGTACAGCTGGTTCGTACCGGGTATTACGTGGAGGCAGCTGGTGCTACTACGCATCGGTCACACGTGTGGCTAACCGCGGCAGCAGCTCGCCCACTAACACGAGCTACGACCTCGGGTTCCGTATTGCAAGGACGGTGCACTGATTACACTTTAGCCTTTTTACATTCTTACACTTTTCTGCGGCTTCGAGCGCCGGGACGTGGGCTTGTGCCCCAGGGGCGAGAGAAGACGCAGAAGGCTAGATAATCTATTTCAGACGAACATAACTTCAAAGGGGATTAGACAATGAACGAACTGGTAAGAGATGAACTTATAAGAATAGTGAGAGAGAACAGTGAAGACGTTCTTCTCGATCCAGTTAGAACAAAGGCATTTCTAAATGACTTCTGTGGCAACAAATACAGGAGAGAGATCAACTCCATAACCTTAGCTCTTAAGGAAGGAGCTGCAACAGAGCTTCTCAACTCCAGAAGAAACAGGACCGAAAGGTTTGCGATAGCCAGGCTGAGCAAGAACCTCGAAGAAAGCTTCGGATTCCCAAGACAACAGACCATATGGACTGTGGAGAGTATAGCGATAGCGCTGGGAATAATAGAGTCTGAAGGAAGGCATAGTTCAGTTGAAACAGCCAGTTCAACACAAACGAATCCAGTTGTTGATGAAAGGAAAGAAGCACAAATAGATGAATCTTCGTATACCAGAAGTGACAACACTGCAAAGGCAAAACCAGACAGAGAGATACGAACACCGAATGGAGACGAACTGGTCTATGTAGAGGGTGGGAGCTTCACGATGGGCGACATCTGGAGGGGGGGAAGTGATGAAAAACCAGTGCACAAAGTGACGTTCACCTACAACTTCTATATTGGCAAGTATGAGGCAACGTTCAACGAATATGACGCCTTCTGTGAAGCCACCGGCAGAAGCAAGCCGAAAGACGAAGGCTGGGGAAGAGGAACCAGACCTGTTATCCACGTGAGCTGGTTTGATGCAATGGAATACTGTAACTGGCTTAGCGAGAAGGAAGGCCTTCCCATAGCTTACCACAGAGATAGAATTCTATATGGACTAAATCTATTAGACGAGAACGGGAGAAAGACAGGTGACATTTCAAGAGTAAAGGGATACAGGTTACCTACTGAAGCCGAATGGGAATATGCCGCCAGGGGAGGTAACAAGAGCAGCGGCTTCGAGTATTCCGGTAGCGACAACGTGAATTATGTTGCCTGGTACGATTCGAACTCTGGATTGAAGACACAGGAAGTCGGCAATAAGGCTCCCAACGAGCTGGGTGTCTATGATATGAGTGGAAACGTATGGGAATGGTGCTGCGACCGGTATGGTCCATACGCAAGTTCGCCACAGACGAATCAGTACAACAATAATGGTTCGGGCCGTGTGTATCGTGGTGGTAGCTGGCGCTTCAATGCGGCGGTCGCGCGTGTGGCTCACCGATTCAGCGTCTGCAGTCCTGCTGGCACGTACGACGACCTGGGCTTCCGTATTGCAAGGACGGCACCCTGATTACACTTTAGCCTTTTTACATTTTTACCCTTTGCTACGGCTTCGAGCGCCGGGGCGTGGGCTTGTGTCCCAGGGGCGCAAGAAGCCGCAGAAGGCTAGATAATCTATTTCAGACGAACATAACTTCAAAGGGGATTAGACGATGAACGAACTGGTAAGAGATGAACTTATAAGAATAGTGAGAGAGAACAGTGAAGACGTTCTTCTCGATCCAGTTAGAACAAAGGCATTTCTAAATGACTTCTGTGGCAACAAATACAGGAGAGAGATCAACTCCATAACCTTAGCTCTTAAGGAAGGAGCTGCAACAGAGCTTCTCAACTCCAGAAGAAACAGGACTGAAAGGTTTGCGATAGCCAGGCTGAGCAAGAACCTCGAAGAAAGCTTCGGATTCCCAAGACAACAGACCATATGGACTGTGGAGAGCATAGCGATAGCTCTTGGAATAATAGAGTCCGATAGTATCAAGACAGCTGTGAAAGATACAGAGAAAGAATCTGAAGGAAGGCATAGTTCAGTTGAGACAGCCAGTTCAACACAAACGAATACAGTTGTTGATGAAAGGAAAGAAGCACAAATAGATGAATCTTCGTATGCCAGAAGTGACAACACTGCAAAGACGAAACCAGACAGAGAAATGTTAACACCGAAGGTTGTGGACGAAAGCAAAGAAGACCAAGGCTCAGAAACAAAACCGGAAGAAGCAAGAAGCCCCCAGTTTATCCAGGATGAAGAGAAAGTATCCGGTCCAACAATCAAGGTTAAGAAAAAGCGTATTGCCTTGCCACTGTTGGGTATGTTATCTCTGCTGCTTATAATTCTCTTTATAATCATCTCTGGAAACAGTCAAAACAAACCACCGAACAAACCATCCAATCCTAGTCCAACAAACCACGCAACCAATCAACCACTTACAATAACCCTATCCTGGGACTGCAGCGATCCTGATGGAGATGCAGTGACATACGATGTTTACTTTGGAACGAACAGTAATCCGACGACAAGAGAGGCTACCACCCAGAGTGGAAAGAGCATTAACAGAAGTAACCTTTTAATTGGAACGACCTACTACTGGAAAGTAGTAGCAAAGGACAGCAAGGGAGCAACAACAGAAGGACCTGTGTGGAGATTCACTACACAGAGTAACAGGGCACCGAACGCTCCATCCAATCCTAGTCCAACAAACCACGCAACCAATCAGCCGCTTACAGTAACCTTATCCTGGGACTGTAGCGATCCTGATGGAGATGCAGTGACATATGATGTGTATTTTGGAACGAACAGTAATCCGACGACAAGAGAGGCTACTAACCGGAGTGGAAGAACACTGAACAGAAGTAACCTCTCATACGGGACAACTTACTACTGGAAGGTAGTGGCGAAAGACAGCAAAGGAGCGACGACGGAGGGACCGGAGTGGAGGTTCACAACGCAGAGTGCACCTACCGCTTCATCTTACACGCCCTCAAGTATAGTTCCATCGATGGTCCTAGTCGAAAAAGGCAGCTTCACGATGGGCGACGAGTTTGGTGACTTGTGGGATAGTAGCAGACCCACCCACAAAGTGACACTTACCTACGACTTCTATATTGGCAAGTACGAAGTAACTTTCGACGAATACGATGCTTTCTGTAATGCTACCGGCAGGAGTAAAGCACACGATAGAGGTTGGGGAAGGGGGAGCAGACCTGTCATCAACGTGAGTTGGTGGGACGCGATAGCCTACTGTAACTGGTTGAGTGAGAAAGAGAAACTTCCCAAAGCCTATGACAATAACGGAAACCTACTGGACAAAGACGGAAGAGTAACGACTGATCCATCGAAAGTGGTAGGCTACAGATTTCCGACGGAAGCAGAGTGGGAATATGCAGCTAGAGGAGGTAACAAGAGTAAAGGGTACAAGTATTCCGGGAGCGATAACATAGATGAAGTTGCCTGGTATTGGGATAACTCAGGATTGAGGACACAGGAAGTTGGAAAGAAGGCGCCTAACGAGCTGGGCATCTATGATATGTCCGGAAACGTATGGGAGTGGTGCAGTGACTGGTATGGAAGCTACTCAAGTTCGGCACAGACAAATCCGTATAACAACAGTGGTTCGGACCGGGTGTTTCGTGGCGGCAGCTGGGGCAGCAGCGCGACTTACGTGCGGGTAGCGTTTCGCGACGGCAGCTCGCCCACTAACTCGCTCGGCAACCTCGGGTTCCGTATTGCAAGGACGGTGCCCTGATTACACTTTAGCCTTTTTACATTTTTACCCTTTGCTGCGGCTTCTTGCGCCCCTGGGGCACAAGCCCACGCCCCGGCGCTCGAAGCCGCAGAAGGCTAGATAATCTATTTCAGACGAACATAACTTCAAAGGGGATTAGACGATGAACGAACTGGTAAGAGATGAACTTATAAGAATAGTGAGAGAGAACAGTGAAGACGTTCTTCTCGATCCAGTTAGAACAAAGGCATTTCTAAATGACTTCTGTGGCAACAAATACAGGAGAGAGATAAACTCCATAACCTTAGCTCTTAAGGAAGGAGCTGCAACAGAGCTTCTCAACTCCAGAAGAAACAGGACTGAAAGGTTTGCGATAGCCAGGCTGAGCAAGAACCTCGAAGAAAGCTTCGGATTCCCAAGACAACAGACCATATGGACTGTGGAGAGCATAGCGATAGCTCTTGGAATAATAGAGTCCGATAGTATCAAGACATCTGTGAAAGATACAGAGAAAGAGTCTGAAGGAAGGCATAGTTCAGTTGAAACAGCCAGTTCAACACAAACGAATCTAGTTGTTGATGAAAGGAAAGAAGCACAAATAGATGAATCTTCGTATGCCAGAAGTGACAACACTGCAAAGACGAAACCAGACAGAGAAATGTTAACACCGAAGGTTGCGGACGAAAGTAAAGAAGATCAAGGCTCAGAAGCAAAACCGGAAGAAGCAAGAAGCCCCCAGTTTATCCAGGATGAAGAGAAAGCATCCGGTCCAACAATCAAGGTTAAGAAAAAGCGTGTTGCCTTGCCGCTGTTAAGTATGTTATCTCTGCTGCTTATAATTCTCTTTATAATCATCTCTGGAAACAGTCAAAACAAGCCACCGAACACACCATCCAATACGATCTACAGCCCCAATAGCAAAGTTTCTGAAGGAACGGTTCTTGTCGAGAAAGGCAGCTTCACTATGGGTGACACGTTGAAGGTGACACTTACCTACAATTTCTATATTGGCAAGTATGAGACTACATTTGACGAGTACGACGCCTTCTGTGAGGCTACGGGCAGGAGCAAACCAAGCGATAGAGGGTGGGGAAGAGGAAGCAACCCTGTAATCAATGTAAGCTGGAATGATGCCATAGCTTATTGCAACTGGCTGAGCGAGAAAGAGAAGCTTCCAAAGGCATATGACAGCAAGGGAAACCTACTGGACAAAGACGGGAGAGTGACGACCGACCCGTCGAAGGTAGTTGGATACAGGCTACCGACAGAAGCTGAATGGGAATTTGCTGCCCGCGGAGGAATCAAGAGCAGCGGCTTCGAGTATTCCGGTAGCGATAACGTAGATGATGTTGCCTGGTACGATTCTAACTCGGGTGGTAAGACCCAGGAAGTAGGGAAGAAGGCCCCTAACGAACTGGGTATCTATGATATGAGTGGGAACGTGTGGGAATGGTGCAGCGACTGGTATGGTTCATACTCCAGTTCGGCACAGACTAATCCATATAACAACAGTGGTTCGGGCCGGGTGTTACTTGGTGGCAGCTGGCTCTACGAAGCTTCGTACGCGCGTGTAGCTAGCCGCCTCAGCTACTCGCCCACTTTCACGTACAACAACCTGGGCTTCCGTATTGCAAGGACGGTGCACTGATTTACGTTTTAGGCTTTTTACATTTTTACACTTTGCTGCGGCTTCGAGCGCCGGGCACGGAGTAGCCCGCAAGCGCGAGGAGACGCAGATTCAGATAGACAGGAGCGATCGTCTTGAACAATGAAGCGAGGAAACAGCTTATTGAGATAGTGAAGAAGTACGGGGTCAAAATACTGGATGAGCCCAGAAAAGTAGAAGGCTTACTTAAAGACTTCTGCCAAGAGCAAAGAAAGGAGATATTCAGTATAGTGAGCGCCC
>Ga0334882_1005237_pt1 | contig 10379 bp, 12 predicted proteins | sample GraSluR1_MG_5_FD_207226 | JGI IMG/M metagenome (GOLD analysis project Ga0334882, IMG submission 207226) | Sludge microbial communities from methane-producing bioreactor in Wageningen University, Netherlands - Granular Sludge_15_04-R1 | ecosystem: Engineered > Bioreactor > Anaerobic >... | reverse complement strand
TCTTATCAGGCTGGAAGCTGAATATCAAATCACTCTCGCCTGCTGTAAAAAGCCAGGCTTTTATGTCATCAATTTTATCTGCAAGATTCTGCGTATCCTTTACTGAACACTCAACCGTTAGTGTTATATCATCATAGGTTTTTTCATCAAACCTTAAATTAGAATTTCTTCCGGGAATATTTATCATATTTACTCTGCGTTTAGGAGAAGGAATAACTGGTCTTTGAGCTATTAAAATGCCATAATCATCATAACTGTTCCTGCCAGCAAAGTTAAAACTAAGCATTCTAAATTCCTCCCTTTCCCATAGAAATTTTCCTTCTGTAAAGCTCCAGTTCATAGGCCAGCTGTTCTATATCCTTTTGGGTATAATTATTAAAGTTATCTATATGCAAAATAACTCCACTTCTATTGTTTAGATTTTCATTTTCATTTAAATTATTATAGGGTACTGCTATTTCTCCTATATTAGAGTTCACTTTCATATCTAAGGACAATCCATTTACAGCCTCAGCAACAATGTATTTGCTCTTATTTATTCCTTCTGCTAAACCAACCATAAAATCTGGCATCCATTTTTCATAGTCGGTAAGTGGTCCTTCATCCGGAACTGAAAAGTGAAGATAGCTTCTTATTTTAGCAGCCAGAGCACTTACCGCATCTTCTACCCTTCCTATGGCAGATCTTATGCCGTTAACAATTCCATTTACGAAATCCACTCCGTAGCTCCATGCTCTGCCCGGTAAACCTGCCAGATAACTTAGTGCGCTGTTTATGCCGCCTTCTATGGAACTTCTTACGCTTCCTATGGTGCTTTTAACTCCGTCTCTCATCTTGGTGAACATGCTTGAACCGTAATTATAAAGTTTACCAGGAAGTTCTGAAAACCAGGACAGCACCGAATTCCAAATATTAATCACAGTTTCTTTTATACTGCTGCACAAGCCTGTCACAGATTCTTTAAGTCTGGTCCAGGCATTTACAGCAGTATTTTTTATGGTTTCCCATATATTTGTTAAAGCCGTTTTTATATTTGTCCATATATGCTCCGTATCAGATTTCAGCTTTGTAAAGTTTCCGGTAACTATATCAAGGATTATAAGAACCGCTCCTGAAACAACATTTTTTATAATGTCCCAGGTATTCTGAAATATTGTCCTGTAAAAATTCAAAGCGGGCTCCAGAAAACTCTTTATGCTGTTAAGACCGCTGATCATTGTATTTTTTAAAGTCTCCCAGGCAGCAAGTGTAACAATTTTTACATTTTCCCAGGCACCGAATACAGACATTTTGATATTTTCAAAAACAGCAGTAAGATTGTTCCAGAGGTCAGAAGCTCCCTGTTTAATAACATCCCAGTGTTTATAAATTTCATAACCTGCAAGTATGGCAAGTCCTATGCCGATAACCCAGGGATTAAACACCATTCCTAATATCTTAGACATGCCGCCCAATTTTCCTGCGGCAGCTGATACCTTAGAAATGGCTGTAGATATCTCACCTACAGCTTTTATCACACTTCCAACTGCAACAAGAACCGGACCAGCTGCAGCAATTAATGCCCCTGTGATTAGTATTATCCTCTGGGAACCCTGGTCAAGTTTTCCAAATGCCTGTATCCATTCATTTAATGCAGCAATTATGGGAGTTATTACAGGGAGTATATTCTGTCCCATTGCAGCACCAAGCTCCTTTAAACTCTCCTGAAATACTCTCATCTGGTTGGCAGTGCCTGCACCTGTACGCTCAAAATCGCCGTGGGCGTTTTTTGTCTTGTCCAAGACATAGTTATACCTGAGCTGTACCTTTTCCGCTTCGGTCATATCCTGGGTTCTCTTCTGTATTCCCTTAGAATAGGCATACTGCTGGAGATTTGTGTCTGTCATAACTACACCCAGCATTTTCAGGCTCTCAGTCTCTCCTGTGAATATGCCGTTTAAAGCTTCCTCCGCCTGCTTTATATCTATGTTTTTAAAACTTGAGAGATCTCCGGCAAGTCCTACAAGGGACATGGACATCTTTGCAGCTTCTTCCTGGCTTAATCCCATGCTTGTTGCCATATCTCCGTAGAGAGCTGACATATCAAGTGCTGTACCCTTTGCTATGCCGTAGCTTTTTAAAGTGGTATCCGACCAGTCTTTTACCTTTTGACTGATGCTTCCAAATGCAACCTCCACTTTGTTCATGCTCTCCGCTGTGTCTGAGGCAAGCCTTACACTTGCAGCTCCTGCGGCGGCAATAGGGGCAGTTACTGCAAGTGAAAGTTTAGATCCCGCACCTGCCAGTCCGTCACCTATGGATTTCATTTTACTTCCTATATTCTCCAAACTTTTACTTAAAGAAGTCCATCTGCTGCTCTGTGTCTCTATTTGTTTATTGGTCTTTGAAAGTTCATTTTCCATCTGTGACAGGGTTTGTCTTGCCTTATTTAATTTTATCTCAAGGTCTTGGGTGGCTTTGCTGTCTTTACCTTTAGTTTCAGCACTTTTGGTATAGACATTTTCAAGGGTGCTTACTTTTTGCTTTTGAAGATCCAATTGCTTTGAAAGGCTTTGTGATTTCAGCTTAAGTCCCTCAAGACCTTTTCCATTTTCTCTAAGTGCCGCAGTGTTTGCCTTAAATTCACTGTCAAGCACTCTTAGATTTCTGTTGATACTGCTTATGCCATTTTGAAACCCGCTTGAATCCAGTCCTATCTTCACAGCCAGACTTCCCAGTTCTTCAGCCACTCTCTCACCTTCTTTACAATATATTTAAAATGGCATCTAAATTTTGCTTATATTTCTTATTTGCCCTGTAAATTAAGATATCAAAGTAAAAAAATATATCCATTTCATCAACATCATTTAGTGTCCATCCCTGCTCTAAAAGCTTAGAATAGATCTCCTTTATAAAATCAAGCGGAGAAAGCTTTTCATCTGCTTCTCCGCCTACTTGTTTGGGAATTCATTTAATTTATTTCCCAGGTTTCCCACTATTCCGTTTATGCTGCTGTTAAGAGTTTCTATCAGTTTATCTGCATCCAGTCCGTCATAAAAATTGTCTCTGGTAAATTTATTACCATATAGCTCCACTATAAAATCCACAAGTCCATCTAAATCTTTTGTCTTCATATTGCTAAAATCTATATTTTCGTTAATTTCAATAGCCTTTCTAAGCATTCTTGTTTTAACTTTAGGCATTACATAAGTTTTATTGTTCAATGTTATCTCCATAGACTTTACCCCCCTATCAATGAATCTTACTTATCGGATAAATTAACCTGCAGTATATGCTAAAGTTGAACTTAATACTAATCCCGCTGATCTGCCAGCTTCCGCATCTGCCTTTACCCTTACTTGTATTTTTCCTAAATCATAAGCACTATTTCCAACATTTTGTGGATTTTCTGTTACTGCTGACCATGTTGCTCCTCCATCTGTACTGTACTCATAATCTGATGTATTATCATATCCGCTAACATTAGTCCATCCAAAAGTATTGGCTATATCATCCTGTACTGGATTAGTCGGTGCCGCTGGTATCGTTACTTGTTTATATACACTGCCAAACCATGCGGCTCCACCTGTAAATCCACTATCTTCATCAGCTGTATATTTCCACTTGCCATCAGTTCTTGTAACAAATGTACCTTTAATTTTAGGTGTCTGAAATTTTGTTTTGTCTTCCTGTGATGAATGTTCTTCTTCCGGTTCACTAAATTTGCCTTTAAGAAGCCATACATATCTATACTTGGCATTAGCTTTTTTAATTTTAAAGCCTACAGCAACATATGGTGCTGAATCTTGAACATCAGAACACATAACTTTAGTTGTTGAATCAATCGTATGTCCAAGAAGTGCCGCCTGTACTTCAAGTGGTAAATCCTGTGTTTCAATTTCTACATCTATCTCACCTAATGATGTAGCTGTTTCTACAGCTTTATTATCAGCATACAGCGTATCCGAATTGCTCTTTGGACTTATTTTTACATTTATTGCTGGTGAAATTAAAGCCGGCGTACCATAAATTGAAGCAATTTCATCTGTTAAAACTGCATAGACTAAATTTTCTACTCCTATAGGAGCACTGTTTACTATTTCTGACATAAATTATTGTCCTCCTTCCATATGAATAAAGAACCTTATTATCTTGTGATATATTTTAGTATCATCCTCAAATAAATCAGCCGCGGAAGTTCTCATAAACCCTGCGGCTTTCATAACATTTTTTACTTTTTCTACAAGCTCTGTATAATCGTTTTTGCTCCATACATCTATCTGAATATAATATCCTATAGCTTTTTCTTCATTATCAGCATACTGCTCACCCTGTTCCAGATAATTAAAAAAAGTTATATAGGTATTTTCTTTCCCTTTATACTTTTGAAATGAAACAGGTACATTAAGAGGTTTTAAAGCTTCTACTACTAATTTGCTTATCACTTTAATCCTTCCTTTAGAGTCTCAGCTATAATTCTTTTTATATCATCTTTATTTTTTTCATAAGCAGGCTGCAGGAAAGGATGTGCAGCTCTTTTACTGGTTCCAAATTCAATAAATTTTCCATAAAATATTTCTGAATTGTCTCCTTTATCCACACCTACAAGGATGTACTTTACCCCTTCCTTCTTTTTAACATTAGTTATCTTAAGACCTTTTTTAAGTTTTCCGGTTCTTACAGGAACATTTGTCTTTGCATCTTCAAGTACAGGTTCTGCCGCATTTTTTAATGCTTTATTTTCAAGCCTTCCTACATTTGAACCTATCTGCTGAAGTTTGTTTAATATTTCATCAACACCAATAAGTTCTATATTACCCACTATTCTCAACCTCCAAAGCTTTTATTTCTATATATTTGTTTCTATATTTAATATTATCTATGAAAGTTATATTGTACTGCTTGTCTTCAAACAGTATTCTCATATCATCTGTTATGCCATGTAAATATCTTATAGTGAATTTAACAGTTTTCTCTGCCTGCACTGCTGCAGCTGCAAAATATTCTCTTCCCATCAAATTTGATATTGATGCCCAAACAGTTGAGTAATCCTCCCATATTTCAACTTCAAATCCATTTTCATTTGTAGTTGCTGTAAGTTTTTGAAAGATTATTTTATGTTTCAATTTCTCAGTTCTCATACTGGTATCACTCTATTCATACTCAATAATGAGTTTCTTGCTTCTTCAATTTTAGTTCTTTCATCAGGCTTATAATCATCATAGAGAAGCCTCATATGAAGAATCATTGCCCATTTAACTGTTTCTGGAATATCTGCTCCTTTATCTCCAAAACCAGCTGTAAATCTAATTCTTACAGCATTAGCAGTTTGTAATGCTATTGTTGGCCATAATTTACAGTATCCAAGTACAATTCTATTAACAAAACTATCTGTATCAACAATATAATTACTTGAATCAAATATATACTCCTGTCCACCTGCATCATAGTACTTTACACTTTCTACACTTTGAACTGGTGAACAGTTTTTAAATGAAATACAATTATCCTCCGGGAAATAATCCCGCACCATTTCTAAAGTTTGAGTAATATACTTTCTGTTTTGAAAGTCCTCACAAAATTCTCTAGCCTGCTTGATCATGCTGAGTAAAATAATATCATCATCACTTCCGGTTACTCTTAAATGCTGTTTTGCTTCCTCCAAAGTTATGGGTTCAGCTGCTGGTGGTGTTATAATTTTTAATGCCATAAAATCACCCCAAAAAACAAAAGAGCCTAAATAGCTCCCCAAAATTTAATCAACTAATATCTAATTTTTTTCATCCCCAGCATATTTGTTCTCCAATATAAATTCGCCACTTGCAAAGTTTGTAGCCTGTGAACTAGCTCCAATTCTCACATTTAAACAAGTAAACCCATTATTTATATCAAGTTTAGCTGGATCAACGTGAAATATTACCTGCTTATTCTTTGCAGTATTTACTACAGTATAGCTTACTCCATCTGCTTGCCTTAATAATATATCACTTGCTGAAACATCTTCATTTGCAAGTATAGGGACATCACTTGATAAAGGCTTTGCACCTGTCCCTTCTATATCCTGTGCTTGATATAAAGATACTTGAGTTGTATGCCCCACTGTTTGAGCTAAATTTACAACAACTGTTGCTGTAATAGAATTCTTTAAAGTTATATAATTACTTGTTATTGCAGCATTTGTCGTCCTTGGTTCAAATGCTTGTACTAATTTATATTTTTCAATTATTGCCATATTGTAATAACCTCCCTCAATTATACATTATTAATATTTTGAACATAAAAAACTAGCTTAATATTCAATATACTAAGCTAGTTTCACTTTAGAATTTTCCTACTCCATTTAGGCATATTTTTACTTTTCCATTTAATAGCCCCATTAATCAAATAGGCTATTTCCTCAATTTGTTTTGTATTATCATATATATTTGTTTCATCACAGACAAGCATCAATATCTTTAAATTTTCTAATGATTCATAATATCTTCTTTCCACAGTCTCTTCTGAAATTCCATGCCCACCTTCTAAAACTCTAATTCTAACTCTTTCTTTAGCAACTTCAGGACTATCTACTCCAATAAAATTCATAACTACATAAAATCCCTTTTCTTTTGCTTTTCTTATATTTCTAACAATACTTTTACCTGAAAGAGTAGTTTCTTGGTTAAATGATATATTATTTTTAATATAATAATTTATAAGTTTTACAGCCTCTCTTGCACACTTAATTTGAAGATTGCTATCTTTCCATGAACCTATTCTTGCTACCATCTCATCTGTATTTATCCTTTTTTCATTTTTATTTCTTTCATAATAAATGGATTTATATATTGATGTCTTTCCAGCACCATTAACACCAGCAAATATGGTATACGTAGCCATCTCTATTTACCTATTATCCTTTTTTGTTCTTTTTGCAGCACCATATTTGATAGATTCATATAAAAATCTTGTTCTTCTTTTGTTTTTGCCTTTTTAAATAGTTCTTTTAAATCCCAATATGAATATTTTAGGAATTGTTCATATAAGTTATTTTGTTGATTTATTTTCTCCATAATAATTCCTCCAACAAATAATATTTTTTATTATATTATAGCCTAATACATCACTTATATAAACAATTTTTTATCTGTCAGCCAAAGTAACAAATGGACTTAAAGAATTAGCTCCCTTATAAGGCGTAATTGGTTTATTTCTATAAGGAGTACCATTGAATTTATAAATAAATCTAAACACCTGCTCATCATATAAAAATCTCACATGTATTGATACATCTGCTGTTGGTGCTTTTTTATCTATTCCTATATACTGGGTTGGATCTGCAAGTATGATGTCTCCTTTTTTACCAAGCACAGAACACTGCTCTATTGGAATTATTGGTCTATTTAAAAGAGTGCTGTACTGTGAACTTGAAGCTCCTCCAGACGGTAGAAATACTGGTGCTCCTCCTGTTCCTATATTAAGTGCCATTGTGTAAAGCTGTGGTTCTATTTCTTGATTAATATACCACACAGCATTAGCTCTAAGCCTTGCAGGCACTGAACTCCACATTTTAAGTATATTTTCATACTTTATAGTTCCTGCTGCTTGATCTTTCTCTTTTGCTACAGTTACAAGTGCATCTGAATTTAACACCCCAAGCGGCATTCCAACACCACTTCCATTAATAATTGCATCATCAATCTTAAAGCTCATTTCATCAGCATAAGCTTGTTTTACTATTGCCTCAAGAGCTGTTGCATCCTGAAGTAAGTCATCTGTAACATAACAAAGTGCCAGTAATTTCTGAAGTGCCATATCAATTTCTCTAAACTTAGGCTTTGACTTTGTAACAGTTTCTGCTTCAGCTATCCAGTAAGCCTGGACTCCACCCCACCTGCTCCCGTTAGCCCTGCTGGTTTCATCAATGCCGAGAGCCCTGAGTCTGTTGGTATTTGCACCTATTGGAATCATCCTTATTCTATTTGCAACCTGGCTTTCTGACATCATAACATCAAACATATCCTGTATAAAATCATTTTCCAGCATAAAGCCGCCTTCAGACGTTACACTTTCATTCAAACCTGATGCTGAATTTTGATATATGAGTCTATTATCCATTATTCCACCAGGTGAAGATGCCTTTGCTACAGCTTGAAGAAATTCTCCCATGCCGCCTTTCCATTTCTTTTCATTAGGATCTTTAGGTTTAGCATATATAGGTTCATTGACTGGTGTCTTATTAAGCTTTTCTCTTTCTTTTAGCTTGTCTTCTGCTTCTATTGTTTTTTCAAGATTTTTAATTTCTACCTCTAAATCATCATATAACTTTTGCTCCTCTTCATTCATTGCTCTTGCTGCATTAATTGCGCCTTGTACTATAGCTGCTTGTGAGTCAAGTTTTTGTTTTAATATTTCTTTTAAACTCATATACTAAATCTCCTCTCATGAATTTCATTTAACTTTTTATATAAATCTATAGGAACCTGCTTTTCATCCTTAGCTGCCGAAATTTTATTATTATCTGTAACTTTTTCTTTAATTTCTTCTATATTAACAGGCTGTTCTTTTTTAATCTTATTAACTTTACTTTCACTTGGAATTGACTCTTTAAACTGAATTTTGCCTACTTGAAGATTTTTATATCTAGTAATATCAACTTTTAATCCATCAATAGCAAATATTCTATTATTCAACGAAGCTGCTACTTGTTTTTCTTCTTCAATTTCATCTGCAAAGCCAAATTCTACTGCTTCCTCTGCTGTCATCCAAGTTTCTGCATCCAGCAGTTCAACTATACTTTCTTTCTCCATTCCTGTTTTATCTTCATATACTGAGATCATACTTTCTCTTACTTTATCTAAATCATCAGCTAATTTTCTAAAATCATTTGCATTACCCATACCAAAAGACCAAGGATTATGCACCATAAGCATTGCGTTTTTAGGCATTTTAACGTTATCTCCTGCCATAGCAATTATTGAAGCTATACTTGCTACAAGTCCATCCACATAAACATTAACTGTTGCACTATGCCTTTTTAGCATTGAATATATCGCCTGTCCTGCAAATACATCACCGCCGCCGCTGTTTATATAAACATTTAAGGTTTTAATATCCCCAAGTGAATCTAATTCTTCCTTAAAATTTTTAGGTGTAATTTCGTCTCCCCACCAAGTAGAATCACTTATATCTCCATATAAAAGCAGTTCTCCTTCATTACTATTTTCTTTTGCATTAAATGTCCAGAACTTCTTACCTTTACTCATGTTTCTCACCGCCCTTTGAAATCATTTCATATATTTTCTCTGCCAATTCCTTATCTTTATTTTCTATATCATCAGTACCAGCTTCACTCATATTTAAAGGCTGTAAATATATATCTCCATTTTCAATCGGGTCCATGTTTTCAAGTCTTCTTATATCATTTACACTTAGCCAACCCCATTGTCTGCCCTGTGCATAAGCTGAAGCTCTAGTCTGGGCATCTCCTCTTAAAAGTGCGTCCACCTTAAACTCGAAATATCTATTTTTTCTTTTTGATTCATTTGAAAGCAGCTGCAAATTCAAGTTTTCTTCCCATCTTTTAAACCAAGGGAGCATAGTATAAACAATAAACTCTAGGCTCTGATGTTCTATATTATTGTTCGTGGATCTTGTTAAATCTTGTACCAAATGAAGTGGTATTCTAAATATTCTACATACATCTTCTATCCTAAATCTCTTGGATTCTAAAAACTGTGCATCAGTAAGTTTCATAGTAACTTCTTTAAATTGACCTCCACCCTCAAGTATCATTGGTACTCCTGCATTGGAAAGTCCCGTATAATTTTTCTTTATGTCTTTTTTTAATCTCTTAAAAGCTTCGTCTCCTAGTTCATTAGGATACTGAAATATTCCACTTGTCGATGCCCTATTAAGATAAAAATTTCTTTCAAATTTGTCTTGAGATAATCCAATATCAATAGTTAATGCCGCATAAGTTAAAGGTGTTACTCCTATATAACCATCTAAAGTTAAACCCGGTATATGCAGTATTTCATCTCTTGTCTTCGGCTCAGTTTTACCATCAATAAAATAAAGCAGCTTTCCTGTGTCTTTATCTATATCAATCCTTACTCTGTTCCATAAAATAGGTCTGAGTTCTAATAAATCACCATGGAGATTGAATACCTTCTGAGCTATAAAGTTTCCTCCTAAGTTCATATTGCTCATTCCTGTTTCCTTAAACTGACCCGGAGTCATTTCTGGATTTGGATTATAATGCATCAACTGATATTCTGGAGCATCTGTAACTTGAATTCTATTACCTTTACTGTCTTTCTCATATAAAAATATAGGACAACTGGCAAGAGTTTCTGAAAGTACCCTGTTACAAGCAAAAACTGCTGTAAAACTCATAGCTGTATTGGCATCTATGGTTG
>Ga0334882_1005235_pt1 | contig 10379 bp, 8 predicted proteins | sample GraSluR1_MG_5_FD_207226 | JGI IMG/M metagenome (GOLD analysis project Ga0334882, IMG submission 207226) | Sludge microbial communities from methane-producing bioreactor in Wageningen University, Netherlands - Granular Sludge_15_04-R1 | ecosystem: Engineered > Bioreactor > Anaerobic > Unclassified... | reverse complement strand
TTGAAGTAACCAGGGCTGAAAAGTCCTGTTCTCCGACCGTAACGGTATCATCAGTAAGAACTTCTTTACCTTTTGCTTCCCACTGGCTCTTGGTGAGCATCTTTAAATCAGTGGCAAAAGCGCTGCCATCATCGATCAGGCCAATTGTTTCAACACCCTGCATTTCAAACCAGACTATTGCGTTTTCAGCCTGCATATCTCCGGTGCTGTTGATCATGAAAGTCCATCCGGGGTTTTCTTCAACCAGGCTGGTGGCGTTAGCAGCAGCAACAACCATCGGAACTCCTGCATCACCGTATATATTTAGTGTAGGCAGGGTTGCCCCGGAGCAGTAACCCCCAACTACCGCAACAACCTCTTCTGAAACCAGTTTGCTTGCGGCAGCTGTAGCTTTAGCAGGATCACATTCATCATCACCGACTGTGGTAATAATCCTGTGGCCTAAAACCCCTCCTGCTGCATTAATTTCTTCAACAGCTAATAATACGGCGTTCTGCATATCTATGCCGTTTTCTGAATAAGCTCCTGTTACAGGAAGCATAATCCCAACTAAAACATCGCCTTCATATTCCATTTCATCTACCGGCTCATCAGTTGGGGCTGCTGTATCCTGGTCGCAACCAATCATAGCAATAGTAAAAAGAACTAAAACTAAAATTAGCACCCAGCTTTTTTTAATTTCAAACATTAAACATGACCTCCTCTTAGTGGGTAATCTGTTTCAGTTGATTGCATTTTTGTAGCTTTCGTGTCTGCATATCGAGACTGTATATAGCTACGCATCATCCTAAAATAATAGCTTTCCTGATCACCTCCCGCGGAAATTGCCTTTTCATGAATCAGGTTTCCTGTATCGGAAAAAGCAACCCGCCATAAGGATACCGCACGACCAGCAATCTGTTTGAACGGTATAAACAAGCTATAACATAAATTTAATTATTCTCTTTTAATATCATTTTTCCTTTATCATATTTACCTGTAATTTATTATATATTTAGCCACCGGCAATTAAATGATGAGCGTGTACATCAGCTCGATCAGGAATTTCAAAAGATCCCCATAATTCCTTTGCTACTATTTCTCCGTTAACCCTTATTATTATTTTAGGGAAAGTGTAGTTCATTTTCAAAAGAAGGTTCTCTACTGTCATTCCCTCTTCCCATTCAATTGCTTTTCCATTGACTTCAATCATCCGTTATCATCCCGCTATCTGTAGTATTCCGGAAAGCCGGGCTTATATATATTTATTAATTACTTCCATTACTTCCGGAAAATCGATTCCCAGTTCCCTGACAAATTCCGGTCTTGGTATACCGTTCTCAGTCCAGCCGCGACGTTTGTAAACAACATTTAGAAGGGTTTCATATCTTTCCTCGCGATATTTACGCATTGCCTTGATTTTTTCTTCGATGCTTAGGCCTGCTGGGTTGATACCCACATCTTCTTCAAGCTGCTTGTCATACCTTTCGGCTCTCGATTCATATTCTTCAACGGTCACAGGACCCAGAGCTCTGTAAGGAGCGGCGTCGTGCTCGCGAGTACCGAAACCAAGGCGCAGGTTAAAGATGCGCTGAAAGTTGTAAACTCTTTCGGACTGCCTGATCATCTCTTCTTTATCAATGTTTTTACCAGTCACTGCATTAAAAAGGTCTACGTAGTTCTGGACATGCTCAGGAATTTTTTCGGGACTATCCGTTTGTGCGTTTCCTTCAGGCACAATATCATTCCATGGCAACTTACAGAGACCCTGCAAACCGAACCAGGTTCTGAACATGGGGAAGTAGTGTAATGCTTCTGCTTTTTTCTCAAAAGAGGGCAGCTGGTTGTTAACCATATCCATAAAAATAAGCCAGGCTTCGTCATGCTGAGGGCCTTTGTTAGTCATGGCATATCCACCCTGCTGGGCCAGTGATTCCTTGGCTTGGTACTGTGAATACTCTAGTCCTTTGTTCTCCATGCCAATATCCTGCAGGAAAGATGGATCTGCTCCATACTCTTCAGCAAAGATCTGCTTCATCCGTCTGACTCCCTGGCCAACTATCAATCCGAATCCTTCACCCCTACCCATCTGGTGAATCAATTCCATGGCAGCAGCGGCGTTACCAAAGTTAAGTTCCAAACCCCCGGTAATTTCTTTGTTGATAATGTTATTTTCGTAACATTCCATGGTAAAAGCAATCATTGTCCCGGTAGATATTGTATCCAGGCCATAGGTGTCACAGTAGAAGTTAGCTTCAATCACGTAATCAGGATCGAATATGCCACAGTTAGAGCCAAGGCCGGCAGCGTTTTCATATTCCGGACCGTCAACAATAACCTTCTCTCCTTTAAAGGGACCGCTTTTCAGTTCAAAATTATCAACTGCCTTGCAGCATGACAGGGAGCATCCAATCCAGCAACCATCGGGCATGTTCTGGGTGAAGCGATCGCGCAGTACGTCAGAAGAAATTTTAACGGCGTCTGGGTGGGAACCGTACTTGAAATTGTGCACAGGTAAAAGGTCATAATCATTCATCGGGGTCATCAGGTTTGCAGTGCCGATCTGGCGCATCCGGAACTGTTCATTGTCAAATTTATTAATTTCCCTGGTTATTTTGACCCCCGTTTTAGATATTTTAGCCGGGTCGGCAGGGTTGTTGCTCCTCCCGGTCAGGCTGGAATATTTAACAGCCAGGGCGGCAATTTTTTTATCCCTGAAAACAGTTCCTGTTCCCCCACGTCCGGCCTGTTTCATGCGGGCTGCTTTGCGGCGCAGGTCATAAAAAGAAAAATTTAGAATACCAACATTGGTGTGCTCGGCCCCGCTTCCTGAAGAAACGACAGAAATGTGCATCTTGTCCTTTTCATTTTCGGCCAGCATTTCAGTCAGCTGTTCACTGATCAGGTGGCTTGCCCCGGGTTGAAAGTCTATCTCCTCGATTGTTACAGTTCCCTTATCACCGTCAATCAGGATAACAATATCTTTTTCTGCCTTGCCCTGAATTTCGAGGGCATCCCACCCTGAGAACTTGAGGTAAGGGCCGAAAAAACCGCCAACATTGCTGTCCATTACTGAATTGGTCAGTGGTGACAAGGTCACTACTAGTGATTTGCCGGAACCGGGATACTGGGTGATACCACCAACCGGGCCAGAAGATATAACAATTTCATTTTCAGGGTCATTCCACTTAGTTTCCGGCTGCACTGCATTCCAGAGATACCAGAGGCCGAATCCCTTGCCCCCGATAAAAATGTCTTTCATCTGATCGGTGACATCTTTCGATTTGATTGTCTGATCAGAAATATTTATGTAGAGGGTCTTACCGGAGTAACCTCTTTCGATCGATGCCGGCTTATAATCATACCTGGCCAGTTCTTTACGAGATGCTCTCATCTTTTCTACACTGCTATTCATTGTAAAACCTCCCGCTTATTTAGCATTATTCTTAATTGTCTTAACCGGTAAGATACCTTAATCAACATCTGTCATAAATATTGCTTCTGTCGGACACTCTTTTGTACAGCGCGCACAGGCAATACATTTGAAAGGTATTACCAGTTCTTCATGCCAGAACATGGTCCCCGTAGGACAGACTCCGACACAATTAAAGCAGCCGACACAGGTTTTTTTATTAATCAGAACAATACCTTTTTTGTTCCTGCTGATCGCTTCAACAGGGCAAACCTCGATACATTTACCACACTGGTTGCATACGCTGATTACATTGCCGGGATCCTGGTCAGTTTCATGAACCTGGATGGCTGATTTTAGCCGGTTATCCTCCTTAAAATAGAAAGTGGAGCAGGTTGTTTCACAGGCTCCGCAGAGAGTACATAGCTCTTCATTAACCCCGACTATCTTCATATTATCCACCTCCGAGATATCTCTGTATTTTTATTTTAACTGCTTATACCTGATCATTTATCCAGATTAAGCATTGAAAAACGGAGAACTATAAATACGAACAGTTCACAATGGTTTAAAATGAAGGTTACCGTTAATATTATATCATAATGGCCGAAGGATGATTATAGAAAGGCCCTGTTATCTAACCTTTTTTGCAGTTCCCGGGAGGAATCTGTAATTGATAACCCCCCCTTTCCTGTGCAGCGCAGCTCGGAGGGAAGCATTCTGCCAACCTGATCAAAGGCCATCAGCGTTTCGTCAAAGGGAATAACCTGGTCGAAGCCTGATAAGGCCATATTTGCAGCAGCCAGGGCATTCATACCGGCCAAAATGTTTTTACCGAGACAGGGGACTTCAACCCTGTTAGCCACTGGGTCACAAATCATTCCAAGAAGATTTTGCAGGGCCATAGATGCAGCAGCAAGAGCTTGTTTGGCGCTACCTCCTGCAAGCTGCACCAGGGCTGCGGCAGACATGGCAGATGCAGAACCACATTCAGCCTGGCAACCGCATTCTTCAGCAGCAAAAGTGCTCTTGTGCGCAATTAATACACCAACCAGTCCGGCAGTTAGCAAGGCTTTGCTCAACTGAATGTCGTTAATGCTGTTTGCTTTGGAAGAGGCTATAAGTATACCCGGTAGACAGGCACATGCCCCGGCAGTTGGAGCAGCGGCAATAACTCCCATTGAGCTTTTTGTCTCCATCACAGCGCTGATCAAGGCAATGATATTTTTTACCTCTTTACCACCGGGAACCATTCCATTGTAACTGAGCATCTTGTGTGCCTGTGGTCCCAGTATCCTGTCCTGGTAGTTGGTTCCTGATAAACCGGTTTCGATTGATCTTTTCATAACAGTCAGTATTCCGGCGGTTAAGCGGTATACTTTTTTTTCATTTAAACCTCCCCTGCTACATTCGTAGTCTAAAGCAAGATCATGTATTTGCCTGCTGCTGCTTTCGGCCTCTTTCAGCAAACCGGCAGCATTATGAAATGGCAATTCAATATTCCGGCGGGATAGAACGGGAAGCTCGGGTTTTAAACGGATCACTGACGTGAATTTGTAATCCGGGCTTAAACGGCCAGCAATATTCTCTAAACAAGGTTGTCGTGTTTTAAGGTTGATCAAACATGATCCGTTTTTGTCGGCGAAAGAAATAGCTTCATGTTCAGGAAATAGAAGAGCCATTTTTCGGACCAGTGTTTCGGGCTCAGCAGATCCGTTTAAGTTAAATAAAAAAAGGTTTTCATGGTAATCACCCCTGATAGATAGAGGAATGCCGTTTAGCTCAATCAGCTCAAACATTCCACCACCTGTCGAAATAAAGATAAGGTTGAAGTTGCATCCCCCTTCTTCCCCGGCTTCAATCCTGAAAGTGTTAGGATGATTCGTTTTAAAGTTACTGACTTTAAAGTTAAGACATATTCCTTCTTTTTCAGCAAGAGAAAGCGATTTTGCCAAACCTTCACTTGCCGGGTCCATACCCAGTAAACCGGCGGCCAAGCCAATATCTGTCCCCTGACTATTATAAGTGGAGGCCAGTGAACCATCAGCATCAAATTCAACGGTAATATGCAGGCGGTTACTGTCAAAAAACTGCCTGATTATCCTGCCAATCCTCACTGCTGCTGCAGTATGTGAACTGGATGGTCCCCTCATAACAGGGCCGAGAACGTCGTTAAATATACTGGGCGGTAGTTTGTTGCTCATCATATCACCTGCTGTTAAGATGGATGCCGATCTTTTGATCAAGGGCTTTTCGGTAAAGCAATTCTCCGACCGCTAGATCAAATAGAGCCATTCCTACTGATTTAAATAAAATTGTTCCCTGTTTTTTATCAACTTTATCTTTATCAGTGAGGAATTCTGCAAACTCTGTTATTTGCTCCGGTTTCAGCCATTTTTCGTGCAGAGGGGTTATGAGATCTCCTGATTCCTGTAGCCCGTGAGCAGTATCGATTAGGACGCGGTCAACCACTTTGTAAAGAGCACGTGGATATTCGCGCATTTCAGGTTTATAGGAACCAATTCCGATATATAATTTATTGGCGAGAAGTTCTTTTTTATCAGGCAGAACAGGGTTTTCGGAAGGCGTTGCCGTAATAACCACCTCTGATTCCTCTAGCAATTCTTCCACACTTTCGGCTTTTTTAATTGTAAGTTCAGGATATACTCTCCCCAGGTTTTTACAGCAATTATTTACTTTGCTGCTGTCCAGGTCAAAGATGGTGAACTTTTTAAATTTTCCGGTTACGGCAGCAAAGAAAAGCTGATAGAAACCCTGAACCCCGGCGCCAATTAACCCAGCACTACTGACTGTTTCAGGTGCCAGGTGACGTATTGCCAACCCTCCAACGGCTCCTGTTCTCAAAGCGGTTAATCTTGCTCCTTCCAGCAGGGCCAGCACTCTCCCGGTAGAAGCATCGTTTAACATTACCAGGCCGCTAATTACGGGAAGGTTCTTTTTCATGTTTCCTGGAAAGAGTGTTAATATTTTTGTTCCAAAAATGTTATCCAAAAAACAGGGCATGTAAAGAACTGTATTATCCTGGTGATCGACATGTATGCGTTCAGGCAGGATACACCTGCCGCTTTGCAATTCAGTATAAGCCAGTTCAATCCTGTCCATAATCTCACCTGGTTCAGAAGCCTGCATCAACATGTCAGCATCAAGATAGATCATTTTATTGTCTCCTTCCCTCTTGTTAACTGCTTCCTTCGCCCTTAAAAACTGCCAGTGGTCTAAGCAGGGCCACTTTTCGGCAGAGAGATATTTCACTCAGGGTATCAATTACAGCGTTTATATTCTTATAAGCCTGTGGAGCTTCATCAAGATAGGCTTCGTAATTGCGGCCGGATACAATTACCTGGCCGAGGCTGTTTTTCAACTGCTCGACAGAAATCTCCTTTTTGGCTGCAGTTCGGGACAATGTTCTTCCTGCACCGTGATTAACCGAGTGAAACAGTTTGTCGATTCCCTTATCTGCACGCACCACGTATGAAGGAGAGCCCATGCTGCCCGGAATTAAAATTGGGTGACCGACATCTCTGAATTTCAGACTAATTTCTGAATGTTTCGGAGGCAAAGCCCTGACTGCTCCCTTACGATGAACCAACATTCTGCGTCCGCCAATAGTTTCAAAACGTGCCGTGTTGTGAGCAACGTCGTAAACAAGGTCAAGGCTGGATCTGCCTCTCTCCATACCCGCTAAATCATTAAATGCCTTCCTCACGTCGTCGCTGATCCAGTGGCGGTTGCAGAAGGCAAAGTTTGCTGCACAGGCCATTGCGCCAAGGTAGTTTTGCCCTTCGGGAGATTTTATAGGAACGGCGGCCAGCCCAGCAGATGGCAGCTCGATATTATAATGCCGGGCGCTCTTTTTCATAATAGATGAATAATCTGTGCATATCTGGTGACCAAAACCACGGCTCCCGGTATGAATTAAAATTGTAATTGTTGATTCCTGTAAACCGTAGGTGGCAGCAGCTTCCCGGTCATATAATTTATCGACATATCCGATCTCGATAAAATGATTGCCTCCACCTATAGTTGATAGCTGCAGTGATCTTTTAAGGGCTTTGCTGCTTACTGTTGCCAGGGAGGCTCCTGCCATACAGCCTTTATCTTCGATTGAATCGAGCTCTTCACCGCTGCCGATGCCCATTTCAACCAGGTGAGGAACTCCCCTGGTAATTATCAAATCCAGGTTTTTCCTGATTAAACCTGAATGACGGCTGGCCTGTCCTATACCACCCGGAACTCTTTTTTCAATAGCCCTTATTAGTTTCTTAAGCATTTTAACATCGAGGTCATTATAATTTATAGAGCTCTTCAGGAGTCTTACCCCACAGTTTATATCCATCCCCACAGCTCCGGCTGAAACTAAACCATCTTCAGCATCCATGGCCATTACTCCGCCAATAGGTAGACCGAAGCCGCTGTGGATATCAGGCATACCGAGAACCGGGCTGATCACTCCTTCCAGCGAAGCTGCATCGATCAGCTGCTTTAAAGGCTGTTCCTCGTTAAAACCTGCAAATAGTTCGTGGTTCAGGTAAACCAGAACATCAGCATTCATTATGCCCTGCCTGGGGATTATATAGCAATTTTGATCATAAGGTTTCAATAAAGACAATACTAATACTCCTTTGCCTTAAATACCCTGGTTGCTTAGCTCAACCTACCTGTTTTACAATATTTTCAAGGTTGGGCATAGCTTCCCGATCAGTCAATTTAAAGCGGATCGGGGTTACCGAAATATAATCTTCACGGATAGCCCTGGTATCACTGTCAGTTTCTTCGGGATCATCATCAATAACTTCTCCGGCCATCCAGTAGTAATGCATCCCCCGGGGATCGACTCTTTTTTCAAATGTATTGCGGTATCGCCGTGAACCGAGGGATGTTACCCTGGTTCCCCTTATAGCTCCCGTATTGACAGGAATGTTAATATTGATCAGCATTGGCTGCCTGGTGTCGCAATCCATTAGCAGGGGAAACAGCCTGTTAATAAAATTAGAGGCATATTCATAATCTTTTTTTTCACCATTTCCGGTCAGGGATACAGCCAGGGATGGAATGCCCATGATATAACCTTCTACAGCAGCAGATACAGTACCGGAATATAATACATCAGTACCCAGGTTGCTGCCCCGGTTGATACCGGAGATAACCAGCCGGGGCTTGTTATCCAGGATAGCCTCAACAGCAAGTTTTACACAATCGGAAGGAGTGCCGTTTACCGCCCACCCTGACAGATTTGTATTTTCATCAATGCTAATTATTTCAGCGCGAAGCGGTTTGTGCATCGTTATTGCATGGCCGATAGCGCTTCTTTCCCGATCCGGGGCAATTACTGAGAGACGCAAATCGGGATTGTTTTCGACAAGCAAACTGCTGAGGATTTTTATACCCTCCGCATTGATTCCATCGTCGTTTGTAACAAGAATATGCTTTTTCTCCATTATTTACTCCTTATTTTTTCTTGCTCGCTTCAACAAGCCTTTGCGCATGCTTTGTTGTTTCAAAAATCACTTTTTCTTCATCCATTTTCTTCAATTCTCCATTTTCTAGCAGTAACTCCCCGTCAACAATAACATATTCCACATCGGAGGCTGAAGCGGCATATACAATATGCGCTAAAGGGTTATGTAGCGGAACAAGGTGCGGTTTATTTGTATTCAGGCCTATGATATCAGCTTTCCAGCCTTCCCTCAGCATGCCGATATTTTCAAGCCGCAGTGCCCTGGCTCCATTAATCGTGGCCATTTGCAGGGCTGCTTCAGCATTAAGCAGCGCGGGGTCCATGCTGATCCCTTTTTGTAGTAAAGCAGCAGTTCGCATCTCTTCGATCATATCGAGATTATTGTTGCTTGCTACACCATCGGTGCCAATGCCGACAGTAACCCCTCTATCAATCATTTCAGCGACCCTGGCAATCCCGCTGCCCAGTTTTAAATTGCTTACCGGATTGTGAGCCACGGCAACTTTTTTTTCAGACAGAATATCAAGGTCATGATCATTTAGATGTACACAATGCGCTGCCAGAACCGGGTAGTTAAACAAACCTATTTCATTGACCAGTTCCACGGGGCTTTTACTGTAAGCAGAATAACTTTCATTAACTTCATTTTTGGTTTCCGAAAGATGAATATTTAACGGCCTGCCGGATTCTTCAGCAAGTTCTATAACTTTCTTAAGAAACTCCGGGGGACAGGTATAGGGTGCATGAGGGCCGAGAATTACATTGAGGCGGCCGTTTTCAGTGCCGTGTCTCTCTTCAATCAGTCTTCTTGTTTCAGCGAGACCTATTTTTGCAGATTCCCCAATACCGATCATACCCCTGGATAAAACAGCCCTTATTCCGCTCTCAGCCGCAGCAGCGGCCACCCGGTCCATGAAAAAATACATGTCGGTAAATGTCGTGGTTCCCCCTTTTAACATTTCACAGGCAGCAAGCATGGTTCCCCAGAAAACATCTTCACCATCCAGGTGTTCTTCAATAGGCCATATTTTATCTTCAAGCCATACCTTAAGGGGCAGGTCGTCTGCATAACCACGAAACAATGTCATTGCAGCATGGCCGTGGGTATTAATTAAGCCAGGCATAAACAGATGATTTTCACCATTAATAACGGCTGTATTTTTTATATTCTCAATTGTATCCGGCCTTTCTGTTATTCTGGCTATTATATTGTTTTCTATCAATAAATCACCTGAAAACCAACGGGGACGGTCTTCGTCCATGGTAACCAAAATTGTATTTTTAATCAGTATGTTTTTCAACTGGTATTCTCCTTTCTAAAGTTCCTGGCGCTAAATCATCCGTGCAGGTCTTCTTGCCAGTATTTACCGGCTTCTGCACAACTGCAACTTTTAACCGGTTTAATTGCTGCGGCGGCAGTAATTAGAAGTTTCTGCAAGCCCTCTTTTCCTTTATCCATTTCTTCAAGAACTTCCTCGTGGCTGAGAGCTGTTTTTGAAATGCCGGCTG
>Ga0334882_1005229_pt1 | contig 10392 bp, 7 predicted proteins | sample GraSluR1_MG_5_FD_207226 | JGI IMG/M metagenome (GOLD analysis project Ga0334882, IMG submission 207226) | Sludge microbial communities from methane-producing bioreactor in Wageningen University, Netherlands - Granular Sludge_15_04-R1 | ecosystem: Engineered > Bioreactor > Anaerobic > Unclassified... | reverse complement strand
GTGGTGCGGCAGTTCCGTGGCCTCGATGATGCCGTCGGGGGCGTAGGCGACCACGTCAAGGCCCCGCCCAGGCTCCGAGACCGCCTGATGGTGAGCGCTGTTCACCGAAAAGCGTGTGCCACCGAGGGCACGGGCAAGATGGCTCTCTGCCTGAATCCGGACCTCGTGAACGGTAGTCTCCATGGGTCGCCCCGGGACGTAGGCGTGGTCCAGGGTATCGCTGCGTTCGGTCATAATATCCTGGAGCAGCGTGCCTCCCAGAGAGACGTTGAGCACCTGATAGCCACGGCAGATCCCCAAGAGGGGGCGATCCAGGCTCAGCCAGCGCTCAACCAGCCCCAGTTCCGCGTAGTCGCGTGTCTCGTCGATACGTCCTGTCCAGGCCTGCTGCTCCTGCCCGTACGCCGCGGGGGCAATGTCCTCGCCGCCACTCAGGAGTAGCCCGTCCAGCTTCCGGAGTAGGCTTGGCCAATCGTCCTCGTGCATGATGGGAGGGAGAACGACCGGCGTGCCACCGGCGCGTTGGATCGCCCGCGTGTAGGTGGCTCCCACGGAGTGCATCGGGGTGCTAAGCAATCGGGCGGAAGTGTCCTTCCGCCCGGTAATGCCGATCAGGGGCCTGATGTGCGTGGCCAGTGGACGATCCTAGACGCGGCGTTCCTTCAGGCGTGCGGAGCGACCGCGGAGGTTGCGGAGGTAGTAGAGCTGGGCACGGCGCACCTTGGCGTGGCGCAAGACCTCGACCCGCTCGATGCGCGGTGAGTGCAGGAGGAAGGTACGCTCAACGCCGATGCCGTGCGATGCAATCCGGCGCACGGTGAAGTTTGCATTGACCGTCGTGCCTTTGCGCAGACGGATGATGGTACCCTGGAAGGGCTGAACGCGCTCGCGCTCTCCCTCAACAATGCGGACATGGACGCGAACTGTATCTCCGACGTTCAGCTCAGGTACGCTCGAACTGGGCTTGACCATCTGGCGTTCTAATGATTCGACCAGGTTCATGATTATCTATCCTCTCCCCGAGACGTTGCCTTCATCAAGCCGTCAGTAAGTGACGGCGAAGGGGCATTATACCATATTCCTTAATCGCTGCAATCTCGACGTGATGACTGACGACACCTATTTCACGCGGACGCGCCAACCTGCCTGCAGATAGTCCGGATCTCGCGGCAGGCCACGACTCTCCCAGAGGTGGGCGTTCCAGCCCCAGAACTGCTCACGCTTGAGGCCGTGGCGCGAGATCAGTCCCCACACCGTATCGCTGGGCCTCACCGTGACGTAGACCGGCTGCGCGACTGTGGCGGCGCTCACCGGTGCACTGAGGTTGCCGTCATCTCGGATTGGGACGCGCCCGTCGGTCTCCAGGCAGGCGATGTTAACGGCTTGGAGCATCGGCCACAGGGCCTTCTCCGTGTTGGCTGCGTGGAAGATGCTGAAGAAGTCTGTGCCGTGCCGCGCGACGCCCTCGACCCACGGGATGAAGTTCTCCGGGAGAATCTCCTCACCGTCAACACCATGGCGGGGCGATAGGACGGGAAAGACGGAGGGGGTCTTGTCCCAGATCAGGCTCAGATCCCCCAGCCCCTGATAGATATCCTGGTCGATCATCTGCGTCGCATCGTCCGACCAAGCCGAGAAGCAGAGGGGCATCCATCCACCTTGGCATATCGGGACGATGGCCTCCAGGGCCGCTGTCTGGGGCAGATAGGGTAGCGGGGGCGAGGCCAGCAGCAGACGATCTCTGGGGATCTCAACGTTGATCAGCGCTTCCGTCAACCTGTGCGCGAGGGTTCCATCCCCCGCCGGCGCCGAGAGCGCCGTTGCCCGTTCCGGTGTGAGGAAGAGTACGACCGCCTCGTAGCCGCGACTTAGGGCCTCCACCACGGCCCTCTGCGCGTCTTGAGGAGCTCGTGCGGTCAGCTCAACCCAGGCCAAGGGGATGATGCCCAGAGAGCGTGTGCGCTGCATCATCTCGCGCGCCGTCTCTGGGTAATAGATCGGTCCGTGCCCCACCTTGATCAGGAGGTGCGTGCCACCGATCCGGGTTGCCATCTCCACAGCCCGCTCAAAGTCGTGTGAATACGCGAGCCAGACACCTTTGCCACACAGATATGCCATCTATCTCTCCATCCGGTCAATTCCTCGATTATAGTCCTCCTCGGTTAGACGGCAAGGAATCGGTAAGACTGAGACCTTGACAACCATCGCCGGCTCTTTACAATGAGCAGCACGTGTCCGTGCGCCACGATTGGACGTCTTAGTGCTCAGGGGGAACCGATGCGACTCGATGGGCGTGCACCTCATACACTTCGTCCGCTGACGATTGAGCTCTCACCGCTTCATTACGCGGAGGGGTCGGCGTTGGTGCGCCTGGGCGAGACGCAGGTGCTTTGCGCCGTTACGGTTGAGGAGCGCGTCCCACCGTGGCTGCAGGGTAGGGGACAGGCGTGGGTGACGGCAGAGTATGCGCTGCTGCCCCGCTCCACCCATACTCGCACGCCGCGCGCTCACATTCAGGGCGGGCGCGCCCAGGAGGTGCGGCGCCTGATCGGTCGGAGTCTGCGGCGAGCCGTCCGGCTGGACCTGCTCGGTGAGCTGACGCTGACCGTCGACTGCGACGTCATCCAGGCCGACGGCGGCACGCGCACCGCGGCGATCAACGGCGGTTATGTGGCGCTCGCGTTGGCGGTGCAGTCGCTGGTCGAGGCTGCGCAGGTCCCCCACGAGGCCCTGTCGGCACCTGTCGCGGCGATCAGCGTGGGCCGGGTGGACGGCGAGTTGCTCCTGGATCTGGCGTATGCGGAGGACTCGCGCGCCGAGATGGATCTCAATGTGGTGATGGATGCCTATGGACGTTTCGTCGAGGTCCAGGGGACGGCGGAAGGTGAGCCGGTGGCACGAGACGAGTTGGATGCCCTGCTGGATCTCGCCGCGCAGGGCGTGCGCTCGGTCATTGACATCCAGCGTGAGGTGTTGGGGTGCGTTGGTATCGAACGCTGACACGCGGACAGCGCTGGATCTTGCTCTCTTTGGCGTCGGCCCTGGTCCTGGTCATCGCGCTCTTCGCCTGGACCATCTGGTCGACGCATCAGGCCGAGGCCCAGCAATCCGATCCATCTGACGCCGGGGTGCCCACGCCCACTGCGACGGTCACACGAACGGCTACGCCGACCCGTCAGCCCTCTCCCACATCGACGCCGCCCCCGGTGACCGAGGCGGCAGCCGCGTTTGACGTCTTTCGCGCCGGCGTGATCGCTCAAAGGGTCGCGGATGCTCGCGAATCCCGCACACGCTGGGGGACGCCGCTCACGGTGGTCGATCAGACCGGTATGGCGCGGGTCCTCTATACCCACTTTGAGGAGAGCCCTCCGCTCGCGATGCGCCTTCAGCCGATACTGCAAGCGCTGAACCTCGGGTATGACGACACCTTGCGCCTCGATGTGGTGAGCCAGGCTGAAGAGACGGCAGCCTTCTACGTGCCTGAGCTGGAGGAGCTCTACCTGCGCCGCGATTGGGATGGGTCGATTGACACGCTGGAGCTCCAGCTGGCCTATGGCTACGCTCGCGCGTTGCCTGATCAGTTCGGCGATCTCAGCACGCTGCTGGATGAGGCGACCTCGCTTGACCTCCAGATCGCGCTGGCAGCTGTGGCAGAGGGGGAGGCCATGGTCTCGGTCTGGTTGCTCAATGATGTGGTGCCGTCCGATCCCTCTGCGGTGTCTGCTGACGCCGAATCGCTGCGTGCCTTGGTCGCGCCGGTGGTCTGCCCGCGCTGGCAGGAGCCGGCCCCATGGCTGGACGCGCTCTCCTGTCTGGCTTTTGATGTCGGTGTGCCTTTCGTGACAGCTCAGTATCAGGCGGGGGGTGTGGAGGCGATGGATGAGATCGTGCTCCGTCCCCCGCGCTCCACAGAGCAGCTGCTGTATCCCGAGCGCTATGCCGCATCCGATGAGCCGCGCGTGATCGCCCCCCTGGAACCCGGGCTCGGCAGCGATTGGCGTCTGTTGGCGAGCGAGACGTTGGGTGAGGCCCTGATGAGCCGCGTTCTTGCGGCGTGGGGTCGCGTAGAGGACTCGGAGACGCGCCCGCTGGAATGGGGGGGAGACCTATTGCAGGTATGGACAACGCAGGAGGACGATCCGTCGGCGAGAGACAAGGTTGCCGTCTGGCAGATCGACCTTGACGACGTACGTGCTGCTCTTCGATTCGCCTCAGAGCTCCAAGAGCTGCTTCCGCGGGCGCTTTTCGACGGGCGAGTGATGCGCACCGACGTGCCGGAGTCGCTGGTTGGGGGCCACTGGTGGGCCGGAAGGGCAGGAGCGGTCACGCTTCAGCGACGTGCTAACCAGGTTCGCCTGGTCTGGGGCAGCGATCCCGATGTGGTCGAATACGTCGGCGTGGCGGCGGTACCCTGACGCGCCGCTCAATGCCGGAGATCCGCGGATGAAATCGACTGAGCTCCGCGCTGGAGGCCACTGGCGGGTGTCTTTCGGGGAAGCGATCGTGCTATTAGGCTTATTGGCTACAGGCGCATTGGGGGCCTGGACGCTCTGGACCTTGGGGAGCCGCTTTCACCGCTTGATCTACACCTCTCGCGAGCTGGAACAGCTTCCGGAGCAACCGGTCGCCATCGTCTTCGGAGCGGGGTACTGGCCGAGCGGCGCGTTGAGCCTGATCCTTCAGGAGCGCTTAGATGCCGCGATCGAACTCTACGCGACCGGTCGTGTGGAGAAGCTGCTCTTCAGCGGTGACAATCGCGTCGTCGACTATAACGAGCCCGCACGGATGCGCGAGTACGCTTTGGACCAGGGCGTGCCCGATGAGGATATTGTGCTCGACTATGCCGGGCGCCGAACCTATGATACCTGCTATCGCGCGCGTGAGATCTTCGGTGTGCGCAAGGCCATACTGGTCACGCAACGCTACCACCTGCCGCGCGCCCTGGAGACATGCCGTGGCTTGGGGCTCGACGTGGTAGGCTTCAGCGCTAACCGCTATCGTCATCGCGGCACCTACCTGATCCGCTACCGGCTGCGCGAGATCCCGGCCCTCTGGTTGGCCTGGTGGCAGGTCTATGTCACCCGCCCGCAGCCCGTGTTGGGCGAACCGTTGCCCATCTTTTGACAGCCGACACATAAGTTGGACCTCGCAAGGAGAATAAGACGTATGACATCAGTCTATGGTTTTGAGTTGCTTGAGGAGCAGGAGATTCCCGAGCTCAATACGCTCGCCAAACGTTACCGCCACACGCAGACCGGCGCTGAACTGCTATCTTTGGAGAACGCCGATGAGAACAAGGTCTTCGGTATCAGCTTTCGCACGCCGCCGCCCGATTCCACCGGGCTGCCGCACATTATGGAGCACTCGGTGCTCTGCGGATCGCGCAAGTATCCGGTGAAGGAACCGTTCGTTGAGCTCATGAAGGGGTCGCTCAACACCTTCCTGAATGCGATGACCTTCAGTGACAAGACCTGCTACCCCGTGGCAAGCCAGAACCTGCAGGACTTCTACAACCTCATGGAGGTCTACCTCGACGCCGTCTTCTTCCCGCGCATCACGCCCGAGATCCTGGAGCAGGAGGGATGGCACTATGAGCTGGATGATCCCCATGCCCCGTTGTCGTACAAGGGCGTGGTCTTCAACGAGATGAAGGGGGCCTACGCATCGCCGGAGAGCCTGGTGGCGCGCTACAGCGAGCAGTCGCTCTTCCCCGACAATGCCTACGGCTTCGACTCCGGCGGCGACCCCGAGGTCATCCCGCAGCTGACCTATGAGCAGTTCAAGGCCTTCCACGCGACCTACTATCATCCCGGCAACGCGCGCATCTTCTTCTATGGGGATGACGACCCCGAGGAGCGGCTGCGCTTGGTGGCAGCGTATCTCGATGATCCGGCGTGGGAGGCGCAGCCGAACGACGTGGGCGACGTCGCCGAACGCAGCGCTATTGAACTGCAGCCGCGCCTTGCGGCACCGCGGCGCTTGACCTACCCCTATCCCGTGGGGGAGGAGCAGGCACCCAAGTCGATGATCACGGTGAACTGGCTGCTGCCCGAGAACAGTGACCCTACGTTGACGCTGGCGTTGGGCATCCTTTCCTACGCCCTTATCGATACGCCGGCTTCACCCCTGCGCAAGGCTCTGATCGATTCGGGGCTGGGTGAGGACGTGATCGGCGGCGGGCTGGATGACTCGTTACGCCAGCTCACTTTCTCCGCCGGGCTCAAGGGGGTCGATCCGGACAACGTCGATCGCGTCGAGGCCCTGATTCTCACGACGTTGGAGGAACTGGTACGCGACGGGATCGAGCGCGAGACGCTTGAGGCCGCCATCAACACCGTAGAGTTCCGGCTGCGCGAGCAAAACACCGGTCACTACCCGCGAGGCCTCTTCGTCATGCTCCAGGCGCTGACGACGTGGCTGCACGACGGCGATCCCTTCGTCTCGATCGCCTTTGAGGACGCGCTGCAGGCGGTCAAAGCTCAGTTTGAGACCGGTGGGCGTATCTTTGAAGCCCTGATCGAGCAGCACCTGCTGACCAATACCCATCGGGCGACCGTGATCCTCACGCCCGATCCCGAGCTGCAGGACCGGCAGGACGCGGCTGAGAAGGCGCGGTTGGCTGCCGCCAAGGCCGCAATGAGCGAGGACGAGTTGACGTCTGTCATCGAACGTGCTCAGCACCTGAAGGTCCTGCAGGAGCAACCCGATCCACCTGAGGCGCTTGAGACCATTCCCAGCCTGGGTCTGGAGGATCTGGATCCTGAGCCCAAGTCGGTGCCCTCCGAGGAGCTGGTACTCGCAGGGGTCCCCGTGCTCTATCACGACCTCTTCACCAACGGCATCCTCTACCTCGATCTGGGTTTCGATCTCCGCGCCCTGCCGCAGGAGCTGTTGCCCTATACTGAGCTTTTCGTCTCTGCCCTGCTGGAGCTCGGCACGGAGACCGAGGACTTCGTCAAGCTCACGCAGCGCATCGGTCGCCGGACCGGTGGTATCTCTCCGACGAACTTCATCTCCACGGTGCGCGATTCAGGGGCGACCGCGGCGTGGACCTTCCTGCGGAGCAAGGCGACGACCCACCAGGTCGCGGACCTGCTTGCGATCCTGCGCGACATCCTGCTGACGGTTAAACTGGATAACCAGCCGCGCTTTATGCAGCTTCTGTTGGAGAAGAAAGCGCGCGAGGAGGCCGGTTTGGTCCCCGGCGGACATCGCGTGGCGATCACACGGCTGCGCGCCAAGTTCAGCGAGGCCCACTGGGCGAGCGAGCAGATCAGCGGGCTCTCCTACCTCTTCGTCTTGCGTAAGCTGGCCGACGAGGTGACCTCGGAGTGGCCGAGCGTGTTGGAGAAGCTGGAGGCCGTGCGGGGCCTGTTGATCAACCGCAGTGCACTGCTCTGCAACGTCACCGTGGATGCTGAAGCCTGGGCCGGGATCGCGCCGCAGCTCGGTGCCCTCCTGGCAGCCCTCCCCGAGGGCCCGTCTGAGCGCGCGACCTGGTCGCCCACCTTTGATGTCGCGCCCGAGGGGCTGACCCTGCCGGCGAACGTCAACTACGTGAGCAAGGGGGCCAACCTCTTTGAGCTGGGCTACCGGCGCCATGGATCGACGGAGGTGATCTCTCACTATCTCCGCAGCACGTGGCTCTGGGAGCGGGTGCGCGTCCAGGGTGGGGCCTACGGCGGTTTCTGCGTCTTCGAACCCCACGCCGGGACCTTCGGCTATGTCTCCTATCGCGACCCGAATCTGCTCCAGACGCTGGATATCTATGACGCGACGGCGACCTTCCTGGAGACGGTTGATCTCTCCCAGGAGGAGTTGGTCAAGGGCATCATCGGCGCGATCGGGAATATCGATGCCTACCAGCTGCCCGATGCTAAGGGGTTCAGCGCCCTCTCACGCCACCTGATCCGCTACACCGATGAGGAGCGACGACAGTACCGCAGCGAGCTGCTGGCGACGACCGTCGACGACTTCCGAGCCTTTGCTGAGGTGGCACGGGCCGTTGCTGCCTCTGGGCGCGTTGTGGTGGTCGGCTCGCCGGCGGCGATTCAGGCGGCGGAGGCCGAGCGAGCGCTGGGATTTGAGATCACCAAGGTGATGTGAACGAAGGATAAGGCAAACGAAGCTAACAAGGAGGGGGGACTCTATGACCTGGCCGACACGAGAGGAAGCATGGGAGCTGCTGAACGAATATACTAAGACGCCCAGCCTGATCCATCACGCCCTGGCGGTTGAGGCGGGCATGCGCGCCTATGCGCGCCGCTTCGGCGAGGATGAAGAGCGCTGGGGCATCGTGGGTCTGATCCACGACTTCGAATATGAACAGTATCCGGATCTGGGTCCCGAGGGGCATCCCTTCAAGGGCACCGAGATCCTGCGTGAGAAGGGTTGGCCCGAGGAGCTGATCCGGGGTGTGCAGGCGCACGCGCCCGATCTCACCGGGGTGACGTTGGAGACGCATATGGAGAAGGCGATCTATGCCGTCGATGAACTCACCGGGTTGATCGCCGCGGTAGCTCTGGTCCGGCCCAGCAAGTCGATCCTCGACGTCAAGGTGAGCTCGGTGAGGAAGAAGTGGAAGGACCGCGGCTTCGCCGCCGGCGTGAAGCGCGAGGACGTGGAGACCGGGGCCGAGATGCTGGGTGTGCCGTTGGCCGAGCACATCGGTGTGGTCCTGGAGGCTATGCAAGAGATCGCTGAGCCGTTGGGTCTCGCGGGCTAACCCCGTACCGAGCCCGATGCTTGTCAGGTGGCATCGGGCGTTATCCGAGAGGAGGACGAGTATGGCGTGGCGCAGCGTGAACCTGGGTCGAAAGCTGCTGCTCGTCATGCTCTTCTCCATCCTCCTCAGTGCCGGTCCGCGCGCTGTGGGCGGCACCTCGGGCGAGCGCTCCGCGGATCCTGATTCGATCGAGACCGCAGCGTCAGATGACGCTGCGGTCTTTTCGACGACCACGATCTCGGTCCCGACCTATCCCTACGCCGCCTACCTGACCGACGCCTACAATGCCGGCTATGGGATGACCTACCCGGTCCTGGACTGGGGGCGCTACAACGCCGCCAACCCGGTGCCGGTGCCCAAGACCTATCAGCTTCTGGTCCTCGAGAATGCCTATCTCAAGGCGACGCTGCTGCCCGAGCTGGGAGGGCGTCTCTACCAGCTGATCGACAAGGCCACCGGTCAGAATCAGCTTTACCAGAACCCCGTGATCAAGCCGACCTCGTGGGGCCCGCCCGAACAGGGCTGGTGGCTCGCCGTCGGCGGCATCGAGTGGTGCCTGCCGGTCGACGAACACGGCTACTTCTCCGGCGTCCCCTGGACCTGGGACGTGGTCTCCTCGACCGCCGGTGTGACGGTCACTGTCCACGCGCCCACCGGCAGCTCCGCGAAAGTGCGTGCCGCCGTGAGCGTCTTCCTGCCGTCGGACCGTGCCTACGTCGCCGTCGAGCCCTACCTGGAGAACCCGACGTATGCGCCCGTCGATGTGAAGTTCTGGATCAATGCGGCTCTCGCGCCGGGAGCGGCAAATGCGCCGACCGAGGGGCTCTCCTTCGTGCTCAACGCCCCCGAGATGGCGGTGCACTCCACCGGCGACAGCCGCCTGCCCGGCGCCTACCCGACGATGCCGACGGCGCCCGACCATCGCTTCACCTGGCCCGTCTATGAGGGCGTCGATTACAGTGCACTGCGCAACTGGAACGAGTGGCTGGGCTTCTTCGAGTATCCCCAGGCTGTGAGGGGCTATGCCGGCGTCTACGACCGGCTCCAGGACGCGGGGGTTACTCGTGTCTTCCCGCCCGATGTCGCCGTGGGCAGCAAGGCCTTCGCGACGGGGTGGGCCCACGCCCTCGACTGGCGCACGTGGACCGACGGCGCCAAGTCGGGCGGCGTCGAACTCCATGGCGGGCCCGCGCCCACATTCTGGGACACGACGCGGATCGCGCCCTACGGGCACCTCACCTGGCGCGAGATCTGGTACCCCGTGGTCGCGTTGGGCGACCTCTCTGCCGCGACCGCCGAGGCAGCCCTTCGCGTGACCGTCTCGGTCGATCGCCTGCGGGTAGGCGTTCATCCGACGCGCGCCTGGGCCGCGGGCGAGACCGAGCTCTTTGTCTGGGACCGCACCACCTGTACCGAGCTGGCCCACTGGACGATGCCGGTGATGGGGCCCGACCGGTTCTACCAGGGCAACCTCACGGTGGGGGAGCGCTCGCCCGACCAGCTCGCGGTGGCCTACGTCGACGCCGACCACAACGTCCTGACGTCTTACGGCCCTACGGACTGCCTGGGCTACGTTCAACCCGACCCGCACCTGGGCTACGGCATCAACCTTCGGGACCCAGCGCGTGCCGCGAGCCTTGCCGAGCCCCTGGGCTTCGAGTGGGTCA
>Ga0334882_1005221_pt1 | contig 10404 bp, 11 predicted proteins | sample GraSluR1_MG_5_FD_207226 | JGI IMG/M metagenome (GOLD analysis project Ga0334882, IMG submission 207226) | Sludge microbial communities from methane-producing bioreactor in Wageningen University, Netherlands - Granular Sludge_15_04-R1 | ecosystem: Engineered > Bioreactor > Anaerobic >... | reverse complement strand
AAAGGTAAGAAGCATGTATTCAGAGAAGAGAAAGAAGATGCTTCAATCCATTGAGGATGGGAAAATAGTGGCCAGCATAAGTACTATGGCTGATACCATAGCTGGTATAGCTGAACAGATAAATCTTCTTTCGTTAAATGCGGCTATTGAATCTGCGAGAGCCGGAGAACATGGAAAAGGATTTGCAGTAGTTGCAGATGAGGTGGGTAAACTTGCGGAGCAGTCTTCAGGTGCAGTAATTAATATTAAGGATACCATAACAAAAGTTCAAACTGCATTTTTTAATCTTTCACAGGAGAGCAGGGATATATTGAAGTTTGTAAATGAGGATGTACATAGTGAGTTTGAGAAATTCATGCAAATCAGTACAGAATACTATAATGATTCTGAATTTTTAAGCAAGATGTCCGAGGAAATGGCATCCATGGCAGAAGAACTTACAGCTACAATAAATCAGGTAAGTGAAGCTGTTCAAAATATGGCAAATACTTCACAGAAGTCTTCAGAGCATGCTGAAGCAATAAAGTCCAATATAGATGAAACTACCAAGGCTGTAGAACAGGTAGCACAGTCGGCTGCGGAGCAGGCGGTTGTTGCCCAGAAATTGAATGGCATGGTAATGAAATTCAAAATATAATTATAGAAAATCCAATTTCATTCTGTGAAATTGGATTTTCTATATGATAAAATAGTAAATAGTATATTGCTTTAAGAAAGGAAGAATTTCATGAAGACCATAAAGAGAATATCATCAATAGGACTCGGTGCAATAGGCTGTGCCTATAACAGCAAATTATACGATTTAAATCCGGAAGGATTGAGAGTTATAGCAGGAGGTGAAAGAGCTGATAGATATAGAAGGGATGGATTTATAATAAATGGGAAGCGCTATGACTTCATGTATGTGGACCCCAAAGACAGATGTGAACCGGCAGATTTGATTATTGTTTCAGTGAAGGCAAATCAATTGAAACAAGCTGTTGAGGATATAAAAAATCATGTAGGAGATAATACTATAATAATATCTCTCATGAATGGTATTACAAGTGAAAAAATAATAGGAAGCAAGTATGGAATGGACAAGATGCTTTATGCACTTTGTATAGCCATTGATGGAAACCGTAGAGGTAGTCACATCGAATTTTCAAGTTACGGAAGTATAGCTTTTGGAGAAGAGAATAATAGATATCATTCAGAAAAAGTAAAGGCTGTGGAGGATCTTTTTGAAAGAGCAGGGATTCAATATGAAATTCCTGAGGATATGAAAAAATCAATGTGGTACAAATTTATGATAAATGTTGGAATAAACCAGACATCAGCAGTACTTGGAGCAACTTATGGATTGTTCCAGAATAATGACAATGCAAGAAAATTTATGGAATCTGCCATGTGGGAAGTAATAAGATTGTCTCAAAAAGCTGGAGCCAATTTAAATGGAAATGATATCAAAAAGTGGTATGAAGTACTGGACACAATGCCTAAAGACAGCGGGACATCCATGTTTCAGGACATCAAATATGGAAGGGATACCGAGGTTGATATGTTTGCTGGTACTGTATGTGAATTGGGGGAGAAATACAATGTGGACACTCCGGTAAATAATACACTTTTAAATATAATAAAAGTAATTGAGAAGACTAAAGTACTGGCTTGTAAAGATTATTAATATAAAATTTAGTAGTGGATTTGGAGATAATTATGTTGGTAGATAATATAAGAGGTAATACATTTTACCTTGATACGGGAATATCAGATGTATCTTTTTACAAAATTGATGACAATGAAATTATAATGCTTGATTCGGGAATGGCTCACGGTGGAAGAAATATAATAGATGAATTTCTTAAAAAAAGCGGATACAAGGTTGCCGGCATAATATGTACACATGCACATATAGACCATGTAGGAAATAATACATATTTGAAGGAAAAATACGGATGTTATGTTGCCATGCCATATTATGAAGCATTTACCTGCAGCTCGGTAGTTGGACTAAAGGTTTACTATGGTTCATTGACATTATCTGAAGTTGAAAAACATTTTGGACATATGGTATGTAAAACCGATATTATGATTTCCGACAGTCAAAATTCAGTGTCCTTATGCGGTGTGGAATTTAAAGTTGTGCATACTCCGGGGCACAGTCCAGGGCATATATGCATTGTTACACCGGATGATGTAGGATATCTGGGAGATGCCCTTATAAGCCATGATGTTATGAAAAGTGCCAAAATGCCATATGCCTATATGCTGAAGCAGGATCTGGAAAGCAAAATGAAGCTTTATGATTTACACTGCAGCGATTATATATTGTCACATAAAGGTGTATATGATAATATTACGGGGCTTATAGAGGATAATATATACTTTTATAAAAATAGAGCCATGAATATATTAAGAAATATGGATGGAGCCATGAAATTGGAGGATATTTTCAGTACTGTTGTAAAAGACTTTAATATTCCTATAAACAGCATCTATAAATATAATGTAATAGAGAGGATGCTGGTTTCATATCTTGAGTATCTTGAAGAGGTGGGACTTATAAAGCAGGATGTATATGATAAAGAACTCAAGTATTCGAGAATTTAATTTGTATTAATTTTAATTACAGATTGGAGCGGCGATGACGTATAAAATTTATGATTTTGATGATTGTGAAATTAAAACAATTGGAACTGATGATATAAATATTATATCTGAATTTTGTAGAAGGTGCAGTGATTATTATGTAATGCATGGAGGAATTGAAGCTTCAAGGAGAGATGTTGAGGAAATATTTGAAGAGTTGCCGCCAGGTAAAGATTATGGAGATAAATTTGTTTTTGGAATATTTAAGAATAATAAACAGCTTGTAGGTATTGTTGACATTGTGAAGGATTTTCCTGTTTCCACACAGTGGATGCTTGGATTAATGCTTATTGATCCAATGGAAAGAGGTAGAGGTCTTGGCAGAATGGTACATTTTAGATTAACAGAATGGGCGGTCAATCTTGGGGCTGGGTCCTTTAGAATTGGTGTTATCGATAAGAATGTCAAGGGAATTGGTTTCTGGAAGAGTTTGGGTTACAGAGAAATAAGGAAGGGAAAAATTCAGTTAAAAGATAAGACAAATCAATTGTATGTAATGGTGCTCAATTTATAGATGAAATAGTGAGAGAGGCGGAGGGACTTGGTCCTATTGTGCCCGCCAACGATGAAAAGCGGATATAAATTTATGGCGGCACTGTTTATACAATATCTAAGTCCGCTTTCCATATATAATTTTGCCGTTTCTAACCAGGTATACAACCCTCCCTATGCTTACCCTTCCATCATTGGATTTTATTTCAACTTTTATTCCTCTTGGATGATCATGTTTTGTAAGTTTACGAACAACAACTCCAAAAGTTAAATCTTCTATTTTAGATGCAGATCTCTGCATTGACTTTTCACAGATATATACTGTATCACCTATATTGATGGAATTTACAAGTTTACATTCATTAGATCTGTCTTTAAAATAATCTTTTTCCATATGTATTCACCTCAGCTCAGCTATACTTATTTTCATATTAAGATAAGTATAGCAGACTTGGGGATGAAATGATATTATTTTAAGATATGAGGCTTATGGTGGTGCTTTGTTTCCAATCTTAAACAACAAAATATCATCTTTCATGCGTTTGCCCTGAAGAAAATTTAAGTTTTTCTTGACAAAAAATTATAAACACTATATTATAATAGATAAATTGCAAATAATTAAATATTTAATTTCTTATCAAGAGAGGCGGAGGGACTGGCCCTATGATGCCCGGCAACCTGGATGTATATTATATATGTTCAATGGTGCCAATTCCAGCAGGAATACCTGAAAGATGAGAAGCAAAGGAACATCAAACTTCCTATGGTTTCTCCATAGGGAGTTTTTAATTTATAGTCTTTAGTGGAAGTAAAGAACATACTTCTTACCTAAATGAAAGAAAGCACAGTGAGGAGGAAAACAAGTGCATAAACTATGTACTAAGTCAAAATACTTGAACTCTAATAAGTATTTTGACTTAATGGGAATTTTTAATTTATAGTGTAAAAAACTTTACACTAACCAAAAAAGATTTAGGGGGAATTTTTATGAAAAAATTTAAGTTTGGTATTTTGATTTCACTAATAAGTATTTTTATATTGTCATCTTTTACAGGATGCGGCAGTAAAAGCGATACAAGCAGTGACAAGTCAGCAGAAAGTAAAAAACCAGTTGAACTGTTGAACGTTTCTTATGATCCTACAAGAGAATTGTATGAAGAATATAATAAAGCTTTTGCAAAGTACTGGAAAGAAAAAAGTGGTCAGGATGTTACTATAAAACAGTCGCATGGAGGTTCAGGAAAACAGGGAAGATCAATTATAGAGGGACAGGAAGCTGATGTTGCAACGCTTGCCCTTGCATATGATATAGATGCAATTCAGAAGGCAGATTTAATTAATGAAGGCTGGCAGAAAAAATTTAAGGATAATAGCTCGCCTTATACGTCAACCATAGTATTTCTTGTTAGAAAAGGAAATCCTAAAAATATAAAGGACTGGGATGATCTCACAAAAAAAGGTGTATCAATAGTAACTCCAAATCCTAAAACATCAGGCGGTGCCAGATGGAATTATCTTGCAGCCTGGGGATATGCTTTAAAGAAAAACAATAATGATCAGGCGAAAGCAAAAGAATTTGTGAAAAATTTATATGCAAATGTTGCAGTGCTGGATTCAGGTGCAAGAGGTGCAACCACTACCTTTGTTGAAAGAGGAGTTGGAGATGTACTCATAGCCTGGGAAAATGAGGCTTTTCTATCAGTGAAAGAATTGGGAAAAGATAAGTTCGATATAGTTGTGCCTTCAGTAAGTATACTTGCAGAACCACCTGTAGCAGTAGTTGACAAGGTAGTGGATAAAAAAGGTACGAGAAAAGTTGCAGAAGCATATTTGAATTACCTGTACTCTAAAGAAGGACAGGAAATAGCTGCAAAGAACTACTACCGCCCGAGAGACAAAGAAATTGCCAAAAAATATGAAAGCCAATTTCCGAAGATAAATTTGTTTACAATAGATGATGTATTTGGAGGATGGGCTAAGGCACAGAAAACCCATTTTGATGATGGTGGAACTTTTGATCAGATATATCAACCTAAAAAGTAATAAGTTAGGTAAAAATAGGGAGGATACATGAGATGGCTAGAAAGACAAGAGTTATTCCGGGATTTAATATATCTATGGGATTAGCTGTTTTATATTTAAGTTTGATAGTTCTAATTCCACTCAGTACAATATTGATTCAGACGTCAAAAATGGGATTTGATGAATTCCTGAAAGTTGTTACAAATCCAAGGGTAGTTGCATCGTATAAAATAAGCTTTGGCTGTGCATTTATAGCAGCTTCCATAAATACCATATTTGGGTTGATTATTTCCTGGGTACTGGTAAGATATGATTTCCACTTCAAGAGATTTATTGATGGATGTATAGACCTGCCATTTGCTCTCCCTACAGCTGTTGCAGGTATTTCACTTACGACACTTTACTCAAAAAACGGATGGATTGGTTCTTTTCTTTCCAAGTTTGGCATAGAGGGATCATTTTCTACATTTGGAATCACTGTGGCATTGGTATTTATAGGTATACCATTTGTTGTGCGTACAGTTCAGCCTGTTCTTGAAGATCTGGATTCAAGTATAGAAGAAGCAGCTTCGACTCTTGGTGCATCCAGGATACAGATATTTTTCAAAGTAATACTTCCACAACTCCTTGCTCCACTTTTAACGGGATTTTCACTTGCTTTTGCAAGAGGTATAGGAGAATATGGTTCTGTTGTATTTATAGCAGGAAACAAGCCGATGAAGACAGAGATAGCTCCACTTTTAATAATGACCAAGCTTGAGCAGTTTGATTATTCGGGAGCTACAGCTATAGCCCTGATTATGCTTGTATTTTCATTTTTCATGCTGTTTGTTATAAATTTAATTCAATGGAAATCCAATAAGTATGCATAGGAGTGATAAAGTTGAAAAATAGAAATTATTCTGGATCTGGTGCTGTTAAATTTCTACTCATAGCAATAACAATAATATTTTTATTTATAATGCTTGGAATGCCATTGATACTCATACTGATGGAGGCCTTTAAAAAAGGTAAAGATGCATATATTATGGCTATTACAGAGGAAAATACTGTTTCAGCCATAAAACTTACTTTAATAGCTTCAGGTATTGCAGTTCTTTTAAATACTGTATTTGGTATAATAATGGCTTTTGCCGTATCAAAATTTAAATTCAAAGGCAGAAATTTTTTAATAACATTGATAGATCTTCCATTTGCTATTTCACCGGTTATAGCAGGACTTATATATGTGCTGACTTTTGGAAGAGGAGGTTTATTTTACAACTTTTTATTCCAGAATGATATTAAGATAATTTTCGCACTGCCGGGGATAATTTTGGCTACGATATTTGTTACATTCCCCTTTGTATCCAGGGAGATAATACCACTGATGATTACACAGGGAACTGATGAGGAAGAAGCAGCAGCCTCCATGGGGGCAAATTTATGGACAATATTCAGAAAAATAACGCTGCCAAATATAAAATGGGGACTGCTTTATGGAATAGTGCTGTGCAGTGCCCGTGCAATAGGTGAATTTGGAGCCGTTTCAGTAGTTTCCGGACATATAAGGGGTGAGACGAATACTCTTCCGCTTCATGTGGAAATATTGTATAATGAATATCAGTTTTCGGCATCTTTTGCAGTATCATCTATTTTGGTGTTTATAGCCATAATTATATTGATTCTGAGAAATATTATTGAGTGGAAAGCAAAAAAAGAGGTGAAATAGAGATGTATGTTCAAGTTAAAAATCTTAACAAGAAATTTGGAAGTTATGACGCTTCAAAAAATATATCATTCGAAATAGACAAAGGTAAATTAGTAGCCCTTCTTGGACCCAGTGGAAGTGGAAAAACTACGATACTTCGCATAATTGCAGGACTTGAGACTGCCGACAGTGGTGAAGTTTATATCGACGGAAAACTGGTAAACAATATACCTTCAGGTAAAAGGGGAATAGGATTTGTTTTTCAGAACTATGCCCTTTTCAGGAATATGACCGTTTATCAGAATATAGCATTTGGACTTTCCATAAAAAAAGCCGACAAAAAATATATAAAGCAGAGAGTCAATGAATTAATAGAACTTATAGGGCTTAAAGGACTGGAAAACAGATATCCAAGTCAGTTGTCCGGTGGACAGAAACAGAGAGTTGCTTTTGCAAGGGCACTTGCTCCAAAGCCACAGCTTCTTCTTCTGGATGAGCCTTTTGCAGCTATTGATGCTAAAGTAAGAAAAGAACTTAGGACATGGCTCAGACAGATGATACACAAACTTGAAATAACAAGTATTTTTGTAACTCATGATCAGGAAGAGGCAGTAGAGGTAGCAGATGAAATTATTGTAACCAATTTAGGAAGTATTGAACAAATTGGAAAAGCGGTTGACATATACAAAAATCCAAACACGACCTTTGTAGCAAAATTTATTGGTCAATCAAATGTCATTGAGAGTATTAATGAATTCAGGGCATTCAAGGATATTAAAGAGGGCAATGAATTTGTTATAAGACCTGAATTTGTTGAAATAGGTAAAAAAGGAGAAATACAATGTGAACTTGCCTGTGATAAAGGTGTTGTTACTGATATTTCTTTTGCAGGTTCCAATTGGATTGTAAGTGTTAAATTAGGAAATGTAGAAATTACAGGATTCCGTTCACTTGAAAAAGAGAGTTTAAATGTAGGCGAGGAAGTATTGGTACTTGTATATAGATTGTATGTATTTAAAGGTAATAAAGTAGAAATTATTGAAAATAAATTGAAAACCGATACTACATCGGCATATATATAAAAATTTTAGTTATGATGCTTGCAGATTATATACGCTTTGCAAGCATCAATAATTTTTTGAAAGGTTATTTTACAGCTATCTGCAAGCCTGACAAAGTTTGTATGATTTCATTTATGTCAGGCAATTGTGCCGGCTGATATACCTTCACCCATCTTACTATTCCAGTTTCATCTATTATTATATTGGCTCTTTTTGATATACCTTCTTTTTCTACAAATAAGCCGTAGTCCTGGGTAACCTTTCCATGGGGCCAGAAATCGGAAAGAAGCTTCAGATTCTCCAGTGCAAGTGCAGTTGCCCAGGCTTTTTTTGAAGGCTGGGCATCGACGCTTATCCCGAATGGAACAGTATTCAATTCTTGAAAGGTATTCCATTTGTTTTCAAGTTCTCTCATTTGATCCGTACAAACGGGTGTCCAGGCAAGAGGATGCCAGGAAAGCAATATATTTTTACCTCTATACTCTGATAATTTTACAAATTGTCCAAGATTGTCCTCCAATGAAAAATCTGGAGCTGTATCTCCTACAGAAATTAATTTCATAATTTTACCGCCTCCTTGTTCAAATATAGTATTTCGCATGATTCTATATTTATTCCGCAAATTCAATTCAAAAAGTCAAAGAATTTATTTTCTGTAATTCACACATACTATCTAAAAGTATATTAACCTGAGGTGGTATGTAAAATGAAAGACAAACGTAGAGGGTTATCTGTATGGCAGCTTGTAACCATGGCACTGGGAACTATAATCGGGGGATCTTTTTTTATTGGCTCGTCTGTAGCCATACGTTCAGCTGGACCTGCAATTGTAATATCATATGTGCTAGGTGGAATTTTGGTATATTTCATCCTTTCTGCACTTTCTGAAATGATAAAAGATGATCCATCTTCCGGATCATTTAGAAGTTTTACTGCAAAAGCCTTTGGAGCCGGTACTGGATTTGTCGTGGGCTGGGTTTACTGGACGGGAATGATTCTCGCCATGTCAAGTGAAGTTGCAGCCCTCTTTATTATATTTCACACCTGGATACCTTATGTACCGATTATTTTATTTGGGACTGTAACAATTGTTGGAATTACACTTCTTAATTTACTTGGAGCCGATAAATTGAGCAGGATTGAGAGTGGATTGGTTGTTTTTAAGCTGTTTGCAATAGTGTCCTTCATAGTTATTGGAACATTTTTGATTTCAGAATTAATACCAAAAAATCCAGAAGCATTGTTGGGAAAACTCACAGGTAGATCAATTTTTCCAAATGGAATAAAGGGCATTGCAGGAAGCATGCTTACGGTAATGTTTGCTTATGCCGGCTTTGAAATAATAGGTCTGGCATATTCTGAAACGGATAATCCAAAGGAAACAATTCCCAAAGCATCTTTATATACTGTAATCAGTCTTGTTGGACTATATGTAGTCTCGGCTGTGGTAATTACAATGTTGATCCCCACGGGATCACTCAATGAAAATGTGAGTCCTATGGTTTCGGCACTTGACAGGTGGGGCATAAGCTGGGCCGGGAATGTTATAAGCCTGATAATGTTTACTGCAGTACTTTCAACCATGCTGGCAGGTATGTTTGGTCTTGGTAGAATGGTTCGTTCTCTTGCGGATGAAGGATATACTCCGGTGATATTAAAGGACAGAAAAAATGTTCCCTACAGGGGAATAATTTTTTCAGGATTGTCCATGTTCATTGGACTTGTAATTGGTCTTCTGTTTCCTAAAGTCTATTTGTTTTTAATAAGTTCGGGAGGCTTTGCGCTGATGTTTACGTATGCAGCCATAGTTGCCTCACAAATCCGCATGCAGAAAAAGAAAAGAGAAAAATATACATATGCTTCATGGTTTACACTAGTTGTCCTTATTTGTGTTATTTGCAGCATGCCGTTTGTACAGGGACAGTTTGCCGGACTTGTGGCAGGATCTCTGATTGTTTTATTGTATTCATTGATATACGTATCAATGAGATATTATGAAAATGTAAAAAAATTAAAATATCAAGATATGAAGAATAGTAATATAAATTTGTTTACAGAATTTTCTAAAGAACTTGGGAAGAACGAGGAAAAGCAAAAGCACAATAATCATAGAAATGAGAAATAATTTAAATAATATTTTTATGTAAATTGGGTAATAATAATCTCAGCGATATGTTAGGAGTTGATGATTATGACAGTAGGTTCAGAAGTAAAGCAGACATTGGCTAATTTAAGGGGAATCGAAAGTACGTTGAGAATCTATTCCATTCAAAGTGGAAATAAACAAGAAATAAATGCTTATAAAGAAGCTCTCAAAACAACAGAGACAGTAACCAAAAATATAGAGAGTAGATTGAAGGATATACAACTTGAAGAACCTCAATATAAGAAAAACTAGAGGTGAAAAACATTATGGAAGGTTTGGGAATATTAATTTTAAGAGTTGTAATTTTATTTTTTTTAACTTTGGTATTAATAAGGTTGATTGAAAAAGGAAATATATCAGAA
>Ga0334882_1005219_pt1 | contig 10405 bp, 8 predicted proteins | sample GraSluR1_MG_5_FD_207226 | JGI IMG/M metagenome (GOLD analysis project Ga0334882, IMG submission 207226) | Sludge microbial communities from methane-producing bioreactor in Wageningen University, Netherlands - Granular Sludge_15_04-R1 | ecosystem: Engineered > Bioreactor > Anaerobic > Unclassified... | reverse complement strand
CCGCATCTTCTTCAATATGTATCCTGTCAAGTCTTATTTTTTTAGCTGCTCCATCCTCCAATTCTATTTCAATATATCCATTCCTGCAGAGTGGAAATTGATTCTGGGTTATCTGATAATTTTTAGGACAGTCAGGGTAAAAGTAATTTTTCCTGTCCATTCTACTGTTTCCTGCTATGTCACAATTAAACGCAATACCTGCCTTTACAGCATACTCCACTGCCTTTCCGTTCAACTTCGGCAGGGATCCGGGAAGTCCAAGGCATACAGGACATACATGACTGTTGGGTATTTCTCCGAACTTGGTACTGCATCCACAAAACATCTTTGTATTTGTAGAAAGTTCAACATGAACTTCCAATCCTACAATCATTTCAAATTCCAAAAAGGTTCACTCCTTTAGCATTTCATCCATGAATTTTCAGGTCTCAATTTATGATAATCTGTGGACTGTTCAAAACTATACGCCAGATTGAACAATACATCTTCTTTAAAATATCCGCCCATCAGCTGCATTCCTACAGGAAGCCCGTTTGCCATACCACAAGGTATTGAAATTGAAGGGGTTCCCGCTATATTCGCAGGGACAACATAGATATCAGACATATACATCGATACAGAGTCATCTTTTTTCTCACCTATTTTAAAAGCTGTTGTAGGACTTGTAGGGCATATTATAGCATCAAATTCTTTCATTGCATTTTGAAATTCTTTCTTTATCTTATTTCTAATTTTAAGTGCCTTTTTATAATATGAATCACAATAGTTTCTGGACAGTACATAAGTTCCAAGCACTATTCTCTTTTTTACTTCCTCACCAAGCCCTTCACTTCTGGATTTAAAATATACATCTGCTGAATTCCTACACTCCTGTGATCTATGACCATACCTTATTCCATCAAATCTTGCAAGATTTGAAGATGCTTCGGCACAGCCTATCACATAATACGCTGCAAGTGAATATCTGGAAGCCGGAAGCGAACAGCATCTGACATCTGCTCCATTTTCTATGAAAATTTCAATGGCTTTTTCAAGACATTTCCTAACTTCAGTATCAATTGTATGATCAAAATACTCCAGTGGTATCCCTATTTTCTTCCCTCTTATATTATCAGTCAAACTATCAATATAATTCGGGACCTCCACATCTGCAGTTGTAAAATCCCTCTTGTCATAACCTGCTATATACTGTGTAAGGAGGGCGCAATCTTCAACAGTTTTGGCCATTGGACCTATCTGATCCAGAGTTGAGCCAAAAGCAACGGCACCATATCTTGATATTCTTCCGTAAGTAGGTTTAAGTCCAACTATTCCACAAAATGATGATGGTTGTCTTACAGACCCTGCAGTATCCGTACCAAGTGAAAGGGGATTCTCACATGATGCTATGGAAGCTGCAGAACCTCCCGATGAACCTCCAGGCACTCTCTCAAAATCCCAGGGATTTCTGGTTACTTTGAAACAGCTGTTTTCTGTTGAAGACCCCATGGCAAATTCATCCATATTGACCTTACCAAGTATTATACCGTCTTCTTTCTTTATTCTCTCTATAACACTGGCATCATAGGGCGATATATATCCCTCAAGCATTTTCGACCCACAGGTATTCTGCATTTTGGAAACGCTTATATTGTCCTTGACTGCTATCGGGATTCCAAACAGTCCTCCTAATTTTCCCATATCTGCATTAGATGCCAGCTTGCTGTCCAGCTCTTTTGCTCTTTTTATCGATTCATCTTCCGCCACATACAAATAAGCCCCCAGCTTATCATCCAATTCAGCTATTCTATCAAGATAGGATCTTACAACTTCTTCAACTTTTATCTCTTTGTTCAATATCATTTTTCTCAACTCAACAGCAGTAAACTCCATCATGCAAATACCACTCCCTATAAATGACGTACGATGTTTCAAAGTCTATTCCATAATTCTCGGTACAACAATATAATTTTCAATATGCTTCGGTGAATTCCCAATCACCTCATCTATCTTCAATGATTCTTCCAGCACATCTTCTCTGAATTTGCATTTCATGTAGTATGGATTAACAAGTTCCTCCTCATCTTCAGCATCAAGTTCATCCAATCTGGATATATATTTTAAAATCCTGTCCAGGTACTCTTTCAATTCTCTGCCCTCACTTTCGCTGAATTCCAATCTTGCAAGTGAAGATACATATTTTATATCATCCATAGAAACAGACATTGCAAAACCTCCTCAATTAATTATAGGTAAAACACTATAAAATTAAATGAGACAATCACAAAGGATTGCCCCCATTATATATTCAATAAACTTTCATGTACATAAAAAATATAGTCGCAAATGCTATTAATATACATGCTATAGGATATACTACATTTTTAAAGTTACCCCTTGACATAACCATATTTAAAGACCATATTATCATAGTTGCAGCTATGGACAGCTGAAGTGTATAATACCCATTAAAATACTTTATATAGACAAATTGATATGTAGTGAGAAGTGTCAATATCAATGCAATTGTAGTGAAAATAACTCCTATCCATCCTAACAAATTAAATGTATTCTTCATTTTTATCCTCCAACGATTAAACAAGTTAGATTAATTTTTCAAATTCAGTTTCGCTTATTATTGGAATATTCAATTTAACTGCCTTATCATACTTTGAGCCTGCTGATTCTCCTGCAAGAAGATAATCTGTCTTTCTGCTTACACTTTCCGATACTTTAGCTCCAAGTTCCTGTAATTTTTGTTTTATAGTTGTTCGCGTATAATTTTCAAGTGACCCTGTTACTACTACGGTTTTCCCACTGAATATACTTTCTTCAATTCTGGCTTCTTCAAAATATGGATTGACTCCCAGTTTTAATAATTCCTCTATACTCTTTATTATATTCTTCTGTTTGAAAAATTCCACTATAGTATTTGCAACTACATTTCCTATATCCTGAATACTTATGAGCTCTTCATAAGCAGCACTCATTAAACCGTGGAGACTTTTGAACGTATTTGCAAGATCCGAAGCAGTCTTCTTGCCTACATTGGGTATCCCAAGGGCATATATGAATGATGCCAGATCACAATTTTTGCTCTTTTCTATTGAATCTATAAGATTCTGTGATTTTTTCTCACCAAACTTATCCAGTTTCATCAATTCTTCTTTATTCAACCTGAACAGGTCCGGTATGGATTTTATGTTTAATTCCTCAAACAACTGAAAGGCTGTTTTTTCACTGAATCCTTCTATATCCATGGCTTCCCTGCCTCCAAAATGGACAATACTCTTTACAAGCTGTGGCTTGCATGAAAGTGTATTTTCACAAAAATAATGAACCCCCTCCTGGACAATCTCACTTTTACAATATGGGCAAACTTTTGGAGGCTGAATTTCCATAGTTTTCTCCGGATCATCCCCCGCAACACCCATAATTTCAGGTATTACATCATTGGATCTCCTTACAAATACCTTGCAGCCTATTTTAATCCCCTTCCGATTTATATCATCCATATTGTTCAAAGTGGCCCTTTTTATGGTAGCACCTGCAAGTTCCACAGGTTCAAGTATTGCCGTTGGAGTAACTCTGCCGCTTCGTCCTACATTCCACTCTACATCCAGAAGTGTTGTAGTTGCCTCCTCTGCTGCAAATTTATATGCTATGGACCATCTTGGAAATTTAATTGTATAACCAAGTACATCTCTTGTTCTAATGTCATCTACAACAATAACAACTCCATCTATATCATACTGAAGTGTATCTCTTATGCTCTCGATATACGAAATCTGTTCTTCTATTTCATCAACCGTACTGCATTCTTTTATGTACGGGTCCACCGGGAATCCCATCTTTTTTATAAAATCCATCATTTCAATGTAGTTTTCAAAAGCTTTTCCTTCATTATATCCTACATCATAGAAAAAAGCAGATAACTTTCTCCTTGATGTTTCCCTGACATTCAGATTTCTAAGAGCACCTGCAGCTCCATTTCTCAAATTTTTAAGAGGTACATCGGATTTACTGTTATATTCTTCAAAGGCCTTCTTGGTCATAATGGCTTCTCCATGGACTTCTATTAAATTTTCATTCTGTATCTTAAGGGGAACTGAGTTTATCGTCCTGACCTGTTCCGTCACATCTTCTCCAACTGTTCCAGTGCCTCTTGTAGCAGCCTTCACAAGTACTCCTTTTCCATCATAAGTACAGTTTATAGTTAATCCATCAAATTTCTTGGTCAAAATATATTTTAATTCTGGAAGCTTGTCATCATGTGTTGAATTATATTCATTTACAATCCTTGCATTTCTATTGTGCCATTCATGTATTCCCTCTATACTCTGAGATTTGTCCATGCTCCAGAGTTTGCTTTTATGTGTGTATTTCTGGAATTGGGAGAGTACCCTGTCACCTACTCTCTGAGTCGGTGAATGTGGAAATATTATACCCGTTTCCTTCTCCAGTGCTTCAAGTTCATCATATTTTTTGTCATATTGGCTGTCAGATACAGTTGGATTGTCAAGTACATAGTACTCATAAGAATATCTGTTTAATTCGTCTATCAGTTCACTTATTTTTCTGGATTTGTCATCGACCCCACTCACAAGTTACCACCCCATACTAATTATCATTTGACATCTATACAGCCTCAAGCTGCGCAATTCCATACATGAGATTCTTTATTCCCCTCTTGTCGAAAGCAATAGTTAATTTTATATCCTCACCGCTTTTGTTTACGCTCACTATAGTTCCTATTCCGAACTTATTGTGTCTTACTTTTATACCTGCTTTTATGTCTTCTGCCCTTAATCCATTAAATTTTTCTCTTTCAACTTTTGGAGGCCGTATTTTTTCACTATCTACTGATATTTCCGTAGAAATTTTGGATGCCCATTTATTTATATTGTTTGAAATAATTTTCTTGTTCAGCTTTTCCGGTGCAGCTTTAATATTATCATATTCCTTCAAGCTGCCGGATATTTCAGATATAAAATCGGATTCACTATAACATGCCATTCTTCCAAACACTCTTCTGCTCTGGGATGAAGTCATGTACAGCTTTTCCTTGGCTCTTGTTATTCCAACATAGCACAGTCTTCTTGATTCTTCCATTTCACCAGGATTATCAATGGACTGGTTCCCGGGAAATATTCCATTTTCCATACCTACCATAAACACTACTGGAAATTCAAGCCCCTTTGCACTGTGAACTGTCATTATAACAACAGTATCTGAATTCTCATCAAAATTGTCTACATCAGATACAAGGGTTACTTTTTCCAAAAATGCAGACAGGGATTTATCCTCTGACGAAGTTTCAAATTCTACGGCAGCAGATACAAGCTCCTTCAAGTTCTCCAGCCTGCTTATTGAATCAGGGTCCTTTGAAACCTTGAGTTTATCCAGATATCCAGTAGTTTCAAGTATTTCCCTCAACAAACTGGAAACCGATATTCTATCTCTGCTCTTTATAAAACTATTTATAAGGCTTACAAATTTTTTTATGGAGGAAATGCTTCTTTTGGGCAAGTTTATGACTTCTTCCACATCAAGAAGCACACTGTACATGCATTCGTCCATTGAAGATGCAAATTCCTGTATTTTGTCCACAGTTGTATTTCCTATATTCCTCTTGGGTTCATTTATTATTCTCCTCAGGCTTATATCATCAAGCGGATTGTTTATGAATTTCAAATAGGACATTATGTCCTTTATTTCCTTTCTATCATAAAATTTCAGGCCCCCGATTATTCTATAAGGTATGTTGTTTCTCATAAATATATCTTCAAATATCCTGGATTGGGCATTCGTCCTGTACAGCACTGCAAAATCCCTGTACTTTCTATTTTCCTCTCTGCACAATTTTTTTATCTGACTGGCTACATAATCTGCCTCATTAATGTCGGAATATGCTCTATACAACTTTATCTTGTCACCATTGTCGTTGCTGGTTCTAAGTATCTTCTTCTTTCTCTCACAGTTATTTTTTATAACATCATTGGCAGCCTTCAGTATGTTTCCCTTGGAACGGTAATTTTGCTCAAGCTTTATGACTTTCGCATCAGGATAATCTTTTTCAAAGTCAAGTATATTCTTTATATCTGCTCCTCTCCACTCATAAATGCACTGGTCGTCATCACCGACTACACATATGTTTTTATGCAGACTTACAAGAAGTTTTACAAACTCATATTGTGATCTGTTTGTATCCTGATATTCATCTACCATTATATATTTGAATTTTCTCTGGTAGAATTCAAGCACATCTCTATGCTCCCTGAAAAGTTCAACAGTTTTGTATATCAGATCATCAAAATCAAGCGCATTGTTGTTTTTCAATCTTTTCTGATAGAGAATATATGCATCTGCAACCTTGTTCAATCTGAAGTTGTTCTCATTTTGTTTCTTATATTTGACGGGAGATATGAGATTATCCTTCTGTTCGCTTATTTTGTTTATTATTTCTCTGGCTGTTATCTGTTTTTCATCTACATTCAGTTCTTCCATACACTGTTTTATAAGTACTTTTTGATCATAGCTGTCATATATGGCAAAGTTTTTATTATAACCCAGCTTATCTATTTCCCTTCTGAGTATCCTTACACAGCTTGAATGAAAAGTCGATATCCACATATTGTCTACTTCATCTCCAACAAGTTGTCTTACCCTTTCCTTCATTTCACTTGAAGCTTTATTTGTAAAAGTTATTGCCAATATCTTGGAAGGATATATGTCCAGATCCTTAATCATGTGTGCTATTCTATAAGTAAGTACCCTTGTCTTTCCTGATCCTGCTCCTGCCAGTATGAGAAGCGGTCCGTCTATTGTATTTACTGCATCATACTGTTCTTTATTTAAAAGGTTTTTTAAATCCATTGAATCCTCTCCCTGGTTTTTTGTCCTGTTGATGATTATTTAAGTAACAACTCTTTATCTTTTATATTATATCATCTTACTTAAAAATTTAATCATATAAAAATAAAAAATGTGCTGAACCGGCACATTTCCTATATATCTATTTATCTTTTAATCTATCCAAAACTATTTTATATCCGTCACTTCCATAGTTCAAACATCTGTTCACCCTGCTTATCGTAGCAGTACTTGCACCCGTTTCTGACGCTATATCCAAATATGTTTTCTTGTTTTTCAGCATCTTTGCCACCTGTAGTCGCTGTTCCAAGGATTTTATTTCATTTATGGTACATATGTCATCAAAAAATCTATAGCATTCTTCCCTGGTTTCAAGACAAAGTACAGCTTCACACAGATAATCCATTTCATCACTTTTCAATTTGGATTTGTACTCTTCCATAGTCTCAACCCCTTAAATTCTTTTAAGTTGTACTATTTTAATTTTATCACGTATTAAAGCATTAATCTATAGCATAAATGTAATTTAATCCTGCAGACAATTATCTACAAAGTAAAAAACAGCCCATTGGGGCATAGGCTGTTTGCTCATAAATAAAAAGGGGGCTATTTATTCCTTTTATTTACCTTTGCACCATTATTATAGTAAAACGATTCAAAAATATCAAGTTATTTCTAAAGAACATTTGTAAATTTTATATTAATATGCCCGTAATCAATTCATATTTAAACTATTTTTAATGCTTTCTAACTCAAATTCAAATAATTCTCTATAGCTCCCTTCTTTTAAATTGTCATCCAATTGCAGCGGTCCAAATTTTATTCTTTTCAAATATACTACATTCTTCTCCAATGATTCAAACATCCTCTTTACCTGATGAAATTTTCCTTCCTGTACAGTTACATTTGCCATGGATCCATCCTTATCCGCCTTTATAATTTCCAGTTTGGCCGGCATGCACTTATATCCGTCATCAAGAACTATACCTTTTTCAAACTCTTCAATATCACTGTCAGTCAAAATTTTATCTATTTCAGCATAATACACCTTGTCAATATGCCATTTGGGAGATATCATCCTATGATTTATTTCGCCATCATCAGTTATAAGAAGAAGTCCAACTGTATCCTTATCAAGTCTTCCCACGGGGAATGGATCAAAAGCCCTGTGTTCAGCTTCTAAAAGATCTATGACAGTTTCATCATAATTATCATAAGTCGCCGATACTACTCCATCAGGTTTATTCATCATAATATAGACATGCTTCTTATAATCAACAATTCTGTCATCAATCTCTATTTTATTATTATCCGTATCAACTTTGATGGAACTATCACGTACAGAAACACCGTCTATTTTTATATGTCCCTCCTTTACCAGTGCTTTAACTTGTTTTCTAGTCCCATATCCCAAATTTGATAAAATCTTATCCAGTCTCTCCATGTACAACCTCCATTAAATATATTAGTATACAAAATAAAACAGTCCATCAGACTGTTTTATTATTATTATAATATCCTATAACCTTTTGAACATAATCTCTAGTTTCATAGGGCAGCTTTGAAATGCCTGATATGTTGTCTACTCCCCTGGACTCCAATGTACCAGAGCCTGCATTGTAGGCAGCCAATGCCATTTCTTTAGAATTCCCATACATATTCAGCAGCTCTTTCAAATATTTTGTGCCTCCATCTACATTCTGCTCTGCATTATATGCATTATCCACTCCAAGCTCTCTTGCAGTTCCAGGCATGAGCTGCATAAGTCCCATTGCACCTGCAGAGGACTGGGCATTGGTGTTGAAGTCTGATTCCTGCTTGATAACCGCCATTATAAGATTTTTATCCACTCCATACTTTCTGGATGCCTTTTCCACTGCTTCATCTATGCTCATATTGCCACTGCTTATATCGTTTTTTACTGATGCATAAACGTTGTTCAGTCTTTGTCCGCCGCCATATCCAAGCTTGCTCAAGTCTTCCTCTCCCAGATTGAACTTGGATAAATCTATATTGCCATCACTATCGCTTATAGCTTTAGTCAGACTTTCCATAATCAAATTGAAAGAGTCAGAGTCTCCAAATGCCGTCTTTAAAATCTGAGACATCATCTGAAATTCCAGCAATTTTTGGGCATTATCAACATTTTTATCTGATACACCATCTACGTTCATTTCTTCACCCGCCTAAATCATATGTTAATTTAAAGATACTTTTATGATAACCTATGTTGCCTTAAATGTAAATATATCATAATCTTCATAGACATCCCCGCTGTATTGATCCTTGCACAGTACCATAACCTTATATTCATCCCTGTCAAATGGTATAAAAGTATAACTGCTTTTTCTGCTGTAGCTCTGAACTAGAATCCAGTTCCCCTTTTCCATTATATAAAATTCATAAACTACATTTTTTCCTCCAGAACTATGTGCATAAAATGTAACGGGCTCATTTATCAAAAACTTATTTTTTTCACAGACAAGCTTTGTATCCGTAACAGGAATCGTGTCTCTTATCCCAATATTCAACCGCTTCCTGCAGTCAAACTCAACATCACTTTTAATATTCTTTGCAAATACTTCCAGAGCATACCTTCCGCTGCATTTTGGTACAAATTTATATTCCTTTTCCTCTATAAAATCTGTTTCCTCAACAGCATGTCCATTTATGCTCATTACATACTTGACCAGTACATTTTTAGTATCCTGCACTATTATACATATTGATACTTCATCGCCAACCATATAATATTCTCTAATGGGGTATATTATATAGTCAATATTTGCAGGTATGCAGTTGAATACATTTATGGTTTTAATCATATGGCAGTCATAATCCCTTTCTGAATAATTATCCTTTACAAATGCCTCCAGCTCATATTCTCCTTTTTCCTTTGGCACAAATTCCAGCCAATTGCTTACTCCATAATCTATATTTTCTATATTCTCCCCATCTTTTCTTATTGAAAAAGCATATTTCAAATCCGTTCCGCCTGAAGCCGAAACAACTGCCCTTACAATCTCACCTTTTAATATCCTGTCATTTCTGTTCAATGTAACATCCTGTATATTGACAGGTTCGCTGCTCTTTTCATCTATGGTAAAATTCATATATTCGCAGGCTTCATATTCTTTTTCACAGGATATGTCCTTCACAAACAGCATTATCCTGTATTCACCTGCTGACTTGCTGTTCCACAAATAACTTGATGACCTTATATATCCGGAATCATGTCTTTCATTTCCCTCGATAACATATCTGTAAACAAGTTCCTTTCCACCTGTAACCTTGGCAATTATATTGATATCCGTATCTGTAAGCTGGGGTGAATTCAAATCTGTCATGAAATTCTTTATGATTATTTCCCTGTATTTTTTTACACTAAAATTAAGAATTGCCCTATCGTCAAAATTATTTGTGGAATACATATCCTTCGCAAGACATAAGAGTTTGTATGAGCCCTCTTTTTCTTCTACATAGCTGACTATCCTTCTTGTGGAATAATTCTGGATACACTCTGATTTTCCATTGGAATCTATTTTAAAAAACT